>Ga0194120_10002842_pt1 | contig 29132 bp, 18 predicted proteins | sample TA2MahCa65mmetaG_FD_148642 | JGI IMG/M metagenome (GOLD analysis project Ga0194120, IMG submission 148642) | Freshwater microbial communities from Lake Tanganyika, Tanzania - TA2015019 Mahale Deep Cast 65m | ecosystem: Environmental > Aquatic > Freshwater > Lake | place: Tanzania: Lake... | reverse complement strand
TTCGCCGTCCTCGTGAAATTCCAGCTCGACCGCAAGAATCGGATCATCGGCGAACTGACTGCGGAGTTGAAGTCGCTCAAGACCAATGTCGACGCGGTGAAGAAACGCGAGTCGCATTTCAAACAGGTCGAGCAATTCGCGGCGGGGCGGATCGGATGGCTTGATGAACTGCGGCATCTCTCGGTCCACATTCCCGACGCGCGCAACGCCATCGTGACCCAATTCGCCGGCGCGCTGCAGGCCGACGGGGAGGGCCGCATCATGATCGATGGCAAGGTGCGAACGCCCGATCAGGTCGAATCCCTCGAACGGGGCCTGCGCGACGAACGGCACCGGGTATCCGGTCGAGGCGCGTCCCAGGATCCGGCCGGCAAGGACTATTTCTGGCGGTTCAACGAAACGATCTCGATCCGCCCGAGGACCGAAGGCCAAACCGGCTCGCCGTCGAACGGGCCTCCCGCGCCTCCTCCGCCCCCGGCGCCTCCCGGGTCCGGAGCGAACCGCACGCTGACCGCCGAACGACCGCATGGGAGCCAATCATGACGCCCCGCGAAAAAGCACTTGCCGTCATCGTCGCGTCGCTCGTCGGACTGCTCGCCGTCGCGTACGTCGGCCAGTCGACCTATTCGGCGTTCACATCGCGGGATCGGACGATCGAAGGCCTCCGCACCCAGGTCGACGACGCCGCATTCCAGGTGAAGCGGGGGCTTCGCATCGCCGAACAGCTCGACGCGTTCGAACAACAGGCCCTTCCCGAGGAACCCGAACTGGCTCGATCGCTCTACAAGGGATGGCTTGTCAGGACGGTCACCGATCTCAGCATGAAGAACATCAGCGTCGAGGCGGGCTCGGTCCGGCCCAACGGCGAGATCTACGACGCGCACACCTTCACGCTGACCGGCGCGGGGGATTTGGGCCAGATTTCACGCCTGCTCTATGAGATCCAGTTCGCGCCGATCCTGCATCGGATCCAACGCATCACGATCAAACCGGTTCTGGACAAGAAGGAACTGGACCTCGTGTTGAGCATGGATGTCCTGTCGATGCGCGCCGCCCCGGTTCGCAACGAACTTCCGTCGAGCAAGACGAATCCGTCGGCCGCGCCTCTGGCTGACTATGAGAAGGCGATCCTCGACCGCAACCTGTTCGCGCCGGAGAACCAAGCCCCCAACCTGAAACTCGACGAGACCTTCATCGTCCATCGCGGCGCGCCGTTCGACCTCACGCTTCGGGCCGACGATCCGGACAAGCTGGATGCGGTCCGTTTCGAGGCCGATGTGAGCCGCCTCCCGGGAGCCCGATTCACGTCGCGCGACGGAAAGCTCCACTGGACACCGCAAGCCAACGGCGAGTACCCGTTCACCGTCATCGTGCGCGACGATGGTTTTCCGAACCGGGAAGTCGAGAAATCGGTCAATATCACCGTGACCGATCCGCCGCGCCCGACTCCCCCTCCGGCTCCGCCTCCCCCGCCTCCCACATTCAACCTCGCGAAACTCGCCGTCGTCACGGCGATCACCGAGGCGAACGGGCAATCCCAGGTTTGGGTCACGCTGCGGAACGAGGGCCGCACGTTGAAGCTCGGCGTGGGCGAGAAGATCCAAGTGGGCCATCTTGAAGGCCACATCGCGTCGATCGACGGCCAGCATGTCACCATCGCGGCGGCCGGCGGCCGGTTCACCGCGAAGTTGGGTGACGCGCTCGCGCAATAGGCTTCGCGTCCGCCCCCTGCTCGGTTCCGCGTCCTCCTCGGACGGGCGTTGGGTCGGCAACGGGCGGTTGTCGACGCATTCCGTCGCGCCCTTTCGGCCGCCATTCTCGAGCCGACTTCTTGCCGCATCGGGGCGCGCTGTGGGGCAATTCGAGTCGAATCGGTTACAGGGGATGTAGCGATTCTACCGATGATGCGTACGGGGGACGTTGTTCAGTTTGCGCAGTCCGTGCGTCGTCGCGACGCGCGGATACGGCGTTTTCCACGCAACGATAAGATAAAGAAGGCCCCGGCGAACCAATGAACAGGCATTCTCGACCATGGACGACGATGGAGTCGCGGCGCAACGCCCTCAAGTCGCTTGTCGCAAGGGCATTCGGAATCGGCCTCGTTTGCCTGCTTTGCCCGAACGGGGCTTTCGGGCAAGGGGCGCCGGCGCCCGGATTCCGACCGATCGACCTCCAGCACGCGCCGGCGTCGGAGATCGCGATCCGCGTGCAACAGGTGGTCCGGGAGACCGATCCGACGGCCGAAGTGGTGATGGACCGCACGGGCAATCGGATCTGGGTCCGCGGCACGGAAGGCGCGACGCAGGTCGCCATGGAATTCGCCAAGACCCTCGATCAACCATCCACGCCGGCGCCCGCCGAAAACCGGCCCGCGATGTCCGTGCGCGGGTACCCCATTCCGGCTGAGCGACTCGCGGACCTGGTCGGCCAATTGCAGAGGCGTTTTGGCCAGGTCCCGGGAGTGCGGATCGCGGGGGATGAGCGGACAAGCCAGCTCGTCGTCGTCGCGCCGCTCGCCATCCAGAATGAAATCGCCGCGGGACTCGCCGGCAATCCGCCGGCCGGTGACACGCGTGCTCCGGCACTCGCGTCCGGGACACGTACGCCGCCGGGGCCATCCGATCCGATGGTCGGCGGTCGGCCGCAGCCCGGTGCGATCGTGCTCCGAAGGATTTCCTGGCAGGATTTCGAACGGTACCTGACCGAGTCATTCGGAGAACAGCTCAAGGTCCGCGAGGAGCGCGACGGCCAGGTCGCCGTGATTCAGATTCCGTCGACGGCGCGGGATCCCACGACGCTGCGCATCGATCGGCTGGCGAACACCGTGTTCGTGCCTGGCGGACCGGCCGCGGAAGGCAATTGGCGACAGGTGATCGATGCCTTGGACCAGGTGCGCCAGGAAGCATACAGCACGCGGCTCGTCTCGCTGCGCAACGCCGACCCGGCGAAGATCCACCAGGCGGTCAGCGTCCTGCGCGCCGCCTCGCAGCCTTCGGAAGGGGACGAGACATCGGCCGCCGTTCAAGTCACCGAGGCCGTACGCGGCTCGGGATTCCTGCCTGTCGCCACGCGGGAAACGCCGGCTCCGGCGGGCGGCCAGCCGCCGTCCGCGCCGGGCGCGGATCAACCGCCCGCGAACCCCGACGGCACGCAACCGGCGCCCGGCGCGCAGCCTGGTGAGGACGACAGCACGGCCCTGCTCGGCGACGTGCGGATCGTCTATGTTCCCGAACTGGGGGCCATTGTCATTCGCGGTCCTCGGCGGGCCGTTGAACGGGTGCGGCGGATCATCGCGGAGATCGAGGAACAGGCGAAATCGGTCCAACCGGAAGTCGAGATCATCGAGCTGGCGCACGTCAACAGCCAGGCGCTCGCGACGCTCATCGTGCAGCTCTATGACCAGGTCTTCGCGCCCCGGCAAGGTCCGCTCAGCATCACGTCGCTCGACAAGCCGAACGCCCTTCTGTTGATCGGCCGCTCCGAGCCGATCGGCGTCGTGAAGCAGTTGATCGCGAAGCTCGACCAGCCGGTGCCCGCCGAAACGCAGCTCAAGGCGTTTCCGCTCAAGAACATCTCGGCGATCGACGCCGAACAGCTTGTCCGCGGCTTCTTCGTGAACCAGCCGGGCGGAGGCGGCGCGGCGGGCGCGGGCGGCGCCGCGGGGGGAGCGGACGGTGATCTGCGACCGGCGCTGGGAACCCGCTCCCGCGTGATCGCGGACTATCGGAGCAACTCGTTGATTGTCCAGGCATCGATCCGCGACCTCGACGAGGTCGCCCTGTTCATCGAGAGCATCGACAAGGAAGGTCCCGAGGCGTCGCACGAGATCCGCATCTTCCGTCTTCAAAACGCACTCGCCGCGGATCTCGCGCCGATCCTCCAGGCGGCCATCGCGGGCACGTCGGTGACAACGACGCAAGGCGGCGCCGGCGCGCAAGCCGCGCCGGGCGGCCAACAACAGCAGGCGGGCGCGGGACAGGTCACCCGGCCGTCGACCCGGCTTTCCATCGTCGGCGTCGACAGCGCCGAGAACCGGATCATCGATTCCGGCGTCCTTACCGACGTGACGGTCTCCGCCGACGCGAACGTCAACGCGCTCGTGGTTCGAGCGCCCTCGCGCAGCATGAATCTGGTGGACGAACTGATCAAGCAGCTCGATCTGCCTCCGAACGTCGAGTCGCAGGTCAAGGTCTTCACGATCGAAAACGGCGACGCGACAAGCCTGTCGACGATGCTGCAAATCCTCTTTGGATTGCAATCAACGGGCCAGCAAGGCACATCCGCCCTGCAGCCCAACTTCGGAGCGCTCGCCGGCGCCGCGCCGGGAAGCGAAAGCCCGCTCATCCCGATCCGGTTCGCGGTCGACATCCGAACCAACAGCATCATCGCGACCGGTTCGGCGGGTGACCTGTCGGTCGTCGAGGCGATCGTGCTGCGGCTCGACGAGTCCGATTTGAACACGCGCAAGATGTTCGTCTACCGGCTGAAAAACGCTCCGGCGAGCGATGTGGCGAACTCGATCAGCAGTTTCCTGCAGAGCCAGCGGCAGATCTATCAGCAGAGTCTGTTATTCCAGCAGTCGGTGAGCCAGATCGAGCAGCTCGAACGGGATATCGTCGTCGTGCCGGAGCCAGTGAGCAACAGCCTGATTGTGAGCGTGACGCCGCGCTACAACGAGATGATCGTCCAGATCATCGAGGACCTCGACTTCCGGCCTCCGATGGTGATGGTCCAGGTGATGATCTGCGAAGTGACGCTGAGCGACGCGTTCGAGGCGGGAGTCGAGCTCGGCTTGCAGGATTCGCTTCTGTTCGACCGGGCGATCACCGGCGCCTCGACCGTCGTTCCTTCGGCGACGCCCAGTACGGTGACTCCGGCGACGCGCAACACGCTCGCGGGCCAGTCACTCAGCACGCTCGGCGTCGGCCGGTCCAGCGCTACACTCGGCTACGGCGGACTTGTGCTCGCCGCCGCCGATGATTCGGTGAACATCCTGATCCGCGCGCTGCAGGACGCGGGCCGCCTCCAGGTTCTTTCCCGTCCGCAGATCATGACGCTCAACAACCAGCCGGCGTTCGTCCAGGTGGGTGCGCGCGTTCCTCGCGTGACGGGCAGCAGCATCACGACCGGCGGCATCGTGCAGAACCAGACGCAGGACGAGGACGTGGGACTCCTCCTCCGCATCCAGCCGCGCATCAACCAGGACAAGCTCATCGTGATGACGGTCGACACCGAGAAATCCGAGGTCGGGCCGCTTTCGACGGGTATCCCGGTCGCCGTGAATGCCAACGGCACGCCGGTCATTTCCCCACAGATCTTGACGACGACGGCGCAGACGACGATCAGCGCCCACGACCACCAAACGGTCGTATTCGCCGGGCTCATCACGAAGAACCGCGAAGTATTGTCGCGCCGCGTACCGCTGCTCTCCGACATCCCTCTCCTCGGGCGCCTCTTCCGATACGACGTCGAGACCAACAAGCGGACCGAACTGCTGATCTTCATGACGCCGCACATCATCCAGGACGACCAGGACTACGACTGGATCAAGCATGTCGAAACGGAGCGGATGAGCTGGTGTCTCGCGGATGTGGTGGAGATGCACGGCGATGCGGGCGTCAGCGGCGGCCACGGGCTCTGGGGGCCGGCCCCGTCCCCATTCCTTTATCCCGATTTGGACCCGACCGGGTCCGAGTCGATCCCTGTACCGGATCCGGCCGACTTCGGACCGACCGACATTCCGCAAGCGAATCCCGGGGCGGCACCGACCTCGGAACCGAACGGCGAGCCGGCGTCCCAAGGCGGTTCGTCACGCCGCGCCTCGCCCCTCCGCGACGTCCGAGCCTGGCTCGGGCCGCCTCCGCCCCGCGAACCGCGTTCGGCGGGAGCCGCGCCCCGGGCCGTCCGTTATCCCCAACCCGCGAGCCCCCGCGCCGCAACGTCCGGCCCACAACTCAATATGCCGGGCACGGTATCGGGCTCGAACGCCGAACAAGCGGCCTATAGGGGTCCGTCGCCCGGTCCGGCGCCGGCCGGTTACGTTCCGTATGTCGACTACGGCACGCCGACGAACGGCGGCGCCGACGGTACGGCGCGCTAGCGCATCGCACCACGTGCGAGGATCGCGAGACGGAAGGAACTCGGCTCTGACGCGGGAAACAGACCATGGATGATCGAATGGCCCTTGGACGACGGTGGCTCGCCTCGATTCTCGTCTGCGCGCTGTGCGGATGTTCGACCGTTTCCAATTCGAAGCTCGAATGGCGCTGGCCGTGGAGCAAGCCGGGCGTCGTCGAGTCCGCCTATGAGGCGCCGACACGCATCGCCGTGATCTGGACTCCGGACGTGCTCGTCGTTCCGGGCCACCCAGCCGCCCGAGGATTCGGCGGCCGGATCTACTTCTACAACGGGTCAAACGAGCCCGTTCCCGTGGACGGACAACTGATCGTCTATGGATTCGACGACACGAACCCCGACGAGGCTAGCACGGTTCCGGAGAAACGGTTCGCCTTCACGCCCGAACAGTTCACCAAGCACTTTGGAGCGACCGAAATCGGCGCGTCGTACAGTATCTGGATCCCATGGGACCACGGTCAGGACCAGCGCACGGTCAGCCTCGTGCCGGTCTTCACGTCGGTGCAAGGCCATCGACTCGTCGGCGAACCAACCGTCAATGTGCTCCGAGGCGCCACTGCCAACACACTGTTGAGGAAAGACGAGTGGCTTCGGGACCAGCAGCGCCGCGCTGGAGTCGTGCCGGCCGGCTATGAGCAGTTCTTGAGTCCCTCGACGCAATCGACGCAATCAGCGGACGAACGCGCGAGTGGATCGTCCGACCGTGATCGGAGCGAACCGACGGGAACGCGCATTCAGACGATGACGATTCCGCTCACCCCCAACCTCGGTCGCCAACTCGAAGAGGTTCGTGCCGGCGTTATCGATCGCAACGGGACCCCTTCGGCGCCGTCCGTGTCCGGCGGGTCGCTATCCGACATCGATAGAAAACTGGAAACGATGGCCGCCCTGCAGCGCATGAATGCGGGCGTCTCCGCGCGGGAAGCCGCCGGTGCGCCCACCGCCATGGCCGACACGCCGAACGGCCGAGATCGCGGAAGTCCCGCATCCCACGCGTTCAACGGGGCGCCGCCGCCGGCTCCACCTGTAGCTCGTTTTGAACCGCATCGATTCCCGGTTCCAGCAAGGCCAATCGCCCCAGTACGTCGCGATCATGGTCCGTGGGCACGACACCCCGCAGAACAACAGTCGCCCCATCCGTACTCACGGACAGGCCCTTGACCTTCCGAAAACGGGGCAGCCGGGCAAGACGGGATTCGAACTGCTCGGCCGAAACGGACGGCGACGCGCTCGCCACGGCCTCGGGAGCCAATCGCAACGGCGCGCGGACCGTCTTCATCGCGCCGCCGCGGCTGTTCATTCCGCCCTGACCCATCATGTTCATGCCGCCGAACGACGACATGCCGCGGCCACCAAAGCCGCTCAGTCCGCTCAGTCCGCTCAAACCCGACATGCCGCCGAGCCCCGACATGCCGCCGAGCCCCGAGAGGCCGCCCGAAGACCGAAATCCACTCGTCCCCATGGTTCCAGTCGAGCCCATAAGGCTTCCGATCGTGGTCATGCTCTGACTCGATGCCCCCACGAATCCCTGGCTGTTGCGTTGAATGGCCGCGTCCGAACTGACGCTTCCGGTTTGGGACAGGCCAGCGGAGCGGGACGAGCTGCCGGAAATGCCCGCGCCCACGCTTCGAGAAGTGCCGCCGACGGAGGTCCCCGTTCCGCCAAGCTGGGCTTGAACGGGAACGGCGGACAGCGCGATTGCCATCGCGGCCACCGCCGCGATGAACGGCTCCCGGTTCGTTCCCAATCGGAATCGCAGAGTCATCTGAAACACTCCTGGCGGGTCGCAGGCGCCCGCTCGGCAATCGACGGTTGGCGCGGCTCGGTCCTCATCAAAACTTCATCGACCAATCGACGCGAACCAAACCACGGTTTCCTCGATCGGAACACGACCGCCATGGATTGTAGCCGATCGCGGCGCGGAAAGCACGGTCGAAATGCCTTGCGCCCCGCGTTTCTCCCGTCTTGCCGGTGTGGTAAAGTCGCCAAGAACTGAAACCGAGCGACGAATTCGAGGGTATTACCGGCGACCTGCGGAGTGGTTCGCCTCGCGTGGACGACGTCCGCGCCGCCTGTCCTGCTTCAGATGGAACTGGAATGACCGGCCGTTGGTGCCGCGTCGCACAATAAACCCCGGAGTAGGTACCATGGTTTCGCTCGCACTCGACCGTTGGAACCCGACTCGATGCGTTCGATCGACGGTCGGCATGCTCGGTCTCGTACTTTCGCTTTCCGGCGCGCTCGCCGCTTCGGGCGCGGAAAGGCCCTCGGCGCCGAAACTCTTGCCGGAAAACACGCTTGCGTACGTCCGGGTGGCCGGCGCCGACGAGTTTGTCGAGAAGGTCAAGCAGACGTCGATGGGCCGCATGCTCAACGATGACGAAGTGCGTCCGTTGGTCGGCGAGTTTTATCGGCTTGCGGCGGACGCGTTCAATCAAGTGCGGGATGACGTGGGGCTGAGCCTGGACGAGTTGCTTTCAATTCCCCAGGGCGAACTGTGCGCGGCGGTGGTCGGTTCGACCGCGGGTCCACCCGTTTTCGTTCTTGTGGCGGATGTCGGCGATCAGCTCAAACACGCCGATACGCTGATCAATCGGGCCATTCAGGAAGCGGGCAACAACAACGTGCGGATCGAGATGGAGACCCACGCCGGTGTGGAAATGACGATCCTCAGCCCCCCGGGCTCCCGCAATACCATGCGACTGGTGGTCTTCACGCGCGATTCGACCGTCGTGCTTTGCACGGCCGTCGAAACGGCCAAGCAACTCCTGGACGTTTGGGATGGAACGTCGGCGATCCGGACGCTGGCCGACAATCGCGCGTTCACGGCCATCATGTCGCAGTCGACTGGAACCAAGGAAGAACGACCCCAACTGAGCTGGTTCGCGGACCCGATCAACCTGGTCCGGAACATCGGTCGCGGTAACGTCGGCGCGCAAGTGGGTCTGGCCCTTCTGTCTCCGCTCGGGTTGGACGATCTCGAAGGCCTCGGCGGAAGCGCGATCATCGCGACGGAGGAATTCGATTCGATCGGCCACTTCCATATGTTGCTCAAGAACCCGCGCCGCGGCGTGCTCAAGATGTTGGCCATGACGTCCGGTGACTCGACGCCCGAACCGTGGGTGCCGAAGGACGCGACAGGCTATATGACCATACACTGGGACATGAATGTCACGTACACCGAACTGGCTACGATGTACGATCTGATTTATCTCCAGGAAGGCGGCATGGACAAACTGGTCAAGAGCCGGTTCTCGGACCGTCTGGGGGTTGACGTGCGAAACGAGCTGCTTCCCTTGCTGGGCGGCCGGTATACGATGGCGACCGCGATCGAACGTCCCGTCCGCGTCAATAGCCAGGTCACCGGCGTCGGCATTCGCATCAAGGACACCGAGGCCTTCCAAAAAGTGCTCGACAAGATCACGGCCAAGTACCCCGAGGCCCTTGAGCGACAGACGTACGGAGCGAGCGTCTATTACCGGATCCCGATGGGCCGTCAACCGCCGCCCGATTTCGATCAATCGATGATGCGTCTGCCGCAGCCCGCGTTCGCCGTTGTCGGCGACTACCTCGTACTGTCGGACAGTGCGAAGTTCATCGAGCGGTGCCTTGTGGCCCAAGCGACCCCCGGCGAATCGCTCGCCGATGATCCCGAATACAAATTGGTATCCGAGCGGATCCGCCACCACACGGGCGGCCGCATTCCCGGTTTTCTATCGTTCGCGCGTCCCGAGGAAACGCTCAAGAGCTTCTACGAGTTGGCCACGGCGGAAACAACCCGCCAGCGACTGACGCAAGCGGCGGCGGATAACCCGTTCTTCAAGCAGGTGGACGGCGCGCTCAGCGCCCACCCGCTGCCTCCCTTCGAAGTCATCGCGAAGTACCTCGCGCCGGCCGGCGCGATGATGCTGAGCGACGAAACGGGATTCCACTACATCTCGTTCGGCTTGAAAGGGGAGTAGGCGTTGCTGAGCCCCCGTCTGGCGACGGGGGCTACCGGTGATGCGCCCCCGTCTGGCGACGGGGGCTACCGGTTGCACACGCCTTGCCGATACGGAATACTCGAAACGCAATGGAATGGTCGGGCCAGATCGTTGGGCCCGCCGCGGCGGATCGAAAACCGTATTCGAGCGAGGCCCTGCAATGACCGCGACCCATGCGCCACGTCCCGCGAATTCGAACCACTCGGTCTGTTGGCTCTTTCCATCCGTCACCCTTGCACTCGCCGTATTCGCCGCCGGGATACCGGCCGGCGCCTATGCGGCCGAATTGGTCCGGCTCACGCCCGAGAATTGGTCCAAGTTCGCGCCGTCCGGCAAGGAGGCGGACCGGATCTATGGCGACTGGGTGCTCCAAAACGAACTCGTTATTTGCGTGATCGCTCAGCCCGCGGCGACGCGCAACGCGAACATGACGGTCCGAAACGTCGGTTGGGCGATCATCGACTTGACCCGGCGCGGCGCGGCGAACGACCAGTTGAGCGCCTATTATCCCGGATCGCTGCGCCACGCCTTCCACTCGGCCGACCGAATCCGCATCGAGGTCGACGGCGCGGAGATGACCGCGGACACGAGCGGGCCGATTCGCGGTTCGGCGATCCGCATCGCGTGCGACGCCGACGCGGCGGCCAATCAACCGGCGGCGACCGTGACCTATTCGCTGCGCGACGGCGATCCGTTCGTCGGCATCGAAACCACCTACTCGAATCCGCACGCGTCGGAGGTGTCGGTCGAGCGGACGGACACGATCCGAGCCGACAAGACGTTCGAGTTCGGAATCGGTGAGGAGAATCAACTGTTCTGGGCCGACGACGAGTGGTTCCGGCAAACGTACGGAGTGGTGGCCGGGGAGGGCGAACAGGTCGGTCGGAGCGGGAACCGGGGAGTGGTCATCGCTTTCCAGCGCGGCGGGGCGACTTCCGAGAAAATCGCGCCCGGTGCGTCGTCGATCTGGTCCCGAAAGCTCGTTCCCGCGGCGAACGCGCTGGAAATGGCGGGGATCGCGGCCCGCCTGCGAGGCCAGACGGTAAAGGACGTTCGGTTGGCCGTCCGCGACAAGCGAGGCCCCGTGCGGGCCGCCAAAGTCACCCTCCTGCGCGACGGCGCTCCGATCGGGTCCGCCCGCACGCCCGCGAACGGAACGATCGCGTTCGCGTCGAGACCGGGCGACTACCAACTGAAGGTCGAAGCGCTGGGACGACCCGAATGGACGGGCGAACTGGCGGTCGCGGGCAACCTGGAACGAACGATTGAATTGGGCCCGTGCGGCTATGTTCAAGGCCGCATCACGCGTGTCGGAGGCGGCCCCATTCCCTGCAAAGTGGCGTTCCGCGGGCTTGGTGATACGCCGACTCCCGATTTCGGCCCCGATACGGCGGTTACCGTGAAGAACCTCAAGTACAGCCACAACGGCCAATTCCTGCAGGAGCTCGGGCCCGGCCGCTATGAAGCGATCATCAGCTATGGCCCCGAATACGACGCCGTGTTCCGCGAAATCGAGGTCCAATCGGGTGGAGTCACGAACCTGTCGGCCGAGCTTGCGCGAACCGTCGAAACGCACGGGTGGGTCAGCGCCGATTTCCATAGCCACTCGACGCCATCGGGCGACAACACGTGCAGCCAGCGGGCGAGGGTGCTCAATCTGCTCTGCGAACATATCGAATTCGCGCCGTGTACCGAACACAACCGGATCGACACGTACGTGCCCCATTTGAAGGCCCTCAAGGTCGAACCGCTGATGGCCACGTGCAGCGGCATCGAACTCACCGGCCAACCTCTGCCGCTCAACCATCAAAACGCCTTCCCGCTCAAACTCGTGCCGAGGACCCAAGACAATGGAGGCCCGGTCACGCACGAAAACCCGTTGACGCAGATCGAGCGGTTGGCCCTATGGGATGCCGGGAGCGAGAAGCTCGTGCAGATCAACCACCCGAATCTCGTGCAGATGATCGGCGACCGGGATCTCGACGGTAAGCCCGACGGCGGATTCGCCGGCATGCTCTCGTTCATGGACGTGGTCGAAGTGCATCCGATGCAACCGATCCTGCTCGCTCCGAATTCCCCCGCGTTCAAGGAATCGAAATGGAACGCGATCTTCCATTGGATGCAGCTCTTGAATCTGGGCTATCGCGTCCCGGGCGTCGTCAACACCGACGCGCATTACAGTTTCCACGATTCAGGAGGCCTGCGCAACTTCGTTCACAGCTCCACGGACGATCCGAGCCGGATCGACGCGATGGAGATGGTGCGCGAGTCGACGGCCGGACACGTCGTCATGTCGAACGGCCCGTTCCTCGAAGTGTCGATGCGGCAAGGGAAGTCCGATAAGGCGGTGGGACCTGGCGGTATGTTGACGCTCGGCGGCGCCGAGGCGCCCCGCGTGCGGATCCGCGTCCAATGTCCCAACTGGTTCGACGTCAATCGGGTGCAGGTGTTCGTCAATGGGCGTCCGATCGAATCCGCCAATTTCACTCGGCGGACGCACGGCGACGCGTTCGGCGGGGCGGATGCAAGAGCCGTCAAGTTCGACCGCGAATTCGATCTGCCGCTCGCCTCGGATTCCCATGTCATCCTCGTGGCCGCCGGCGAAGGTTTGAAGCTCGGACCGGTGATGGGACCGAGGCTGGGCGAGGAGATGCCGATCGCCGTATCGAATCCGATCTATGTCGACGTCGATGGCGGAGGATTCCGAGCCAACGGCGACCTGCTCGACGTGCCCCTTCCCCTCGATGCGACGCCCGGCCTGCCGATCCGGTAGGGCGATCGGTGCTCGGCTCGATGATGCGGTGAAGAACGAACGGTCCGGCGGCGCACTTGTCCGCCGGCGGCGCGGGCGGTAGTCTGGTTCGCACCCCATCGCGCGGGGATTTCGATACCAACGGCCGATCGGAGCGTTTTCCGATGGGTGCGAACGGAGGACGAGGGAGCGAGCATGACCGAAGGCAAGGCAAGCGACGCGGCGAGTCGGACTCGGCGCGTCTTGATCGTGGATGACGACGCGGAGATCGTCGAGGCGATGCGCTACGCAATTGAGGCGCGCGGTTATCAGGTGATCGTCGCGCGGGATGGGAATCAAGGACTCGCCATGGCCGAACGCGAGAACCCCGACCTCATCATTCTCGACATGATGATGCCCAAACGGAGCGGGTTCCTCGTGCTCGAGAAGCTGCGCCGGTCCGATTCGTTTCCCGTCCGCGTCATCATGATCACGGCGAACGAGGGAAGTCGGCACAAGGTCTACGCCGAAATGCTCGGCGTCGACGACTACATCCGAAAACCGTTCGCCATGGACCGCTTGATGGACAGCGTGGACCGTCTCCTGGCCGGCGTCTAGGGCCGACTTTCTTGACTGCGCTTTAGGCGAATCGATAGTAGCCGTCCATTGTGTGACGAGACCGGCGAGAACGGACCGTCACCGGACATCGGTTCTTACCGAAGGTTCGGCCGATTCGTGGTCAGCCTTCCGTTCATCAATACGGAGGCATCGAGTCCGACGGCAAGGCGTCGCGCGCGAACGCGCCGATCGGACCATCGAGGAATCCGACCGGCTCAACGTGCGGTACATCGAGCTGCGTGGTGAACGGGCCGTTCCGAACGAGTGACCTGTCACCAAAGGCACAAAGGACATGGGGTCGGATGGACCTGGAACTCGGGTCATGAATTGCTCGGGCAGCAGTTCGTTTGCCCTGCGGTTCTTGAGGACGTGCTTCGAGTGCTCGCAAGTGTCGTGGACGTTGCAGTCGACGCTATGCAGTTGCATCCAGGTGATCGTATCCTTGAAGATCTATCGGGCGCCTTTTGGTTTTCGGATGGGCTCGAAGACCCCTTTCGGTGGGAGGTTTGCGACAAGTTCGGCGTTCGATGGGACGACAGATGGCGCACAGTTGAAGACGTTGTATTTGGTGTCGCGTCGTACCTCACGGCGCGCTAGTGTTGCGATGTCGATCAAGTCGGCGAATCGCATTCCGCTCTGCACTCTAGGCGAATCGATATCATCGGTACGGAGGAGTCGCGTTCGGCATGCGACGGACGCCGTCCGGATTGTCCCACGGACGATCGGCGCGATCAACCAGGTCCGCTTTCGGCGCGTCCCACGAGCAGAGTTCGACCAGCGTGTACATCCATTGGTTCAAGTTCCAGCACGCAATGTTCGCGTTGACGAACCACGCCGCCGCCACGCGCCGCTCGCCGGCCAGCACCATTCCCGCCATGATGATTGCCAAACGGAACCCCATCCGCGCGTCGAGCAGGGCGCCCATCGACGCCGCCATGGCGGCAAGACCGCCGATCAACGGCACCCTCGCCCGCACGGTCTTCTTGCGGTTGGGATTGGGCGTGGCGAGCCTTCGCCGTTTGTCGAACTGCGATGGACCGAGTTTTCGCTTGTGCCGAGGTTGCGGGCGCCGCGAGTTTTCTTTACGCTTGGCCATCCGTGGCTCCTTCCATGTCGTGGTTGTTTTGCAGCACCCACAGCATGGTCGAGAGCCACGTTTTCTCTAAGATCAATTCCGCCTCGGAACCGGCCTATCCGCCACCGTCTCCGTGTAGGCGTTTTGCCTAAAGTGCAGCTCCGACAGCCTCGTGATTTTTCCCGTTCCGAATATGCGATCCTGAAGGTAATCACGGAAGCTGACGGCCAGCTTCCCGCACGTCTTCTTCAGGCTTGCGAAAGTGTCGCGGCAGCGGCGACCGAGGTGCCGACGAATTTCCAGTTCCTCCACGGCGTACATGCTCTTGCATGCTCTTGATGAACGCCAGGGCGCACAGCGCGCGGACGTCGCTCTTGGCCGCCTCCTTGTAACGCTTCCGCGCGTGCTGCCAGCAGCCGACCTCGATGATGGCGCCGCCCGAGGCGGATACAGACCGTCGTAGCCGTTGTAGGCATCCGCCTGGAGATACCCGCGATGGCCCGCCAGGAAGGTGCCGGACCCACGCGCTCATGCGTGCGCGTGAATTCCAGCCACGCGCCGGAGTCCTCTTCCACGGGAATCGGTCGCGGTCCGCGCGGAATGTCGGCCGATACGACGTCGACCGGGATGAAGGCCGCCCCTCGAGCGCCGGCCGGTTCGCGAACGGGCCATTCCTCGGCCGCCAAACGCTTCCGCCACTGAAAGAACGACTGCGGACTTACCCGTTCACGGCGGCAGAACTCGCTCACCGAGCCCTGCGACCGTCTCCAACGCCCCAGCCGGGCCTCAGTGGACCTCCACCGCGTCACGCGATTTGGCGGCGGGCGACGACGTCCATCGCCGCAAATCCCGCGAAACGGCCAAAACAGCCAAGGCCCGCCAGTGGTGGCTGGCGGGCCTTGTTGGAATCGAGACAGGTTGTGGAATCCGAGTCAGTGGCGGGGGTGGGGATCGAACCCACGACACGCGGCTTATGAAGCCGCTGCTCTAACCGCTGAGCTACCCCGCCAAGGTGTTTTTTTTTTGATGCGACGTGGACGCCGGACAACGGCGGATTTTACGACGGGAAAGATCCGCGCGGAAGCCCACTCGACCCCCATGAGTATCCGCCCGGGCGGCGCCGTCGCTCGCGAAGCGCGCGTCGTCCTGCCCCGGGCTTTGATCGGACCGTCGCTTCGCGACTTGGAACGCGGAACGGATGCCCTGTCGCCGGAGCGATTCGCGGGATCGCCAGCTGGAACCTCTCGCCATCCGTGGGGCAAGCATCTTGCTTGCCGTCTCGTCACACGGCGGCTAACGATCGGCGCCGGACCGCGGCGATTGCGACGAGGCGCGCTCGAGGAGGTCGGCCGCCTTCGTCCAGACCTCGGCGAGATCGGGACGCCCCATCTTGGTCGCCGTCTCGGCCAGTTCACGGCGGACCTGGATGTCGTACGCGTCCTCGAACGCTTTCTCGTGGAGCTTCGAGAACTGGACGCGCAGCGTCTTGAGTTGTTCGGCGCGCGCCAACTCGTCCGCCGCCCGCGCGTCGCCGCCTCGAAGGAGGGCCTGCGCGTACCGGTGCCGCACTTCGTATTCGTGCGGATGCGATTCGCTCGACGACTTCAACAACCCGAGCGCGGACTCGACACTCCCTTCGACCAGAAAAATATCGGCGCGGAGCAGGCTTGCGGAGAGCGTTTTGGGGTCGGCGTCGAGCACGGCGTCGAGCAGGGCGACGGCCTGCGGGATCTCGGACTTGTTGTAATGGCACTCGGCGCGCAAGACGTCCCGCTCGGGCGAGGGAACCGATTGACGCAAGACCTCCACCGCGCCGTCGAAATCCTTTTGCTTGATGAGGCACTCGGCCAACTCGAGAAGAACCTCTTCGCGCGTCGGCTGATCGAAATTCCGGCGCAGCGACTCGCGATAGTACGCCGTCGCCTCCGCGTACGCCTCGAAGTCCTTGTTGATCAATCCCAAGAGGCGATGCGGTCGATAATCGGTCGGCGCCAACTCGGCCGTGCTCTTGAGGTAGACTTCGGCGAGCGTCGAGGCGCCGAGATCGTAGTAGATCACGGCGAGCAGCCGATGGGCCTCGACAGCGCGCGGCACGATCCCGATCGCCTCGATCAGCAATTGCTCCGCGTCGCGCGGGCGGCCGATACCGACGAGCGATTCGGCGGTCACGATGAGCGCGCTGGTCTTCAGGACGCGGTCTTCGATCGGCATCTTGAGCATCCGCTCGGCTTCCTCGAACTTGCCTTCCTTGTTCAGCAGGGCCGCGCGGAGAACGGTCGCGTGGACCGGATACGACGCGTAACGCTCGATCAGAGCGAGCTGTTGGCGCGCGGAGACCAAGTCCCCTTCCCATAATCGTTCCCACCCGCGGCGGAACGTGCCGGGCACGGAAGCCTCCGCCGATTTGCGATGCCGATCGGCCAATGCGCGCTCGCCCTTCGACTCGTAGTACTTCGCCATCGCCTCATGGCTCGGCTGGTGTGCCGGATCGCATCGCAAGGCGCTGCGCCACCAGCCGGTCGCGTCCTCGACGAGCCCCTGGACGGCCAGGACATCGCCGACGATATACCGCAGTTCCGGATCATTCGGGTGGCTGATCACCTTGCGCTGCGCGTTGTAGAAAACCTCGGCGCGCGCCGTGATCTCCTTCGCGGCGGCCAGTTGCCGATCGGCGTCCGCCGACCGGCCCATCGCGGCATAGGCTTGGCCGAGCGTTTGATGGACGGCCGAATCGTGGGGCCAAATCGAAAGGGCTTTTTCGAGCAAGGCCACGGCCTTAGCCGGATCGCGTCGAAACTGGGCGATGTCCGCCATCAGTTTGAGAACGTTCGCCTGCCGTTCCTCAGGCAACGCCTCGAGCGAGATCCCTTCGAGCCAACGGTCGGCGTCGTCGACGCGCGACGATCGGAACGCGCATTCGGCCAAACCAAGAAGAACGGCCGGTGATCGGTGGTCCCGTTCGTGACACGCCAGAAAATGCCTTTCGGCCTCATCGACCTTGCCTCCCTCGAGAAGCAGCCGTGCGAGCGCCTCATGGACGATGACGTGCTCCGGCGCGAATTCCAGCGCGGCGCGGTATTCTTTTTCCGCCGACACCGGATCATTGAATTCCGAGTAGGCCTCGGCGCGCATGATTCGCGGTTCGACATCGCGCGGATGCCACTGGATCCAGAAGTCGAGGCATTTGATCGCGTCGGCGATCTGATGATTGGCCCAGTACCCGTGCGCGAGGGCCTCGTAGACTTCGAGCACCGCTTCGTCGCCCAGGCCGCTTTCGAACAGTTTGACGAGTTGATCCTCGACGTCGTGGAACCGGCCGACCTGCGCGTGCACCAGAAGCCGCTGTCGATCGATATCGTACTTCGGCCAGCCGGACGCCTCGGCGGCCTTGAGTTGCCGCTCGACTTCCTCGAGCGCGCCGCTGCGCCGGCACGCAACGGCGAGTCGGTAACGGGACTCAGCCCGATTCGGCAGCATGCGCACGGCGATGCGCAGGTTTTCGATCGCCTCGTCGAACCGCTCATCGGCCAACGCGCGCTTCGCGCCGCTCATGGCGAGCGCATAGCGGGCGTGCCGATAGGCGGGCACCACGCCGATGGCGATCACGGCCAGCCCGATCAGAAGCGCGGCAAGCCGGCCGGTCGAACGGGTCGGTCGGAAGGCAACTCCCAACCGACCCGACTCCGCTACCGCGCGACTCGGGTTGATTGCCTGTCCATCGGACTGCGCCAAGGACGGCCTCAACTCCGATTCGTTTGACACGTTCGGGTCGCGCGCCGTTTCCGCCATGAGCGAAGATCAATCCACGAGATCGTATTTGAAGTCGTTTCCGGACGCCTTGATGTCGGCGGACAGACCACTCGTATCCGGAAGCGCGTATTTCGCGGGAAGCTCGTTTTCCACTTTCATCCCATCCTTCATGCCGCTTCCGTCCTTGCCGGCCATCTTCGCGAACATTTTGGCCATATCCTCGGGCTTCGGCTGGCTCGTGCCGGTATCCGCGCCGCCGGTCGATTTCGCGATGCCGACCTTGGCCTGCCCCATCGGCGCCCCCGGCCGACCGCCCGTCGTCAGCTCGAATTTTCCGTCGGCGCCCGTCTGTCCGGTCGCCATTTGCCCATCGGAGAACAGGAACGTGACGTTTGCACCCTGCACCGGGGCGCCCTTGTAGTTCACCGTGCCGATGACGGTTGCCAACTTCGGGCCGCCGTCCCCGCATCCCGCGACCAGGACGACCAGCGCGCCGGCGGCCAAGATCCACGCCCTCGCGATTCGCCTCGTTGTCATAGCTCGCTCGACCCCACCTGTTAAGAGACCATCGGTGCGGCCGATGCCAAACCGCGCATGCATCGCGAGGATTTGGTGGGACCGCACCAAGCGAAAAAGAAAAAAACGGGAGCGCGGCGAATCAATACCCCGCACTCCCGTTTCCAACGCCAAACCTCGCCTGGATCAACCAATGCCGGGCTGAACGTCGAGGCCCATCACCAAGTCCGACCGACCGTTTCCGCGTCCGCCGCGATGCCGAGCAGACGGGAGATCAAACCGATCGATCGGGAGCCCGGTTAGAAATTACCGACCGGCTTACCGTCCGCGCGGCCGCCGAGGTACTGGTACGTCTGGTAGTTGATCGTCTTCGTCAGGAACTGAACGCTGCCGTCGACGAGCACAAACTGGGCACCCGCGCTGTGCCGCGACCGGAATCCCCACGAATGGTTCCAGTTCGATTTCGCAAAACACTGCGGATAGGGATATCGACGATTCGTGGCATCCGCCTGGTCCGTCGCGCAGGTCGTGAGCGAGTTGATCGGCACCGATGTCGACGCGTGCGCGTTGCCCATGCCGTTGTAGTGCCACATGCCGCCCGTGTGGTCATGGCATGCCGGCAGGATCTCGCCGATCAAGATGACCTGCGATGTTCCGTCGAGCACCGAGCTGAACGCCATCTTTCCTTCGAGTCCCATGCGGCTGAACATGCCGGAAATGTCTTGCTTCCGCCAGGTATTACCGTGATCGGCGTTCCAGGGCAGCGCTTCGTAATGGACGCCCCTGGTGTAATACTGGTTGCAATTCCCGTCGGCTGAAACCGTCGCTTGCGAACCGAGGCTGCCGCAGTAACTCGTCTGAGCCCAGTTCGTGTCGAGACCCAGCGGATCGACTTCGTCCGACGGGCAGTGCGCGTACGGCACCACCGTTTGACGCAACAACCGGCCGCTCGCATCGACGATCGAATCCCAGCCGACATTAGCTTGAATCGACGGGCCGGCGTTCCCGCCGACCGACATCGACGTCGCCCAATTGATCTTGTCGTAAACCGTCTGCTGTTCCACGTACGGCAAGATGCGCGCGTGCCAGCTCAGCGCCTTCACGTTCCAATCCGAGCTCTGCATCGTCCACAAACCGCCTGGGGGCAGCGTGTTGAACGTATCGTGGTAGTTATGCATCGCCAACCCGTACTGCTTCAGGTTGTTGCCGCAGCTCATGCGGCGCGCCGCCTCCCGAGCGGCCTGGACTGCGGGTAGCAACAGGGCCACCAAGATTCCGATAATCGCGATGACCACAAGCAGTTCGACGAGCGTGAAGCCTCGCCTACCGCTACGCACGGACGTGCTTCGCATGGTTGAACCTCCCGATGCTGCGGAAAAGATGAATGAAGGAAAAGACCCATTTCCGACAAACTAGGCAAAGAATACCCTACCTCGCGTCCTATTGCAAGCGTTTTTCGGAAAAGGACCTGAACGCCGGCCCTTTCCACCCGAAAGGCCGGGTTCACGCCTGAAGTTGTCCTCCATCCCTTTTCGGCCGGGGACCGGCGACGCGGTGAACTAGAACCGATCCGATGCCGCATCGCCCGGATGCGGCGTGTCCGGTCCTAGCGGCTGCGCGACGCGTGTCACCCGGCCCGCCCGGCACGCGACCTTTTGGACCGACCCGCCGGGCCAGTGGATCTCGAATTCGATCGGCTCGTCACTCGGCGCGATGCCCCAATCGAGACGCGGGTCATGCGCGGCAAGGTAGCTTGTGCCGCCCTTGACCAGCCGAAGTTGTTTTCCGTTTCGAGTTCGGAGGAACACGTGGGCTCCGATCGCGCCGCGGTTGGCGGTTGTTCCGATCAACGCCAACCGCGCTCCGCGCCCGGCAACGGCCGTGTCGTTCCGCAACAGGGCGAGCGGTTGTTCGTTGTTGACGAACACGAGATCGCTGTCGCCGTCATTATCGAAATCGCCGACCGAGAGGCCACGACCGGCGTGCGGGCTGCCGAAGTAGGTCGCGCGGTGGAAATCGAATCGCTGGAACCGGCGCCCGTTTTCGTTGACGAGCAGGAGGGGCAATTGGAGCACCGGAGCGCCTCGCGGATGATTGACGACATGCCCGTTCGCCACGACGATGTCCTCGTCGCCGTCCCGATCGAGGTCGTGGAACATCGTGCCGAAACCGACGAAGAGCCCGCCCAGCGCGGTCACTCCCGTCGCGCGGCTGACGTGCAGGAACTGCTCGTTCCCGTCGTTCCGATACAGGGCGAACGACTCGACTTCGAAGTTCGCGACCCAGATATCGGGCCGGCCATCAAGGTTGTAGTCGCCGAGATCGACGCCCATACTTCCGTTGGGCGTGCCCCGATCGTCGACGGCGACGCCGCTGATGACCGCCGACTCGCGGAAAACGCCTCGACCGTCGTTGAAGTACAGGAAGTTCTCGGTGGTGTCGTTGGCGACATAGATGTCGAGGTCACCGTCGAGGTCGATATCGCCCAGGACGACTCCGAGCCCCTTGCCGCCCTTGCGAAGGCCGCTCTCCTCGGAGACGTCGAGGAACGTTCCGTCGGCCGCATTGCGGAAGAGTTTGTCGGGAAGCGGCGCAAAGACTTTTGGAGGGCAGACGTCGACGATATCGGGTCCTGAGCCCTGGCACTTGGGATGGTTGCTGAACGACCAATCCACATAGTGCGCGACGTACAGATCGATCCACCCGTCGCCGTCGACGTCGCCCCAACCGGCCGCACTGCTCCAGAGTTCATCCACGATCCCCGTTTCGGCCGTCCGTTCCTCGAACGTTCCGTCGCCTTGATTGCGCCAAAACTGAATTCCGCCGTAGCCCGTGATCAGCAAGTCGTCGAAACCGTCGTTGTCGAAATCGCCCGGAAAACAGCCGTGCGAGTAGTACTTGGACGGAAAGCCCCGCCCGGCGGGCTGCGAGATGTCGCCGAATTTCCAATCGCCCTGGTTGCGGAACAACCGGCCTGGCAAACCCAGGATGTTCTTGCCTTCGTACGCGCCGCCCCCGACCGCGAACAGATCGAGAAGGCCATCGCGGTCGGCGTCGACGATCGCGGCGCCGCCGCCGAGCGATTCGAGGATCGCAATGTGGCCCGCCTCGCGCCCGTTGTGATAGGTCGCATCCACGGCCGATGCGGCCGTCATGTCCGTGAACACGAACGCGGGCCGAGCCGCGTCGACCGGCGAGTCGGGGATGTCGATGGTGGACGAAGGCCGGTTGTCGCCGCCCTCGTTCGGTCGGCAGGCGGTGATGCAGGCGAGCGATCCCGCTACGACGAGTACCAAGCCGACTGTTCGAGCGTGCATCGCCGACACCGTGATCCGGGCGCTGGACGGTTCGAGGAACAACCCGAAAACGACACGAGGCCTATTGGGCGGCCGCAGCCGGTTTGGCCCATCGCACATAGTCCACACCCACCATGTGCGCGGGCACCGCCTGGGGATGCGTTCCGATGATCTCGATCGTCAGCCGATGCTCGCCGGCCTCGAATCGCTTCGCGGGGAACGCCAGGACGCCGGTCGTTAATACGTCGGGGAAGTTGAAAAGGTCGAGCGGACCTCCGATTTTCTCGCCGTCGAGATGGAGTTGGGCGATGCCGTAGTCGCGAGCCCGCGTCAAAACGATCTCCAATTCAAACGCGCCGGACTCGGCGAGCGGCAGGGCCAATTCGAGCTTGGCGCCGGGCCCCGCACCGGTCCACCAAAGATGCTCACCGCCGCTCCAGCGATCCTTCGCGAAACCCCTCATGTCCTGCGTACCGGCCGATCCGGCCGTCTTCGAGAGAACGCGGAGTTTCTCACCTTCCAGACATCCGGGTACGGTCCCCGTCGCTCCGTCGATCGGCGCGGCCGGGCCGCGCGGGGCGACCTGACCGGGACCCGCGAGATAGGCGATCAGGTCGCGGATCTCGTCGTCGGCCATTTGATCGAGCAGCTTTTCGGGCATGAGCGAAAGCTCGGACAACTGGCGGCCGTCGATTTCCGACTTGGCGACGACGACCGTGTCGTTGATCGTGCGGAGCGTCAGCGCGCTGTCGGTTTCCGCTTCGATGATCCCGGAGACCACGCGACCATCCGACGTGGTCACGACGGTCATGCGGTAGTCCTTGCCGAGCACGGCGCTTGGGTCGACGATGTTGTCGAGGATGTAATCGAGGTCGGCGCGATTCGAGCCGGTGATGTCGGGACCCACCTTGCCTCCTTCACCGAACAGCGTATGGCACGACGCGCAGGTCGCGTCGAACGACCGGCGGCCTCGGCCAGGATCGCCCTTCTTGATCGCATCGGCCGTGAGTTTCTTCTTGAGGCGGTCGATCTGGCCCCGCTTCTCGTCGCTCGTTGCCCGAATGTCTCCCCACACCTGTCGGATCCGCGCGGCGAGGTCGGCATCGTCGAGCTGGAGCATCTGCCGCACGTGGTAGGCGTGCACGTCGGTCCTGGGGACTTTTTGGTCGCGGACGGCGTCGAGCAGCAACCGGGCGGAAGCGGGACGGCCGGCAAGTGTCGTGACGGCGTCGGCCCGTTCGGTCGTTCCCAATCCGTCATAAAGACCCAGGATCACGGCGGGAGTCCGGGCGTCTCCGAGCGCGGCGAGCGCGCGGAGCACGTCGGGTCGAAGATCGGGGATCTTGAGCGCGGCGTGCATCGATGGCGCCGCGCCCGTGTCCCTCCCGCGGACGAGGATATCGAGCGCGCGGCGGCGGACGGCCCCGTCGCTTGCGGGATCGGCGAGCTGGGTTCGGAGTTTCGGGAAGATCCGCTGGTCGCCGAAGACGACGGCGATCGTCTCCGCCATTTCCCGGACCCGCCCATCGTCGCTCGCCATCGCCCGTTCGAACGCGCCCGTCCACGCCGGCGGAGCGGGGATGTCGACGCGCCCCTGAAACGCGTTCAGCGTTTCCTCAAGGCCGCGGCGCCGGACCGATTCATCCTTCGCCGCCGCGACGTGGGCGAGGACCTGGTCGAGCGACCCGTTGTCGGCCGCCGCCCGGCGCAGCAGGAACCGGGATACGCGATCCATGCGCGCCGTTTCGGCGAGCCGGATCGCGCGAGCCGGATCGGCTTCCACGAGCGGTTCCGCCGCATACCAGATCAGGAGCGGCAAATTGAAATCGCTCGCGTCCTCGGCATGCGCCAGCAACCGTTCGAGCCATTCCCATCGGTCGCCGACCGGGATCCGCTGCGCGGCGGACGCGAGGTACAGGCGGACGACGGGCGAGCTGTCCTCGGCCGCCATCCGAACACACGCGTCGCGCACGGCTGGCGACGCGTCGCGGTCTTCCCACGCGAGCTGAATCGCCCAGGCGCGGACGTATTCGTCGGAAGATCCAAGCATTTGCAGGATGGCCGGATCGTCGAGCTTTCCGGCGGCGTGGAGCGTCCATGCGGCGCGCAATTGCATCGAGACATCGCCGGACGCAAGGTACTTTCGGAGCATCGCGACGGACTCGGCCGACACGCCGCGATGCTGCAGGATCCGGCGGGCCGTCCGCACGAACCACTCGTTGGCGTGCTCATGCATGGCGACGAGCTCGGCGTCGCCCAGCGTTTCCAAATCCCCGCGCCGAACAGCCGGTTCCCCATGGCGGATCCGATACACACGGCCGTTCGTGCGATCCCAGATTTCCGGGTTCGTGCGATGGCACGCGTTGCGGTCGTACCAATCGATCAGGTAGACCGAACCGTCGGGTCCGTACCGGAGATTGATGCCGCGGAACCACTTGTCGTTGGCGAGCATCAGGTCGGGACCGTGGCGGCCGACGTATCCCGAGCCGCGTCGTTCGAGCAGATCGTTGTTGACGCGATTGCCGTGGATATTGTTCATGAAGAGCTGATTGCGGTAGGACTCCGGCCAATTGTCGCCGAGATAAATCATCGCGCCGCAGTGGGCGTGCCCGCCCCCCGCGCGCGATGTGCCCCGCGGCAATTCCGGTTCGTGGCCCCACCACGCGTGATCGCCGATGTTCCCCTCGTAATGCAGGTGATCCGCGATCGTCGGTATGTCCTCGTAAACGTATCGATCGAAATGTGAGCCCGACTGCCGTTGGTAACGGGCTCCCTGGATGATGTGGAACAGGTGGGGAATCACGCAGGCCGTCGCGAACGCCTGGCCCCGGTCATTGAAGTCGACGCCCCACGGATTGCTCGTTCCCCACGCGAACACCTCGAACACGCGGCGCGTCGGCTGGTACCGCCAGATCGCCGCGTTCATCGGAACACGCTGGTCGTCGGGAGTCCCCGGCGCGCCGACGCGCGAATGCGTGAAGACGCCGTGGCATCCGTAGAGCCAGCCGTCCGGTCCCCAGAGGAATCCGTTGAGCGTCTCGTGCGTGTCCTCGTAGCCGAAACCGTCGAGCAACACTTCGGGGGGGCCGTCGGGATGGTCGTCCCGATCGCGGTCGGGAATGAATAGGAGATAGGGCGCGGCGCCCACCCAGACGCCGCCCATGCCGACTTCGAGCCCGCTGATCAGGTTCAGTCCCTCGGCGAAAACCGTGCGGCGATCCGACCGGCCGTCGCCGTCGGCATCTTCGAGAATGACGATCTTGTCGCGCCCTTCCCCTTCCTTCGCCCGGTTCGGATACGTGTACGCCTCGGCCACCCAAAGACGGCCGCGCGCGTCGATGGTGAACGCGACCGGCTGGTGGACGTCCGGTTCACCCGCGAACAGGTCCACCTGGAACCCCTCGGGAACGACCATCCGCGCCGCCGCGTCCTCGGGCGATAATCCCGCGGCGAGTTCGGCGCGTCGCTTCGGCTGCGCGGCGCGGTATTCGAGCGCGTTGACCTCGGCCCGCTCGTGCATGAGCACGTGGCATCCCTTCATGCCGCCGACGACACAATCCGGAAGCCCGTCGCCGTTCAGATCGCCGACCGTCAATTGGCGGCCGATCCCCGCTTCGCCGTCGGCCAAGTAGGGGATCCACTCGACGCCGTTCGGACCTCGCGCGAGCTTGAACCAATAGACGACGGCGCCCGCGTCCCAGAGGGGGCTTTGGCGGTGGTGCGACCAATAGGTCTTTCCGGTGACGATGTCCTTGAGCCCGTCGCCGTCCATATCGACCAGATTGACGCTGTGCAGTTCGGTGAACACCAGGCCGTACGGATTCTGCTCGGGCTTGTCACCCATGACCAGATGGGGTTCGAAGACGATCGTCTCGCCGTCGCGCCGTTGTTCGTGCCAGGCCAGTCCGTATTCGTGCGCGGCGAGGCTTGTGATGACGTCGTTGTCGCCGTCACCGTCGACGTCGTAGGCGTACATCTCCGCGCCGCCCGGCCCCGAGAAGGCCGCGGGATGCAGGACCCACATCGGGTCTCCATCGACCTTTTCAGGCTGTTCGAACCAGCCATCCTTCATCAGGACGTCGGTTCGCCCGTCCCCGTTCACGTCTCCCACGCCCAATCCGTGTCCGAAAGGATGCGGCGCGATCCGATCGCTGATGACGTGGAACGTCCACGCCGCGAACGGCCGTGCCGGATCGATCGTCGCGTACCCAAAAAATCCCTCGTGCGTGCAGATCAGTTCGGGCGTCGCGTCGCCGACGATGTCGACGAGCTGGGGGCTCTCGTTGGCGACACCGTCCACGACCGTGTGTTTGGGCCATGGCCGATTCCAACCGTCCGGTCCGGGGTTTTCGTAGACGAAAGCCGGCGTTCCGGGAAACCCGACGGCCAGGACGTCGGCGTAGCCGTTGCCGTTGAAGTCGCGGACCCATGCGAAAAAATGGTCCGAATAGGCGTTGCGATTCTGCTCGACGGCCGGATAGATCTCGCGTTTTTCCGAGAATTCGGGGCCGCGGAACCAATACGGACCGTAGACGACGTCGAGGTTACCGTCTTTATCGAGATCGCCGAAGTTGGCGCCTTCCGAATAATACACGTCGGTGAGCATGCGCCGTTGGAATCGGTCCACCATGCCGCCCGCTTGGCCGCGGGCGTTCTGCGAGGCCCCGATGAAAACGCCGATGAGAACGATGGGAAGCAGGGGGATGCGCCCCGCGGGGACGCGTCGGAGCGGTGTTCGGTCCGGCCGGCGGGTATTCGCGGAGTTGGTCATCGGCAACGACCCCTACAAGTCGGGTGGACGATCGAGAGCGGAGCACGGGATATGGCACAATCATGCGTTACGGCGCGGGTGCCCGTCCAGCCCCTTTGGCGGAATCGGACCGCGGCGATTCCCTCGAAACCAAGATCGAGTACGATGGTGCGAATAACGACCATTGTCGCGGGCCGGAGATTGCCTGCGGTCCCCCACCATGTCGCAACCGGCGACCGGGCGCACGACCGCCGACCGAGGGCGGTAAGCAGAGGAAAGGACGAGGCGGCCATGTACGGACCCAACGACGAGATGATCGCAGTCTATATCCTGATTTCGATGATCGGCGCCGCGGTGATCGTCAAGATCATCTGCTCGGCGTTGACCCGGATCGTATGCTGCAGCCTCGAATACTCGCTGAAGTCGCGACTCGCCCAATCGGGCATGCGGGCCGACGAAATCGAACGGGTCCTACTGGCGGGCGGCAAGGATGCGGCGATTGCGGCGAAGAAGACGGCAAAAGCCTGCGAGGCCAAGACGCCGTCCAAACCCGAAAAACCGCTCGCCGGCAAGTCCGACGGCGCCTGGCTCGACTACGACGCGCCCCGCTCCTACGCTTCGTCGCGCGACGCCTAGCGTTCGTCACGGCGAACAACGCGGATTCGCCGTTGGACGGTTTTCGGGCAAATCGCCGGGAGCCATGCCCTCATCCTGGAAGGCGAGGCGTCTCGGCGCGGCGCCGCAGGACGACGACCGTGTCGGCGATGTCGTTGTTGAGTTCGAGCGGTTCATCGAGGTCGTACCAGAAATCGAATACGTCGCGGAGTTCCCATTCGGGGACTCGGGCGAGCAGCCGCTTGAACTGGCCGGCGGTGTACAGTCGCAAGGGGAATTCATCGCGCAGCCGCAGTTCGCGGCGCGGCTCGCGGACGAGCATGCAGACGCGGAGCCGCTCGATCCGGGAGCGCCGGTCGCTCGACGTCACGCGCAGCGTCGTCGTCACGCGCGTCGCGCCGCGCCGCGCGGTCCAGCGCTCGATGCACGATTCGTCGGCGCCGGGTGGGAGCAGGTGCAGGCCGAGGATGAAGAGGCCGCCCGGCTTCACATGCCGGGCGACATGGCGCAGGTGGCTTTGGGCGGTGGATTCGGTGAGCAGGTGCCGGAACGAGTTGAACGTGCTGAACGCCGCGTCGACTTTGCGCGGGAGTTCGAATGCGGTCATGTCGGCGGTGAGCACGCGCGCGTCGAGCCGCCGAGCTTGGAGCCGCTTCTTCAGGAACCGCAGCGCCTGGGCGTTCAGGTCGAACGCGGTCAGGTCGAATCCGCGCCGCGCCATTTCGACGACGAGTCTTCCGCTGCCGCACGCGGGTTCGAGCAGCGAACGCACGGGCCGCAGCGCGTAACGCTCGAACGCCCGTTCGAAGAAATCGCATTCCCGCGACGTTTCGTCCGCGAACGCGAGGTCGAAGTAGCGGGGGAAATCGTACCAGCTTTGGCGCACAAGGGGCATGGAGTTCGACCTGATCGTCCGGGGGATCGGGGGGCTCGAGACATCGCGATTGCGATCCGCCGCGTCACGGCGCGGCGGCTCGCCACGACGCGGAGACCCGCGGCGGATGGCACAACGTCTGGTAGATGACGCAATGGCGTTCGACGAGCTGGAGCAATTTATCGAGCCGTTCGGCGGGCGCGTCGGAGTCAAGTGTGAATCGCAGATCGATGCGCGTGATGCCGATCGGCGCGGCGCGGTCGACGCCCAGCGTGCCACGGAAATCCAGCTCTCCCTCGGCCTCGATCGTGCCGCCACGCAAGGGGATTTCCATCGCGGTGGCGACGACGCACAGCGTGACTCCGGCGCAAGCGACGAGCGCGTCGAGCAGCATGTCGCCCGAACAGGCCGTGCCTGCGGGGCCGCCGGCCGCCGGATGCAGGCCCGATTCGACATCGCCCGAAAAGGCCTTGACGCGGCAGAGCGTCCTTTCGACATCGAGTTGCCCGCGCGCGCGCAGCGTCACGACGGCCGACGCGGGATCGGCGCGATACCGGGCCTTGATCGGCGCTTGGCGATTCCTGAGTTCATCCGATCGCATGGTGCGACGCGTCTCCCCGAAAAAGGACTCCCGTCGCTCGCCTCTCCGAGGCGAGTTTTCAGTCGCTCGCCTCTCCGAGGCGAGTTTTCCTTTCGCAGACTTTAGTTCTCAGCGCAACACGCCTCGGAGAGGCGTGCGACATTCCGAGGCGAGTTTTCCGTCGCTCGCCTCTCCGAGGCGAGTTTTCC
>Ga0194120_10002841_pt1 | contig 29149 bp, 23 predicted proteins | sample TA2MahCa65mmetaG_FD_148642 | JGI IMG/M metagenome (GOLD analysis project Ga0194120, IMG submission 148642) | Freshwater microbial communities from Lake Tanganyika, Tanzania - TA2015019 Mahale Deep Cast 65m | ecosystem: Environmental > Aquatic > Freshwater > Lake | place: Tanzania: Lake... | reverse complement strand
GGGACCGATCAATCCAGGGACAGGACCAGGGACAAAGACAGGCGGCGGCGACGGCTACGACCCGTTCGCTGGCGGCCGCGCCGGCACCGGCAATACGCAGAACGCCCCGGTCGAGAAGCCGTCGGCGCCGATCTGGTGACAGCGGTTGAAGCGCGCCCGAAAGTTCTCCCACGCAATCGTCGCCGTCAGCTCGACCAGTTGCTGCGGGGTCAGCGCTGCGCGCAGCCGCTCGTACAGCTCGTCTGGCACCGCCACTGGCGTCTCGCACATGGCGTCGGTCAGCGCCAACGCGTCCTTCTCCACAGCAGAGAAAAGGTCACTGTCGCCGTAGCGCGCCACCGCCGCCAGCTTGTCGTCGCTCAACCCATTGTCTCTGCCGCCGGCAGAGCTGATGTCGAGTCAGAACCGGCAGCCGATGCGCGACGCCGCCCGCAGGTTGCACAAGACCTTGAGCGCTGGCGGCAAAGACTTGGCGTAGGTCAGCGACTCCTCCATCAGGCCATAGCCGAGCAGCACTGCGGGCTGGTGCCCCTGGACTTTCATCGGCGTCGGCGTGCGCAGTTTGACCCGCAGCTTGGCGAGGCCGTAGATGACGCGAAGAAAAAGCGCGGTCAGCGGGCCGGCTTGGCTGGCCTCGCGCGGGGCAAGGCGGCTGGGCGTGGGCGGCAGCGACATGGTCGTCCTCGGGCGCGGGGGCGCCGGGAGGGCGATGGTGCCAGGAAGGCGGGGAAGTGCAAGGGGTTGCGGGGGCCCGACTGCGGGTTTGCCGTTTGCCGGTCCTGAACCTGACTCTGGCTCTGTCCGCAGCAGCGGCGACGAGCCCACGACCGTTGGCGACCGGCGACGGCGGAGGAGTCACCCTCGGCGCCGGCTTGTAGGTTGCTTCGGGGCAAGGGCCCCCGGCGGCACGCGGTGGCCCGCCAGCGCAAGGGGCAAGCCGTCTGAACGCTGGTTTTCAACCGGCTTCGCCGGTCAGGGGCAGGGCCACGGACAGGGCAGGTACAGGGCCAGGGACAGGCCATGGACAGGGACAGGGCCAGGGACGGGACCAGGGCCAGGTACAGGGCCGGGGCCAGGGACAGGGCAGGTACAGGGCCAGGGACAGGGACGGGCCAGGGACAGGACCGGGGACAGGGCCAGGGCCAGGGACACGGACTAGTTGTGCCAGTACACGAACGGCCCGGCGGCCGTCAACGCCGCTCCCTGCCGCGCAAACCGCCACATCACCCACACGTTGGCCGAGTCGCTGACGGCAAAGACCAACGACAGCCGCGGCACCGGCGTGCGCAACACGAACTGCGCCGGCAACGGCCCTGCCCGGTGTCGTGCGGCACAAGCGCGCAGCGACGCGCCAGCGCACACAGCGTCGAAACCGCGGCACCGGTCGTCGAATTGCGCATCCGTGGCCCCGATGGCGTGGTGCAGTGCCGCCGCCTCCAAGCGCAGCACCGCCAGGCGCCCGTCGGCTGTGCCCCACGCAGCAAGACCGCCCGGCTGCCAGGGCGCTGCCACCGCGGGCGCAAAGTGCGTGCCTTGCGGGCTCAGGTCGAGCCCAGCCACTGCCCCTAAGGGCGCCAGCGATACCGGGGCAGGCGAGCCGCGGCTGAGCGGCGGGTCGCTCAAGTCCACCCGCCAGTCGGTCGGTCCACCCGCGCCGGCCAACTCGTCCGCGTGCCACATCCACGCCAAAGGCACGGGCGGGTCGTCGTGAAGGGCCCGCGCAAAGGGCGGGCCGTGGCGCCACAGCGCAGCCACGTCAGGCAGCAGGGCAGGGCGCAAGCGCAACCGCTCGGCTTGCAACCAGGCCGGCCACTCGACCATCGGTGCGCGGCGCGCCACGCCGTGGCGGGGGTCCATCGGCACCTCGGGCAGCCAAGTGGTCAGGAAGCGACTGGCAAGGACCAGGCCCACCAGCGCAACACCAGCCGCGGCAAAGGTCCTTCGCGTCCACCGTTCGGCGGCGGCACGGCCGGCCAGCGGTGCCAGCACCGGCACGAACACCAAGCCCACGCCCATCTTGTTCGGGTAGTCCCAGCCCTCCTGTACGCCGAGACCCGCGGCGACGGGCAGCAGCAGCCCCGTCCACCAAAGCAATTCGCGCGGCACTTTGGAAAGCCAGCGCAGCGCCCCCACCGCCAGCGCCGCCGCCGCCAAGAGCCCCAAGTGCGCCAGCGCGTGCAGCGGCCACTGCACCCACATGGGCCAGGCGTTGTGCGGCGTGCGCACCAAGGCGTCGTGCAGCGGCCAGTTCATCAACCCGCGCGCAGAAAGGGCCACCCCCAGCAACTCGTATCTTTGCGGCGGCACCTGCGTGTGGGTTTCGAACGACCACAGCGACCCGAAGGCCAGCACATGGTGGGCGTGCTCAAACGCCGACGACAGCCCGGCACCCAACGCAAAGGCCACCAAGCCGCGCCCGCTGGCCTGCCGCCACGCCAACCATGCCACCGCCGGCCCACAAACCGCCAGCGGGTGTCGCACGGCAAACACCAGGCCAAACGCCGCTCCGACCCACGCGAACGCGGCCTGCGTGTGGACCGACAGTGCGACCGCCAGCACTGTCGCGAAAAGCGCCGCGGCAAAGGCATTTTCGTCTGCGAGCGGCGCGGCCAGCACCAGCGGGTTGCACGCCAGCGCGACGAGACCCGCCCAGCCTGCGCGGTCGTTGCCCCCAGCCGACCTGCCGAGCGACCAGCCTGCCATGGCCAGCGTCGCACCGCACAGTCCGTGCAGGTGGTGCAGTTCGAGGTTGCGCAGCCACAGACCGGCGATCAGGGCCGCGTTGCCCAGTTGGGCATCGCCCACGTTCTGCCGCAAAAGATCCACCGCCGCACCGTGACCCAAGGCCGCGCTTGCCGCCGTCTGCACGCACGAATACGGCGACAGCGCACCGCCGTGACGCAGCGAAAACAGCAGGCCGAGGGCCAGCGAAGCCGACAGCGCGCCCGCCGGCAAGCCGGTCAGCGCCGCGCGCAACGCAACCTTGCCGCCGCCCCGCGGTACGGCCCGCACGGCCCAAGCCAAAACCAACCCCGTCGTGACAGCGTCCAGCGTCTGCACGTGCCATGCGGCGAGCGGTGCTCCGGCGGCCACCGCGAGGCAGAACGCGACGTGTGGCACCAGACCCATGGCCGTCCACAGCCCGATCAGCAGCGCAGTCCCGTCCCGCCTGCGCGCGCAGCCGTACCGCACAGACCACGCAAACGCCATCGCCAGGCCGCACGCGGCGGCCGACGCAAGCCCGGGTTGCGCTCGCGCCAGCCCATACACCGCCAGGCCGCCGGCCACCAGGGCCACGCGATGGGCCCACGCGGCGGCTGGCCTGGCGCCGATCACGTGCGCTTCGGCCAGGCCCACACCAGCGCCGCGACCAGGACTGCCAGCGAACCCACGTTGAGCCACACGTTGGGCCAGTTGCCGAGCGCCATGCTCATGCCGGTGTCCACCGGAAACCACACGGCGAGACTGGTCCAGATGGCGTGGCCGGCCCAGCGTTCTCCACGCCGCAAGGGCACTGCTGCCAGCCAAGCGCACGCCACCGACCATGCGGCCAGGGTGCCGCCGGTCACAGCCCAAATCCACGCCCTGTAGGTCGCAAAACCAGCGGGGACGCTGTCCGTGCGCCAAAACACCTGCGCCACTGCGCGGTTGTAGACTCCGAACGGCCCGATGTCGGGCCACAGCGCAATGATCCAGCCGGTCAGCGCCTGGCCGACCAGCAGCGCCGCCAGCGTCCATGCGGGCAATTGTCCTGCGCGGTCCGAAGGGGAAGTCGTCATGGTGCCATTGCAGCGCAGGGAGGCGCCGGCGTCAACGGTGGGCGACACCGCCGTGCGCCGCGCTATGCCAGGCCGTCGCGGCCCATCGGGCGGTAGCACGCCTCGCCGGATCGCCGTGCCGTCTCGCGGTAGAGGCCGGTGCACAGGTCGCGGTGTCCGCACGCTCCGCAACCCGGCAACTTGTACCAGTACTCGCCATGCGAGAACGGCAAACGCAGGCCGGTCGCCACCTCGACCGAGAAGTCGTCCAGGTAGTAGTCGACGTTGCGGTCCACGAGATCGGGCGCGAGGCACGCTTGCAGGTTGCGGTGGCCGACCGCCACGCCGAGTTCGTCGCCGAGCCGCACCGCCGCGCGCACATGGTCCGCCGCAACTTCCGGGGCCAGTAGCAGTGCGTCGGCATGGCGCAGCGCATCGCCGAGCGGCTTGACGACCGCCAGCACCACCGGGGGCGGCTCGACGCCGGCGCGCTGGGCCTCGTCACACAGGCCGCGCAGCAGCGCCGGCAACCCCGCCGCGTTGAGCGCCGTGGTCGCCGTATACAGGTACAGGTGCAGTGCGGGTTCGCGCAGCACGTTGCGCAACGCCGCCATCTGGACGCCCAGCTTGCCGGTGGATCGCGACAGGCGGTCATAGGTGTTCGTGTCCCAGGTGTCGATCGACAGGTGGACGGTGCCGACGCCGCCCTGCACAAACTGGGCCGCCATCGCCGGATCGGCCAGACGCAACCCGTTGGTCATCGCGATGTGCCGCGACAAGCCTGCGGCCGCCAGTGTCTTCCATACCTGCGGCAGGTGCGGGTAGATGGTCGGCTCGCCGCCAATCAGGATCGCCCGATCGCAACCGCACCGCGCGCCAGCATCGACGATGGCCTCGACTTCGGCGATCGGCAGGAATCCCTGCGCATCCTCATGGGGCGGCACGGCGCAGTACAAGCAGGCGGAATTGCAGGGCCGGCCGAAATCGATGTAGAAAGCAGGCGTGAGCCAATCGGCCAACTCCAGCAGCCGCCGGTGTGGCCGGGCCAGCGCCACATCGGCGCGGCGACCGTGCACGTCGGCAACCGTTCGGCCGACGAAACGGCGGTCGCGCGCGGGCACAAGCGGTCGCGGTCGCGCGGCGGCGGGTGGCGCAGAGTCTGTGATACGCTCTCCTGTGCGGGGTCGCCGGGTGGCGCCGCGCGAATTGTAGGCCGCCTGCGCGAATGCGGCCAACCGGGGCCGTGATGTCCTCGCAACTGCACAAGATTGCCGTGCTCGGCGCCAGCGGGCGCTTGGGCCGGGCGGTCGTGCCGGCGTTGGGTGGTGCGCGTGTGCTCGGCGTCGGCCGGCGCGGCGCAGACACCTGGGTGCGGGCGTGGTATTTCGTCGACCGCCGCGACCGCGATGGGCTGCGAATTGTCCTCGACCAGGCAGACGCCATCGTGGACCTGTGTGGCTTCGGGCGCGACGACGCGCAGGTGCTCCTCGACGTGTGCCCGCGGCCCATTCCCCTGGTCTTTGCGTCGTCGCTGGCCGAGCGCGATCCGGCGCACTGGTCGCGCCCGCTGGCGGACCTCGGACCCGAGCCCGCGGACGGCTACGGTCAGACCAAGCGGCACGCCAGCGACCTGCTGCTGGCGCACTGGCCCGGTCCCCTTCTCGTCGCGCTGCTGCCGCAGTTGCTGAGCCTGGACGACCGCGGCGAGCGGGCGCTGGAGTACCTTCGCCAGGCCGAGGCAACGGGCGCTGTGCGGCTACCCGGCACCGGCGAGCAACGGCCGGCAGTCTTGGAGGTGGCGAGCGTCGCCGCAGTTTTCGCGCTGTGGCTGGCCCATCCCCAGGGCCGCACCCGCGTGCAGTTTGGCCACCCGCAGCCGCAGCCGCTGCGCGCCCTGGTCGCTGCGCTGCTGCAAGGTGCAGAGGTGCAAGCCGAATTGCGCCACGGTGCCCAGCGAGGGCCGCACAGCGCTGGCGATGAGCACCTCGATATCGGGGCCTTGCGCCTTTTGGTGCCTGAGTTCGCCCCGCGGTCGCTCGACGACGCCTTCGCCGAGTTGGGCCGCCGCTATCGCCGCGACGAGTTTGCCGACCCGCCGCCGCAGGCGTGGCGGCCAGACCGCACCGCTGCTCCGCACCTTGGCTGATGCCGATTCACGGACCTTGCGGCTTTGGTCGCGTCGGGATCGGCACGTTGCACACGTCCACGCGGCCCGCAGCCTCGACGAAGAAGGGCTCGCGCCTGTGCTTGCGGGCATGGACCCATGCCGCCCACGTGGCGGTGTCGGTGCGCAGGAGCTGGATCTTGGGCCGCTCCGCCTCGGGCAGCGCGCTCGCCATCCGCGCCCGGGCGATGGGTGTTTTGGGCGCCGTCGCCTCGTAGAATCCCATCGGGCCCGTGCCGCGGGGCAAAGCCGCCCACTGTTCCAGCCCCGCGATCACCCGACCGACCAGCGCCAGGTTGCGGTCCAGGTGCCGCGGCGCGTGGCCGATCACCGCGTAGAGTTCGGCGCCCGTCCCCGTATTGGGCGGCATGTCGCGGCCGACGCCGACCACTCCGTAGCAGTGCACCATCCAGCTCTGCGTCTGTGTCGCATCGCGCGCAGCCGGCATGCCGTCGGTCCAGCCGGCCCGTGCGGCGTACACGTCGCCGTCGTCCAAGGGCGTGAACGGCGCGCCTTGGGCCGCAGCGTAGTATTCGGCCGGCGGGTCGCGCACGATGGCGCCGAGGTCCTTCTTCTCGGTCGGGTCGCCCCACTGCACCACGTAGTTGTCCTGCACGCGCACGACGGCGGCGCCATCCCAGAACCCCGCGGTGGCGAGGGCCACGATGTTGGCGACATGGACGGGCGCAAAACGCGGCGCCAGTTCGATGACCACCCGACCGGCGGCGCTGTCGAACACCAAGGTGCGTTCGGGGTCGAGGTCGCGCCAATCGGCCGCAGAGGACCGGGCCAGCACCTCTGCAGCGACCGGCCCGTGCGCGGGCGGGGTCTGTGGGCCGGCGCATCCGGCCGCCGCAAAGGTGATCAGGGCACAGCAGATTCGCGACATGGCAGCGGTTCCTGGCGCATCGACCCGGCGCCGGGCGTGTACTGTCGCACGTCCGCCGCGGTTGCGCGACGCGGCGTTCGCACGGTGCCGCCCGCTTCGGCGGCAACGAGCCGAACAATTCACGAACATCCTTGACGAACCTACCCAAACCTTGACAACCGCCCCCTGGACAGGTATCCGCGTGCCCCCGCGGCGCCCCACGCCGCACGACGGCGTCATGGCCTCCGATCCTCACGTGCAGCACCTGACCTTGCCCGACGGCCGCCCGGCGGTGCGTTTCCTGGGGCGCATGCTTTTCCTCTATGAAAACCTGGATCTCGTCCGCCGTCAGTTGGCCGGCGAAGACGTGCCGTGGGACCCGAACGAGAAGCTCATCGACAACATCAGTACCGACGAAATCACCCCGGCCTGGGTGTGCTTCTACTTCGACGAGACCTTGGGCGACTATTCCCTGGTGGGGCTGCGCGGCGGCGCCATCGAGCGCAACAGCCTCAAGGACGGCGGCTTTGCAGTCATCGTCTCGGGCAAGTCCAAGGGCTGCGGTTCCTCGCGCGAGACGGCACCGTACAGCGAGCAGGCTGCCGGTATTCGCCTCGTCATCGCGCAGACCATCGAGAAGATCTACGGCCAGAACAGCCAGAACATCGGCCTGTACACCAGTCTGGATTTCGGGCTCATCCCGCGCATCCAGGCCGGCGAGGCGATTGCGGTGGACGAATTCTGCGCGGGCCTGGACCCCGTGGCGGCCGACATCGTCCGCAGGGGAGGGCTTTTCACCTACAACCGCGCCCGCCTGTCCGGCGAGGTGCGCCCGTCGGCACCGAATACGCCCGTTCGGCCCATGACCCTGGTGGAAAAGATCATCGCCCACCACGCCATCGTCGATGCCGCCACGGGCCAAACTGGCGCGGTGGCGGTGCAACCGGGCGATGCAGTCTTCGTCCGAACGGGCGTGCGCTTCAGCCACGACTACACCACGGCCATGGCGCAGGCCAGTTTCCGGGCGGCGCTCGGCGATGCTGCGCGGGTGACCGATCCGGCGTCCATTTTCGCCTTTCGCGACCACCTGACCTTTCTCAAGGGGGTGATGAGCGACAAGCACAAGGCGATGGGTCTGGACGTGCAGGCCGAGCAGTTGGCCGTCATCCAGCGCCAGTTCTGCGCAGCACAGGGCATCCGCCTGTACGACGAGCACGCCGACGGCTCGGGTTCCGAGGCCATCTGCCACAACGCGGTGCTTGAGGACCTGGGCGTGCCGGGTGACATCATCGTCGGCACCGATTCGCACACCTGCACGGGCGGGGCGCTCGGCGCGTTCGCGTTTGGCGTGGGCTCGACCGACATGGCCAACACCTGGTACAGCAACGACATCCGCGTATCGGTGCCGCACAGCGTCCGCTTTGTGGTGTCGGGCACCCTGCGGCCGGGGCTCAGCGCCAAAGACGTGATGCTGCGCATCCTGGCCACGCCGTTCATCAAGGACGGCCAGGGCATCGGCAAGGTGCTGGAGTTCTGCGGCCCGGCCATCGAGGCGATGTCGATGGATGAACGAGCGACGCTGACCAACATGGCCGTGGAGGCGGGAGCGACCACCGGTATCATCGCCGCCGACGACACCACCGTCGCCTGGCTCGGCCGACTGCGCCCCGGTACGCCTGCCGATCGCGTGCGCGGCCAGTGGTTCCGCAGCGACGCGGATGCCAGCTATTTCGCCAGCTTCGACATCGACCTCGACCAGTTGGACCTGATGGTCGCCACCCCTGGCGACCCGCGCAACGGCGTGCCCATTGGCGACCTCGGCGCACCCGTCAAGGTCGACCTGGCCTACGGCGGTTCGTGCACCGGCGGCAAGATGGCCGACATGGACATGTACGCCAGCGTCTTGCGCGCGGCCGTGGACAAGGGCAAGCGCGTCCACCCCGATGTGCAACTCTACATCCAGTACGGCAGCCAGAAGATCAAGCAGTACGCCCTGGACCGCGGCTATCCGGCGATCTTTGCTGCAGCCGGGGCAAAGGTCATCGACCCGTCGTGCGGCGCGTGCATCAACGCCGGGCCAGGCGTGTCGAAAACCGCAGACACCGTCACCATTTCTGCGATCAACCGCAACTTTCCCGGCCGGTCGGGACCGGGCAAAGTGTACCTGGCGAGTCCATTGGTGGTCGCCGCGTCGGCGATCGCCGGGCACATCGCATCGCCCGACCAGATCTAAGCGGCCAGCAGTCGCTCGGGAGGCGCCATGCGCGCGAGTTTCTTGGGTCACGGCCCGCTGACCGCGCGGGCTGGCGTTGTTGCGACCGCATGGGCGATGGCCTGTGCACCCGCCGCCTTGGCCGGCCCGCCAGCGGCCCCTGCAAAGCCCACGCCCGTGGCTCCTGCCCAGCCTCCCACGGCGCTGGCCATCGACGAGGCCATCGCGCTGCGCCAGCGCGGCCAGTACGAGCAGGCCTCCCAAAAGCTCCTCGCCTGGATGGCTGAGCACCCAGACGACGCTCGTGCACGGCACGAGCTGGGCACGCTCTATGCACTGAACGGTCAGTTGCGCGATGCCGAGGAGCAGTTCAACCAGGCGCTGGTTCGGCAGCCGGGTTTTCGGGCCGCGCGCTGGAACCTCGCCGAGACCTTGCGCGCCGACGAGCGCTGCGGCGATGCCTTGCCCCACTACGCCAGGCTGGCCGACGACGACCCGAGCGATGGCCCCGCGCGCAAGGGCCAGGTGCTGTGCAACGCCATCCTCGGCCGGTGGGAGCCGGCGCTTGCGGCGTGCGACGTGTTGATCAAGCGCTTTCCGGGTACCTCGCTCGGCAACTGGGCGTCGGCGCAGCGCGCGCGCATCGCGGAAATGGCAGCGGGAGGCGCGCTGACGGTCGGCCAGATGGAGGCCGAGGGCAAGCAGCTTTTCGTCGAGAAGCGCTACGCCGATGCGGCCGTGTGGCTGGCGATGGCAGCGGCCACGGAGCCCACGGCCGACCGCCACTACCGGGTGGCGATGGCGTACCTTGGCGCCCAAGACCTGATGGCGTGCCAGGCGGCCCTGGCGCGGGCGGTCGCGGCCGACCCCAGCCACCAGCCGGCGCGGATGGCAATGGCGACCGTGGCGCGGGCACTGCGCACCATGGGCAAGGGCGCGGTCAACGTCGCCTTTGCCGCGGTGGCCGAGGTTCCAGAGCGCGCGCTGGCCCGGGCACTGCTCGACGGCGATCTGGTGGTGGCACGGCAGCTGGCGCTGGCGGCGCTGGCGGGCAAGGGCGAGGCGGCCCCGGGCGCGGTGGGTCTGCTGCTGGCAGGCGAAGTCGAACTGCGCGACGGACGCAACACCCGGGCCCTGGAACTTTTCGAGCGCGCCCACCAGCTGCGGCAGGGTCACGACGGCGCGCGCAAGGCGATGGCCGACGCCGCGTTTCAGTTGGGGCGGTTCGCCGACGCCCGCCGCCTGGCGTCCCTACCCGCCCCGCCGCCGCACCTGCCCGAGAACGCCGACCTGCCCGTGTTCGTGCGCCAGCGCCGCGCCGAGTTCAACCACCAGCTCAAGATGATGCTCGACCCCGGGGTGCGGCCGATGGCGGCCATCGCCGACCTGGTGGCCGGAGACTTGCCGCCGCCACCGCACAAGGTCGAACCGCCGGCCCCTGAACCGCCGCCGCCGGCCAAGGGCAAAGGCAAGGGCGGCAAGGCGGGCAAGAAGAAGTGATCGGGTCGGGCGGGCCAGACACCAAGACAAGTAGTGGTGCGGTGCGTGGAGCGGCCCTGCTGCCGCGCGCTGACTGCGGCTTGGACTACCTGCCGCATGCCGAAATCGCTTGGCGGGATGGCCGCATCTGCGAACTGCGCGCCCTGCCCGGCCCGCCGCCGCGGGAAGCGCTCTTGTGGCTGCCGGGCCTTGTGGACTTGCACGTCCACTGGCCGCAGGCCCACGTGCGGGGCCAGTTTGCCGGTCAGTTGTTGCCGTGGCTGCGCGAGTCGATTTGGCCGGCCGAGGCCGAGTTTGCGGCCGCCGATCGGGCGGACGAGGCGGTCGCGGCCTACCTGCTCGCGTCGCAGCGCGCCGGCACTTGCGCCGCCCTGGTGTTCGGTGCCCCGTTCGCGGTCGCCAGCCGGCGCTTTCGCGCGTTGGCACCGCCGGGATGGGTCGAGGGTCCGGCACTGATGGAGGTCAACGCCCAGGCCGAACTGCTGCGGCCGGTGGCGGAAACCCTGACTGCGCTGCAATCCGAGCCGTCCGGGACGCTCGCCGCGGTGTCGCCTCGTTTTGCGCCCAACGTTACCGCGGCCGGATTGGCGCACTGTGCGGCCGTCGCTGCGGCCCGGGGTTGGCCCATCCAGAGCCACCTCTCCGAGAACCTGGACGAGGTCGCGTGGGTGCGCGCGCTGTTTCCCGACGCCCGCGACTATGCCGACGTCTACGATCAGGCCGGCCTGCTCGGACCGCGCACGGTGTTGGCGCACGGCGTCCACCTGTCGGATCGCGAACTCGCGCGCCTGGCCGCGACGTCCACCACCGTTGCCCACTGCCCGACCAGCAACCTGGCCCTCGGTTCGGGCACGATGCCGCTGCAGCGGTTGCGCGACCACGGCGTGCCGTGGGTGCTGGCAACTGACGTCGGGGCCGGACCTCAGTTGGGTCTGCTGGACGTCGTGCGCGCCTGCTTGCGCGTGCACCCGGCGCGGTCGGTGGGCGCGGCCGAGGCGCTGTGCAGGGCGACCGCAGTGCCAGGGGCGTGGCTGGCGCAATTCGACGATCGGCTCGCGGGTCTTGGCACGCTGGCCAGAGGAGCGCCCGCGCATCTGGTTGGGATGCCGTTGACACAGGGCGCGGACCCGGAGGCCGTGGTGCGCAACCTGTTGGCCGCGCTGCCCGCAAAGGCTGAGTGTGCCCCCACAGCGGTCGTGACGTGGGGCCAGCGGTTGCCGTTGCCGCCCGCCTAGCGCAATTCGTCGTTTGCACTACAATGGCCGCCCCGCGCCGCCCCAGGCGCCCGGCCCATCCCGCGGCCCAAGCAAGCGTTCTCCGTGACCCACGAAAACCTGTCCGACGCCGCACCGGCGCCGGAACCGTCGTTCGCCCAACTGGGCGTTGACCCGGCGCTGTGTGCCCACCTTTCGGCCCTCGGCATCGACACCCCAACCCCTGTCCAGGCCGCCACCATCGGGCCGTTGCTGCAAGGCCGCGACGTGCTGGCCCAGGCGCAGACCGGCACCGGCAAGACCGCAGCCTACGGGCTGCCGATGCTGCAGCGCATCGACCCGGCGGATTCGCGCATTCAGGGCCTGGTGGTGTGCCCGACCCGCGAACTGGCGCTGCAGGTGTGCAAGGCGCTCAGCAGCTACCTCGGCGAAGCGCCCAACACCCGGGTGCTGGCGCTGTACGGCGGCGACAGTTTTTCCAAGCAGTTGCACGCCCTGTCCCGGCATCCGCACGTGGTGGTGGCCACGCCCGGCCGCCTTATCGACCATTTGGAGCGCGGCTCGGTGCACCTGGATGGCGTGCGCGTGGCCGTGCTCGACGAAGCGGACGAGATGCTCAACATGGGCTTCTTGGACGACGTGGAGAAGATCCTCGACGCCGTACCCGCGACCCGGCAGCTCGCCCTGCTGAGCGCGACGATGCCAAGCGAAATCGCACACCTGGCCGACGACTACTTGCGCGATCCGGTGCGGATACGCATCGACGCGGCGGTCAAAGCCGCTCCCACGGTGTCGCAGCGCTACACCATCTGCCTGCCCGAGTTGCGCGCGGAGGCGGTGGCCCGGTTGCTCGACGTCGAACCGTTCGAAGCCGCGCTGATTTTCGCGCGGACCAAGGCGACCTGCGACGAACTGACCGAGGCCCTGCAGCGCCACGGCGTGCCCTGCGAAGCCCTGCATGGGGACTTGGCGCAGACTGCGCGCGAAGCGGTGGTGCGGCGGTTGCGCGACGGTAGACTGCGCGTCGTGGTGGCGACCGACGTTGCGGCCCGCGGTCTGGATGTGCCCGCGCTCGATCTGGTGGTGACCATCGAACTGCCGGGCGAACTCGGCACCTACATTCACCGCATCGGCCGCACCGGTCGAGCCGGCCGTCCCGGCACCTCGATTCTGGTCCTTGGGCCGCGCGACGAACGCAAGCTGCGAGCGCTCGAGCGCTACGTCGGCCAGCCCATCCGCTTCCAGCCAGTGCCGTCACCCGAAGAAGTCGCGCACGCCAAGCAGGGCCGCTTCGTCGAGCGCATTCGCGCGCTTGCGGCGGAGACGGACACGGCCCCGTGGAAAGCTGTCATCGATCGGTGCATCGAAGGCGACGTGGCGCTGGCCGAGATCGCCGCCGCGCTGGCTCGAATGGCGGCCCCGCGCGGGGTGGTGCCGGTGCTGCCCGAAAAACCACCGGTGCCAGAGCCGAAACCGCTGCGCGACGCGCCGCCGCCCGCGGTCGAACGGCAGGCGGCAGAAGAGCGCAAGCCGACTCGCGCAAGACCCGTGCCAGGCCCGCGTGGCCACGAACCGCCACACGGGGTCGTGGTGATGTCACTGGGCGTCGGCCGCCGCAACAACGTCACGCCCGCGCAAATCGTCGCGGCATTGACGCAGTGCCTGCAGGTGCCGAACCGGGCGCTCGGCCGCATCGAGCTGTACGACAACTTCAGCACGATCGAGGTGCCGGAAGACATTGCGCGGCGGATGCCGTTGGCGCTGCGCGGCGTGGACGTGTGCGGGCGGTTCTTGAACCCGCGGCCGGCCCAGCGCAACCCGGATGAAGCGCCGCGGCGGGGGCCGGACCGGCGGGCGAGGTAAGGGCCCGGAAATGATTTGCTCAATCATTTCTTGGGCCCGTTTGCTTGCTCCGTGGGTCGCCAGCTCGCGGACCAAAGGTCCGACTCGCGGCTCCGTCCTGATGTGAGAGTGATCGACTTGTTGTTTTCCAGTCCCTAAGGGCCAGGAAATGATTTACTCAATCATTTCTCCGGCCCGTTTGCTTGCTCCGTCGGTCGCCAGCTCGCGGACCAAAGGTCCGACTCGCGGCTCCGTCCTGATGTGAGAGTGATCGACTTATTGTTTTCCAGTCCCAAAGAGGGTGTAGCCAAAACCCCGTCCCGCTACGGCCGAAGATCCTGAGCATCTCGCGGCTTACGTCCTCCCCTGTCCGAATCAGTGTGCTACTGGCTCGGTCGGCGCACTGCGAGTGCGCCTCGGTCGGTCGCTGCGGGCGCGCTCGCGATCTGCCGGCATGCTCTTCGACCTCGCAACCGACGAGATTTGGCTACACCCTCTAACGGAGACGGCTACAGGTCGGCCGGGTACCACACCTCGAGTTCGGTGATCTTCCAGCTGTCGTAGCTGCCGCAGAAGTCGTTGCGGCACGCAGAATCGCCATAGCCGCTGTAGCTGTTGCCGGTGCCGACCCGGCAGGTGTAGTCGTGGCCGAGGTTGCAATAGCCGGTGGTCATGTTGCTCGACACGTACCAGTCGTGGCCGCCACCGAATGTCGGGCCGTAGTTGGTGTGGTCGTAGATCCAGTACAGGTAGCTGAAGTTGTTGCCGTTGTCTACGTGGTAGAACTTCTTGTCGAACTTGTGGCCGAGCGTCAAGCTGAACAAGAAGCTGCCCCCGCAGGTGAAGCGATAGTCGTTCTTGCTGTACCACGAGCAGCCGGAGTAGCCGCCCATGATCCGGCCATTGTCGAGTTTGGCCACGGACACGGTGTCGCCCTTGCCGTTGCACTTGTTGTGGAACGTGCTCGACGAGTCGCCGTCGACGGTTTTCTTGTAGCACAACTTCCAGGTCTTGAACGGGTTGCCCACCCAGCCATTGATCATCGACGCGTACGTCGGCGTGATGAGCGCGGAATTCGGGAACCCGCCGGTGCCGTACCACGCCACCCACGCCGTGCCGTTGCACAAGTCCAAGGTCTTGGTGGCGTCGTTGAAGCGCATGGCGCCGGCCTTGGTGGCGTCGCACGCGGCGGAATCGGCGCCGACCTTGATACTGCCGTCCACCAACAGATTGCCCTTGACCTGGATCTTCTTGGTCGACAGCGTCTGGATCGCCAGCGACCACGTGAAATCGCCGTCGGTCGAGCCGTTGACCTGGTTCTTGAGCGGGTCCTTGACGGTCAGCGACCACAGGCCCTTGGGGTTCTTACCGATCCAGTCCTTGTCCATGTCGCCCTGGGCGAGCGCCGTGTCCTTGTTGAACGCAGCCTTGATCGTGTTGCCGGTCTTGCCTTTGGCGTAGAGCACATAGGGCGTTCCCATGCCGGGGCCGTACAACTCGATGGTGATGGCCGACAAGTCCGACGTGAACATGTCGACGTTGACCCAGATCGCCTGTGCCAGGCCAATGTCCGGGAAATCCAACGAGTCGCTCTTACCGGCGCCATTGCCGTCGGGGATCGCCACCTTGGTGCCGCCGTTGGTGGTGTCGATGAACTGGTTCCAAATCAGGCCGTTCGAGATCTCGTCGATCATGTCGGGCGCGATCGCCGACGCCGAACAGTCGTAGCTGCCGTCGGCCTTGATGCCGGCCATCACCAGCCCGGTGCCGCAGGATTTGCCCAATTGCGGCAGCACCGGCTTGTTCAGCAGGTCTCCGTAGTTGCCTGTCTTGCCGGCGTCCGAGATGGTCGGCTTGTCCTTGAGATCGTTGTAGCTGCCCGACTGCGCCACCGCCGCCAGCGAAGCGACCTTGGCGTACGGCGTCAAGTCGGGGCCGCCCTTGAGGTCCGCATAGTTGCCCGAGGTCGCCACCGCGGCCAGGGAAGCGGTCTTGGCGTAGGCGCTCAGGTCAGGCCCGCCTTTCAGATCGCTGAAATTGCCACTCAGCGCCACGGCAGCCAACTCCGACTTCTTGACCATCCCCTCAAAGAGCTTCGGGTCGATGGCTCCCGCGGTCACGCACCCGCTGCACTCGAGCCCCTCGGCGACGGCAGCGCGCACGGCAAACGCGGTCGCGGCGAGCGGTTGGCGCGGCAGCTCGGGGTCGCTGCCGACCTGCACGCCGATCCAGACGTTGGCACCGTTGACGTCCTTGGGCGATAGCGGCGTCTTGGTGCCGAGGGTGTGCGACCATTGGCCGCCCTTGACGCCGATGTTGACCGGCCCTTCGACCCACAGCGGGTTGCCGCCGACCTCCTTGGGGTACAGGCCAAAAGTCATCGCATAGACGCCGTCCGCAGCGGCACCACCCGCGGCGGCCTGCAGTGTGCCTTCGATGGCGGCGGTGGTGGGCACAGCGGCTGCGGCGGGCGCGGCGGCGATTGCGCACAGCGCGGCCAGGGCGCGTGCCAGGATGGAGCGGGAATGCATCGAAACCCTCGCGTAGCATGGGGTTGGGCGCGGGCAGGCGGCTGCCGATCGCGGCTTTGGGCGGGCGCGGCGAGCGCCAACGCCCGGCAAGCTACCCAAACAAGCGTGCGGCCGTCAAGAAGTTCAGCAGTTTGGCATTCCGCCGCGCCGTCCAGTCCCTGCTCACAGGCGTCGAGCGGAGGGGGGTGTCGTTCATGGTCTTGAAATTACTAGACAACGTCGAGGCGGGCCGCTGCGGCCGCGGGGAGCACGCCTCCACGGTGGTGTTCGTCCATGAATTCAAAGACTTGAACGGAGGGGGGGATCGTTCAACTCCATGAAATTGCGACGGAAGGCCGCATTCGCCTGCCACACGCCGGGAGCGCCTACAATGCCGTTTCCGCCACCGTCTCTACGGTCAGCGTGTAGCCGAACCAACCGTTGTCGATGACGACCCGCTTGGGGGCACCACCCGGCCAGCGGCCCTGGTAGCGAATGCGCACGACACCCGGCGGTTGGCCGTCCAATCGGCGGAACCTGCGCTCGGTCAACTGGTGTTCCGCGTAGTGTTCGTCGACCTGCTCGCCGTCGAGCGGCCAGGACCTGTGGCCGACAAGCGCGGGCGTCGCGTCGCCGGCCAAGGCCAGGTATGCGCGCTGGACGTCCACCAGCACAAAGCGCGGCGGAAACGGCATCTCGCGGTCGACGAACGACTGGAATTGGACGTCGGTGCCATCCTGGCGCAGCACGAACGCCTTGGTTTGGAACGGAGTCAGGCCAATCAGCGTCAGCGTGTTGCCTTTCTTCTGCACCGCCACCGTCAGCGAGTCCTCGCGCGCGCCTGTCCTGGCAGTCAACCGCTGCTGCCACAGGAAATCGCGACCGAGCGCCGCCGGTTCGCGCAGGCGCCACGGATACATCTCGGCGGTCAGCCTGGGTCGAGGGACAGGTTGCCCTGAACACGCGGCCAGCAGCCCCCAGCAGAATGCACGGACGACACGGTTCACGGCATGCCCCCCTGCCGCGGTCGTGGCGCCGCCAGCAGCAACAACGTCGGCGCGAGCACAAGGCTGGCGAGGACGCCAAGGCCCGTGGTCAGCCCGATGGCCCGCAAGGCCGGGTTGGCCGACAGACCCAGCAATCCGAACCCCAAGACCGCGGACAACGCCGCGACGACGATCGACAGCACCGTGGCCGGCTCTGAGGCTGGATGGGGCGCAATCTCAGCGAGGTACACACCGTAGTCCACGCCGATGCTCAGTACGAGCACGAAGCCGACAAGGTGCAGCAGGTTCAGCGACTCTCCGGCGAGGCACAGCACCCCCAACGTGGCAAACCCCGCCACCACCGCGGGAACCGACGCAATGGCCGTCTGGCGCAGCGACCGGTATCGACCTGCGACCAGTGCCAGGATGGCGACGATTCCGAAAAGCACCAGCGACCACGTCGTCGTCCGGTAGGCCGCCCACGCTTGGTTGACGAAGGCCCGCTGGTCGAAAAACGTCGCCCCCGGCACTTGGGCCACCGCCGCCGCCACCGCCGCCGGGTCGCGCACATGGCGCAGGAAGGTGAAAAGGGCTGCCTGCCCGTCGACCTCGGCGCGAAACGCCTGGACGAGCGGACCGGCCGCCGAACCTTCCAGATCTGCCCAGGACAGCGGCGTGGCCGCCTCCGCTAGAGCCTGCGCAAATCCGGGTCCCAACACCCCCGGTCGGAAGCCCTCGGCAGCAAAGACGGAATCCAGGCGCGCAGGCAAGCCGGGGTCGCGGCGCAGCAGGTCCAGACTCGCCCGCTGGGTAGCCGCCGACCGCACGAGCGCATCAACTGACCGATACCCCCCGAGCGCGCCCTGCCGCTGGACCACGGCCAGCACCTGGGCGACCGCCTCGTTGCGTCGCAGCGCTGTTTCCAAATCGGGTGCGGCCACCACGACCAACTGGCCCGGTTCGTCCGGCGCCACCTGCGCGCGCACCGCCTCGTCTTCGGCCTTGAGCGCGAGGTCCACGGCCGAGAGCGCCGACAGGTCGTCGTTCCAGCGCAGCGACGGCACACCGGCCAGCGCCAACGCGGTGCCAGCCGCCAGCAGCGCCCACAGCCAGCCGCGGTGCGCCCGCAGGGCGGCGAGCCCGCGCTCGAGGGCCTGGGCCCACTGGTGTTGAAGGACCACCCGGCGCGGTCGGTCGGGCACCAGCGGCGGCAGGAACCAGCGCGTGGTGTACAGCGCCGCCCCGATGCCCACCGAAGCGAACACGGCCACCTCGCGGATCCCCGGATAGGACGACCAACCGAGCCCGACGAATCCCGCAACCGTGGTGGCGGCGCCGAGCCACAGGCCGGTCCACAGCAGGCGCAGGCTCGCGCTCGGCCCGTCCGGGTGCGGCGCCAGCGTGTGGTGGTTCAGGTAGTGGATCGGGTAGTCGATGCACACACCGATGAGGGTGGCCCCAAACGCCAGCGTGAGTCCGTGCACCCGACCAAACACCACCTGGGTCGCCGCCGCGCCCGCCAGCAAGGCAAAGACAATCGGCACTTGGGCCAGCACCAGCAGGCGCAGCGATCGGAAAAGCAGGACGAACAGCACGGTCACCGCCAGCGCCGAAATCGTGCTGATCCGTTGCACGTCGGCCTCGATGGCGGTCCGCGCCTGGACGCCGAATCGCGCGATGCCGGCGTGCTGCATCGTCAGGCCTGGGTGCGCCGCTCGCAGCGCCGCGAAGGTCTCAGCGATGTGGTCGAGCAACGGCGCCTGGCGATCGGCGTCGAGCGCGCTGTGCCTGGTGGTCAGCAACACGATGGCGCGTGTTGCGTCGGCGGAGACGAACCGGTTGTCGTGCAGGCGCATCCCGCCCTGGCCCAGGGCCTCGAGTCCGCGCAGCAGTCCCGGCAGCACCAGCAAGGGGTCGCTGGGCGCGACCTGCTTGACCAGCGGCGCGGTCGGCAAGGCCAGTTGACGCTTGAGTTGACGCGCTGCCTCCCGCAGGTGGTCGTCCGTCACGGTCGCCGGGACGGGCGCATCGAACGCGAAGCCAAACCGTCGCGACCCATAGAGCTGCCACACCGCTTCGCCAAAGCCAGGATCGGCGCCGGTCTGCACCCGCTCGACCTCTGCGTGGGTCGCCCACTGGTCCGCCAGGTGTTGTGCCGCGGTCAACGCAGCCGGCAGGTCGACGCCGCCGACCGACAGGATTTGCGTGCGGGTCAGCGCCGACTCGGCCAGCGCCCGGCCAACCAGGGCCAGCCGTCTGTCGTCCGGCTCCGGCAGCAGGTCCACTGCGTCGGTGGTGACGCGCAGCGAGGTCCAAAGGTACGCGCCAAGGCCCACGGCCAGGGCCAAGGCGAGGCCCAGCGCGCGGGCGGCTGCGCGGTTCGGCACGTGCGGCTACTTGGGCGCCGGAAAATAGCGGGCCCGGTCCGCCGCAGAAAAGGTCCGAGCCGGCTGGACGTCGAAAAACTGTGTGCGCGTCTCGTCGCCCCCGCGCTCGACGATCTTGAGTTCCCAGACCACCAGCCGGTCGCCGCGCAACTCCAGTCGCTCGATCATCTGGTTCATCGGCGCGACTTTGGGTCGCAGCGTCAGTGTCCAGCGGTTGGGCGCCGCAGCGTCGTTCGCAAAGGTCACGCCGTAGATCTTCTGCAGCCCCGCGAGGTCGCCCTGCAGGATGCGCACGAAACTATCGACGAACATGCGCACGACGGGCTTGCCGCCCAGGTCGACGATCTGCCACTGCGCGCCGTCCCAGATGCGCACCTGATCCTTGTCGACCACCAGCACCGAGTGCTCCGGTCGTTCGGTGTGTCGCGCAAGGAGTCCCGGGGCGGCGTAGTAGATCATCCCCGCCGATTCAAGCGGGGCGGCGAGCAGCGCCATGTGCTTGGATTCAGCGAAGCGTGCCGAGAGCCCGGGCGATCGCGCGAAGGCCTGCAACAACTGGTTGAGATCCCAGGCGGCCGGCGGCTTGACCGGCGGCGCGGGATCGGCGGCATGTCCGCCGACCGCGAACAGCCCCAGCAAGAGCGCGAAAAGCCTAGGCAAAGCGTGCAACGATTTCCGGCGGCGTCTCATACAGCAGCTGGCCGTCGCGGCCCAGGGTGACGAGCTTGGTGTGTCCGCGGGCAGCGCGGCGACCGTGGGTGAGGTTGTGGAGTTCATAGGCAATATGGAGGCGGACGTCCCAGTCCACGCACCACGCGGTCACTCGAAACCGGTCAGCGTAGTGCAGTGGGTAGACGTGTCGGACCCGCGATTCCATCACCAGCATCGCGTAGCCCATGTCCAACACCTGCTGGACGTCGAGGCCGACCGAGCGCAAAAGCGCGGTGCGGGCGATCTCGAAGTACTTGAGGTAGTGGCCGTGCCAAACGATGCGCACGGCGTCGACATCGTGGAATGGCACCTCGAGATCGACGTGGACGGCGTGCGCGGCAGGTCTCACGTTACCTCGGCTTGGCCGACCGGCAGAGCGCCGGATCGGTGCAGTTGCAACACGGTGGCAATGTCCTGGTCCATCCGGCGATCCGCGGTGACGGGCGCGATCGCTGCGCGGACGGCGGCGTGCAGCGTCCGAGCGCGGACGTGGCAGTCCACCCGTTGGCGCAGGTCGACGGCCTGCACCGCCGCCAGGGTCACCATGGCCGCGGCCCACTCGGCCAGATCGAGCGCCTGCAGGCAGTCGCGCGCCGCGATGGTCGCCATCGGCACCTTGTCCTGGTTGTGGCACTCGGTGCTGCGCGAGAACACCGTCGCCGGCATCGCCAGCTTGCATGCCTCCGCGGCCAGTGCGCTCGTCGCAATCGCCATCGCCTTGAAGCCGTGGTGCGCAGCGGCCTGCCCGTTGGCGACGAGCACAAGGTTGGCGGGCAACCCGTTGCTCATGGACGGATCGCACAATTGCGCCATCTGGCGGTCGGCGAGATCGCACAGGCTCGCGACGGCGGTCTTGCACGCGTCCATCGCGAATCCGATGTGCCCGCCGTAGAAGTGGCCGCCGTGCAACACTTGGTCGGTCTCGGGGTCGAGCAGCGGGTTGTCGTTGCAACTGTTGATCTCGGTTTCGATCCAAGGGCGCATCCACGCCAGGGCATCCACCAGGACGCCGATGACGTGTGGGGCACAGCGTATCGAGTAACGGTCCTGAAGGCGGACGAGCGGCACCTCGCGCGGCACCTCACGTTCGATGTCGGCGGCGATCCAGGCGGCTGCCCGCGCCTGACCCGGGTGGGGCTTGAGTGCGAAAAGCCGGGCGTCGAAGTGGGCCGGGTTGCCCTGCAGGACGTCGCTGCAGACCGCGGTCAGCGCAGCCGACCAGCGGCATAGGCGGCGGGCACGGTCGAATGCCAGACACGCGAGCGCGGTCATCACGCTGGTGCCGTTCATGATCGACAAGCTCTCTTTTTCGAACAGCGCAAAATGGGGTTCGGTCAACCGTTGGACCGCCAGTTGCGCCGCCACCACGCGGCCGTCCACCCAAGCCTCGCGCTCGCCGACCAGCAGCGCAGCGACGTAGGACAACGGCGTCAGGTCGCCACTTGCGCCCACCGAACCCAACGCAGGAATCTGTGGCAGGATGCGCTTGTTGAGCAACTCGCACAGCCGCTCGACGACGGCCACGCGCACGCCGCTGTGCCCGCGCGCCAGCGACGCCACCCGCACCGCCAGCACCGCCGCCGCCGCCTCGGGTTCGAGCACCGGGCCAACACCACAGCCGTGGAAGCGGAAAAGGTTCAGTTGCAGGTCGCGCGCCAGCGCTGTTGGCACCGCCGTGGTCACCGAATCGCCGACACCAGTCGTCACACCGTACACAGGTTGGTTGCGCGCGACGAGGTCGGCAAGGTAGTCCGCCGAGGCAGCGATCCGCCGGCGGCTCTGCGGGTCCAGGGCGAGCTGGGCACGACCGTGGGCCAGTTCCAGCACATCCTCAATCGTCAGAGGATGTTCCCCAACCAGCACGTGCGCAACGGCGCGCTCCGTCGCTCCGGCGGACGCCGTTTCAGTAGGTGCAACTGCTGGAAATCCAAGGGTATCTGGCGGCATGGTCGCCTACGCGAAGGCCCGACAAGGTACGGGCAATGCGCTGTGGCGTCAATAGCCAAAAAACGCCCCTTGAAACACGGAGATGCCCGGTCAGGTCCGGTCAGCCGAGCGCCGCGACGAGCCATCGCCGTGCTTGCTGCGCGAATCGTAATTGCCAAGCGTGTACATCTGCTTGCGCATCATCTCGTCCTGCTCGACCGCCATGCGCTCCGCGTCCTGGGTCAGCGCCGCCACCAGGGCGCGCAGTTCGGGATCGGCGGCCATGTAGTCCGCGATCCGCAGGGCCGTCTGCTTGAGTTCAGCGGCAGCCTCGCGGTAGCGGCCACGGCGGTTGAGGTCGACGGCGCGCATGCGGGCGCGGGCGGCGTACTGCCGACCCATCTCGCGATCAACGGCGAAATCGCGCGGCTGGCTGTCGTTGGTGCGCGCGTCGGCCAGGGTCCACTCGACCAGCGCGGCAGGCACCAGCGCCGGTTCGCCCTCCAGGATTGCGCTGCACTCGACGCCGCACGTGTCGCCGAATTCACCCGCGGGCAACGTCACCCGCAAGGCTACAGTCACCTCCTGGTCCGCGACGAGGTCGCCCAGGTCGACGTGGACGTCGGCGCCGGTCCAGCTGTTGCGGAAGCCGCTCAGCACCTCGACGCGCACACCTGGACTGGGGCGCACCTGCAAGACCGCGCCGCGCGCCACCACTGCTTTGACTTCGCCGAGTTCACGGCCCACGATGCCCGGAAGGTCGGCACCAGTCGCCGCGAAGTAGTCGTTGCCGCCACCTTCGCGGGCCATCGCCGCCAGCAGACGTTCGTTGTAGCCGTCGCCGATGCCGATGCACGACGTGCTGATGCCCTTGTCCCGCCAGGCGCGCGCCGCGGGTCCCAACTGGTGCTCATCGCTCGGGCCCTCGTTGGCCTGGCCGTCGGTGATGAGCAGGACGCGGGCGCGGGCGTCGGCTTCGCGGGCAGCGCACAGCGTGTCGGCCGCGAGGTTCCACCCGTCAAAGAGCGCCGTGCTGCCACCGGTTTGCACGTCAGCGCACGCATCGACCGTCGACTGCACGGCCTGGGCGGTCGCGCGCTGGCAGGCCTCCAGGCGCACGGCCTTGTCGTCGAACCACACGACCGCGAACGAGTCCTTGATGAGCAACTGCTGCAGTGCCTCGCCGACTGCGCGCTTGGCCATCTCGAGCTTGCCGCCGCACATCGAGCCCGATCGATCGACGGCAAAGCCGATCTGCACGGCACTGCGTTCCTTGCCGGGCACCTCCGGCTCGTGCCGCGCGACCAAGCGCACGAGCACGTGACGGCGGCTGCGGCGGTGCGCACGGCCAAATCGGCGGTCGCAGCTTGCATGGAGGCTGGCGATGCCTTCGCCGTCGCTGTCGGCGCTGTCAGCGCGGTGTTGGGGCGGCCTTGGGTTGTTGCGTGGCATTCTACACCTCCTCGGCGCCGTTGGCGCTCATGAATTTCCTGAGTTTGTCTGCCGTGCGCAGCAACTCCTGCACCCGGCGATTGGCGGCAGTGGACAGCGGCCGGCGCACGTGCAACTCGACGCCGTCTTCGAGGACGAACCGTTCCCACTGGGTGCGAATTGCACTGGGTTCGGACCGCGGGCTCGAATCTGGGAAGAGCCGACCCTGGCCAGCCGGGGAAGCCCGCGCCGACGACAGGTTCGGCCGCCACCGACCGGCGAGCAGGTCGTCGTCGCTGACGGTGTCCAGTTCGGCCCGGATGGCGGCCAACTGCCGGCCGTCGTCCTGCAAGCTGCGGATGGCGCGCAGCCTCGGCGCGTGGCCCGCCGGGTAGCGCGCCGCCGGGCCGGAACCGGTTGGTCCAGCGAGCAGCCCGTTGAGCATGTAGTAGCGGATGGTGCGCGGCGACACGCCAGTGGCCGCGGAGAGGTCGTCCAGGCTCAAGGCGTCGGTGTCGGGGTGCGGAGGCGGCTGCTGGCCCATGGCATGGTTCCTTTTCGGTGTGGGTGCGCCGTGGTTGGGGTGCGCCCGGCTCGGCGCGACGATGTCATCTAAACATGTTCAATGTGAACTGTCAAGTGCGAAGTTGACTGCCGGGCTCCCACGCCGCAACACCGCGACACCGCGGCGCGTTTGACGCCGGCAGGTGACCGATCGACAATCGGCGCCTCGCGCCAGCGCCACCCTGCCGACAGTGAGGCACGCGTTGCGCCGACGCCGATCTTGGCAGGGTCGGCGCGACAGGATGGGCGCGGCACGCCCATCGGCGTTGGGTCCGCAGCACGCGCCGCGAGATTGCCGCAGCACTGGGCAAGCAGCCGGAGTGCGCGATGGCCAAGCGATCGCTTGCAGACGACGCCCGCGGCCTGGATTCTGCGGTCGAGCGCGCTGGCGCGGTCCTGTCGGGTCGCGTACCCGCCGACGCCGGAACTGCTGCGCCTCGAAGCGAAATTGGCCGCACTGACGCCGAACAGTGCGCGGGCGGCAATCCTCTGGCGCGCACACCGCGACTGGCTTGCAGTGGACAGCGCCGACCTTGTGGCGCATTGGGCCAGCGAGGCCGACGACGACGAGCGGCGATCTCAAACACCTGCCCCTGCGGCGTCAGCCCGACCGTCCACTCGACAAGCTGCGTCGAGCCGGCGAGACGTTCCACTACACGTTCCACGATTGTGGTAGGCTATCCGATACCGTCCGGCAGCCGATCAACGCCGCCTAGCGTCCATTCGGTACTTCTGGATGCATGTTCGGCGATTCAGATCAGCCGTTCGATGCGCTACGACGACCGCCCGACGCGGTCAATCCGGCGCCCGATGTTGACCAACAAGCTGTCCACATCAACCACAATTCACTCGCGCCGCCCAAACACTAGACCGGCGTGCCACCACCGCCGCCCTTGGGTCCGCGCCGCCTCCGCGTGCCGGTCTCGATACCGAGCAGCGCCAGCGCCGCTGGTTGGCCTTTCAGCCGGACCTTGGCGATCTTCCACCACACGGACAACCACGCCACCAGGGCCTTGCGGTCGGCGACGTGTTGATGGAGCGCGCCCTGCTCGCCACCGCGCTCGATGTCTGCGCCGACGCGCGCGGCATCCCAGGTATCGAGCAGCTTCTGGCCTGCTTTGCCGTCCTCCGCCGTGATGTTGTACTTGACCAGCGATGGCGCTAACGCCGGGCTGCTGACGTAGGCGATGAGATCCTTGGCGGTCGCCTGCAGGCCACCGAAGGTGTCCAGTTCGCCCAGGCCTGGCAGCCGCACCAGATCCGCGCCGGCGGCGTGGACCTGGATGCCGCCGACAAGCCAGTGGGTCTGGCGCACCCAGGTGCGCAGGCGCTTTTCGGCCGCCTTGGCGTCATTGACCTTGTCGCGGCGCGCCGGTTTGGCTGTGGTGCGCGTACCATCGCTCGCCCTGAAGGCGTTGTAGAGGGCCACGCCCTCGCTGTGGTGGTCTGGCGCGAGTACCTTGCCCTTGGCGTCTTTTTTGCCGCTGTAGTTCTGCTGATCCAACGCATTCTTGGCGAGCTTCGCCTCCGGCTTGTCGCTGGCGAGGCCGTCGAACCACTGGCGGGCGATGTCGTGCAGACCGGCGTTGCTGTAGTTGATCGGGGTAGCCATATCGGGGTCCTCAGCGCCGCGGGGAATGCGGCGGGGCGAGGCTATGCCTGCTCGTCGTGGCGGTCAAGTTGCGGCGCTGGCAACATGCGAGCCGACCAGGAGCGGAAAAAGCTAGTCCGCAGCCGCCGTTGGCGACGGAGACCCTGTTCTTAGGCCAGGCTGGACGACTCCGCGATCACGGCGATTTCGGTCGCGCGGCGGGATCCGACACCTGGCGCGTCGGCAGGGCTGGCGCTCGGGTGCGCGGGTCGCACTTCTCTGGCCGGCTGGGTACGCTGCGCAGGCGGTCGGTGGCTTGACGATTCCGGTGGGGGCATGCAATCGAGTCCTCACCGGGTATGACGCCCGAACCGGAGTAGCGCCATGTGCCAGAAACCAAAGGTCATCGTTCTCGCCGAAGACAACATCCTCGAAACCGAGCGCAGCGGCGCCTCAGTGATCTTCTGGGCCGACATGTCGACCTGGAAAGAATTCATGGGGGCCAAGGGTGTCCGCCTCGACCTGAACCTGCTAGAGAAGACCGACAACACCAACGTGCTTATCTACGGTGAATACGGCAACGACGGCCGCACTTTCACCGTCTTCGCGCGCAACCTCGACGGCAACACCACGTCGATCCCGACGGGTCGCAGCGTTGCATTCTACGCCAACAAACCCGCCGAGTTCGCCCCGATCACCCGCCTCGGCATCCAGCTCGCGCGGACCGACAGCATGCAGGGCCGCATCCGCATCTCCGCCACGGCGACGGTGCTGTTCAGCGACGTCACCTCGGCCTGGGGCCTGTGCTCTGCGGGCGGTTTGACCGCCGGCACCTCGACCTACACGATCGTCCCCAACTCCAGCGTGTGGGACGGCACCTTGTTCGAAGAAGGCGACGTGTTGTTCACGTACACCGGCACGCCCGGCGGCGCCGGCCTCAAGGTGGCGGTCTTTGGCAGCCTCGATGGGTCCACGTACGCCAAGCTGGTCGAGACGTCGGCGATCACCAGCTCGTCGTCGGAGGGCACGCGCCTGTCCATCCCGCAGATGTTTCCGTATCTCAAACTGATGTACACGCTCGACACCGGGACGGTGACGGTGACGGCGCTGTTCCAGGGCCGGACCAAGTAGATGCCGGCAATGGCAGGAGGTGAAGCGATTTCGGTTTGACGCGGGCGAGGTCCCGCCATACGCTGCGAGCAGGCCGAAAGGCCAATGGGGCAACGATGGCTGCGTTTGCCGGACAGCAAGACCGATTTCTCGCGGACCAGCCGCGCGGCCAGGTGCCGGTCGGTGCGGCTTCTGAGGGCGCCGGGCGCGTCGACCGGTACTTGACTTCGAGCCGGGTGTTGGAGACTACGGCCGACGGCGCGGGCGTGACCTGGCTCAAGGCCGGGCTGGTGCGGGAGGTGGCGGGGCAGCGGCGGCAGGCGGCAGGATTGCTTGCCGGGCATGGTGACGCCTCGGTGTCGCGGAACGACAGCGGTGTTGCTGCCCCCATGGCGACAGGGGAGCGATGGTTGTCGGCGACGCCGCGTGGGGTCAACGCGGCTGCCGGGCGAACGGCTGTCGTCACTAGCGCCCAGGGCACTCGCTATCTGTCTGGGGCGGCCCGTTCTCAGGTACTGCCGTGTAGGACGTGTAGCAAGGAATCAACGCAAGACGGATCAGCGTCTGTCCAGAGATTCAAGAACGAGGACAGTCGCGCCGCAGATGGCTCCTTGTCACTTGGCGACGACCTGCGCATGCGTCGTGTCTACCCATTCACCCGATCTACCCTGAATTCGGTAGTGGACATCTTGCGACTTAAGTTGGTTGGCAAGGGGGTGTTCGAGGTTCGGGCGGATACCTTTGATGTCGGAGCGCAGCAATGGCCGCCAACGGGACTACCGCTGCAGCCAGTCGACTCGCACACCTACCGGGTTGGCATTGCCCTTGCTGAAAACGGCGGCGATATTACGGTTGAAATCGATCTCGCGATTCTTGGCGCGGACGATGTAGGTGTCGAAATCAAGATTTCCTGCGACGGACCATGGTTGCCAGGGTTCGCAACAGCGTTTGCCGGAGCCAACACCTTCGCGGTGGGCATGAAGTACAATGGTGCCGCGAAGTTTTCCGCTTCTACAGTTCTTTTTCATGTGCTGGCTAAGGAACTTCCGACATTGGGTTCGACGCCGTCATCGTTGATAGCGACGATCCCTGCACGTGTTTACTTCACACGCAACTATCCGGGAAAGCCTTGGCGCACGGCGCAAGATGGCGTCCCGCCCGAAGCGAAACTTCTAGGCGTGGTCGAAGCACAGTCCCTCGAATTCTGCTGTGCCCTCCCCGTGCCCTACGGTTCCGATGCGGTTCTGGCAAGCTCCGCGCGCACAATCCTGCGCTCTGCCGCCGTGCCTCTGAAATCTGCGGCGTGGCAATTCGACGCGACGACACTAATTACAACGGGCGGACCATCGCCACAATTTGGGGCACACGTAGGGTACAGTGCATCATGGTGGTTCGCCGGCAGCCCTGGGCTAGTGCCTTGCCCAGAGGACATCGGCAACGCCAATGCCTGGTTGGAGGCAGTTCTTGTGTACTCTCTTGGCAAGAAAACGAAGATGTGCTCAGCAAAGTCAGCCGCTTCCGATCAACTTCTGGATTCTCAGTTCGCACTATTGCCCATCGATGCGGCGGCATTGCTGATCTTGGTGGCGAATACGCTGGGGGCGCGCATGCGGCTGGCGATCGCAGTATCGTCTGGATGGCCAAGTTCGAGCGTTGTTGGATCCCAAGTCATCGGCAAGTCGCCTTCCATTGCGCTTCGTCCGGTTCAGCCGGTTGGCGCAAATGATTGGCTTGTCGTAACCCCCCGAAGATCCCGGCCTGAAAATCGCACCGTCGGCAGGGCATGCTCCCGCCGGCGCGCCGTCTCGCGCGCCGAAGGAGCCGCACCATGCCCAGCCACCGCCACTTCCCTCATCGTCCAAGCACCTGGTGGCACGCCACCGTTGCCAGGTTCCGCTGCTCCGGCCTGTCGCCAGAGGCCTTCGCGCGCAGCATTAACGCCCACCCAGCGACCCTGCTGCGCTGGTGCAAGCAGTTCTCCGCCGACGCGCCGACACCGGCGACGCTCTCGGTCGGCCCGCCCCGTTTCGTCGAGGTGTCCGTTTCGGCTGCGCCGCAGCCCGAGCCTTCGCGGTCGAATCGCGCCGTCGTCGAGGCCCAGGTGGGCGCCTTGTCGCTGCGCGTGCTGGACGACGCCGACCCGGTGTTCGCCGGAACGCTGCTCGCGGCGTTGGCCAGGGTGGTGGGGCCGTGCTGACCTTGCCGCCGTCCACCCGGATTTTCCTGTGCACCCAGCCCTGCGACATGCGCCGCGGCTTTGACGGCCTGCTCGCCGAGGCCCGCCGCCGCTGCGTCGACGCTGACCCGTTCGCCGGCCACCTGTTCATCTTCGTCGGCAAGCGCAAGCACCACATCAAGGTCCTGTACTTCCAGGC
>Ga0194120_10002840_pt1 | contig 29149 bp, 24 predicted proteins | sample TA2MahCa65mmetaG_FD_148642 | JGI IMG/M metagenome (GOLD analysis project Ga0194120, IMG submission 148642) | Freshwater microbial communities from Lake Tanganyika, Tanzania - TA2015019 Mahale Deep Cast 65m | ecosystem: Environmental > Aquatic > Freshwater > Lake | place: Tanzania: Lake... | reverse complement strand
TTCGATGTTGGCATGCAACGATGACGGTGTTGGCTGCCCGAACTTCTCGTCGCTCTTGAGCGCATACCTGGATGTTGGTAACTACATCATCCGGGTGGGTGGCTGGCAGGGCGATACAGGTGCTTCCGTGCTGGAGATTTCTCAGGGTGCGCCAGTCGGTCCTGAGAACGACAACTGCAGTGACGCCATCCCCGCGGTTGTGGGCAGCAATTCGTTCGACACCACAGGCTCAACGACGGACGGGCCCAACCCGACCGACCCTTCCTGCGGCACCTTCGGTGGCGGTTTCTACAACGATGTGTGGTTCAACTTCGCTGCTCCCGCAACTGCAAGTTTCAAGGTTTCGCTGTGCGATGGCGCGTCGTTCGACACTCGCATCGACATCTATGCAGACTGCAACTTTGGTGTGCCCGTTGCATGCAACGACGACTCGTGCGGACTGCAGTCTGAAGTGACCTTCGCGGCCACTTCGGGCACCACCTACAAGATTCGTATCGGTGCGTACGGCGCGGGCGGCTTCGGAAGCGGCACCTTCGTCATCACAAACGAGGGTGGTGGTGGCGGTGGTGGTGGTGCGGGTCTGACTTGCGCGAATCCACTCACGCTGAATGCGGGTGCGAACCCCTTCACGCGTGCGGGCGCGACGGTCGACCTCGACTACACGGGTCTTTGCGACATGGGACCGTTTGGTACGGACATCAACTTCAATTGTGTGTTCTATACCTTCTCCCCAGCAGAGAGCGGTCTTTACACCTTCTCGACATGCAACACGGCGAACCATGACACACGACTGTCGATCCAGACATCGTGCGAAGTGAACACTGTGTTCGCATGCAACGATGACGCGACGGGCTGCGCAACCTTCACGTCCATCATGACGGCGACTCTCGCGTGCGGTGTGGATTACATCGTCGCAGTTGGTGGTTATTCAGCGACCACTCCGCTTGGTACTGGCACACTCAATGTGTCCGTGGCAGGTGGACAGCCGTGTGCACCTGCGTGTCCGGCAGACTTCGACAACAACGGGTTTGTCGGCGGATCTGACCTCACGATCCTGCTCGGCGCATGGGGTACGGCTGGTGGCGACCTGAACGGCGACAACACTACGTCAGGCGCTGACCTCACGATCCTGCTCGGTGCATGGGGCGCCTGCCCATAAGTTTCTCTGCCCACGTTTGGCGTGAAATCACACCCCCTCGGCGCTCTTGGCCGAGGGGGTTTTTGTTTGTTTCTGCAAAACAGTGTGCTTGAGATTGCATTGGCTGCCGCTAGAGTGCATGGTTCACCGAAAGGGCTTTCATGGACCGTCCAACGCGCAAAGTTCGTGCCCTGCAGCCTTCGTTCATTTGTGGCGTCTTGGAATGGTCCGTACGACTTGGGATCGGCTGCTCGCTCCTGCTGCTGAGTGCGCCAAGCGCGGTTGCGCAAATCTGTCCGAACGAAGCCACCGGCAACTGCTTTACCGCGCATGCATCACCTGGCTGTCAAGATCCGATCTGCTGCGCGGCCGTGTGCCAGATCGACTCCTTTTGCTGCACAACTACATGGGATGGTCAGTGCGCCGTGATCGCTGGCTCCGTGTGCACCCCCCCCCCACCCGTGGACTGCGGCGCGGCTGGGCTTGGGGACTGCTTTGCTGCGCATACTGCACCTGGTTGCAACATTCCATCCTGCTGCAACACCGTGTGCGAACTGCTGCCCACCTGCTGCTCCGTGAGTTGGGATGCCACATGCGTCAGCGCGGCCTACCAGTTGTGCTCACCAGTTTGTGTTCCCCAGTGTCCAGCCAATTCGAACACGGAGACCGAGGACTGCAACACGACCGGATTTGGAAATGACCCCTGCCCTCAAGGGGCTGCGGGGTCGGGGTTCCAAAGCCTCACTTCAGGCAAGGCGATGTGCGGAAGCATCAAGTTCGTGTCGGCGGCAGGTTCGACCGTTGGCGTTCCAGAGCGCGATGCGTTTCGCATCACGCTGCCAGATCCAGATGGCAATGGACAGGCGCGCGTCTCGCTCAGTCTTGTGGCTGAACGCGGCACTGCTGATTCGGGAACGACCCCGCTGTTTGTCGCGCTGATCCGAAATGCGTGTGATGGTCTCCAGACAGCCATCCTGCACGCGCAGATCGTCGATTGCCAAGCCGCATCTGTGCAGGGCTGCGTCCCTGCAGGCGATTGGCTTGCCGTGGTCGCGCGCGGAAACTACCCCTTGCCCGAAACCTACCCATTCAATTGTCTCAACGGTGTCCAGTCGTATGTGCTGACCGCCGGTTGGAACGATCAGTGTGGCAGCGCGTGCGGGACAAGCGGAAACTGCTACGCCGTCCACCTCACCCCTGGCTGCTCCGAATCAGCGTGCTGCAACGCGGTGTGCGCGGTGCAACCCGACTGCTGCAGCGATTCCTGGGATCAAGCCTGCGTCACCCAAGCTCTTTCCGTCTGCACGCCAGCGGTGCCCGTGAACGACCACTGCACCGGGGCGATCCCACTCGGAATCGGCTCGACCGAGTTTGCCCTCGTGACAGCCACGCCATCGACGCTCGCTGCGCCTGACAACTGTCTTGGGACTGGACAGTCCCTTGGCAGGGATGTGTGGTACAGACTGAGTGGGCTCCGCGGTCAAGTCACGGTTCGGACATGCGGACTCGGAAGCTTTGACTCTGCACTCGTCCTGTACGGCGCAGCCTGTCCGACCAGCGCGCTGACTGCCGTTGCATGCAGCAACGGGAACCCTGATTGCATGCAGAACCCTGCGAGCGCGATTCTCACATTCAACGCCATTTGCGGGCAGGAATATCTGGTGCGTGTTGCGGCCGTTGGAACAGCGCAAGGTGGTGGCACGCTGACGGTGAGTGCAACGCTCCCAGCATGTGCTGCCTGCGCTGCGGACCTGAATGGTGATTTGCAGGTGAATGGCACGGACCTGACGGCACTTCTCTCCGCATGGGGTTCGAGCGGCGCCGCAGACATCGACGGCGACGGGGTCGTGGGCGGAGCCGACTTGACCGTGCTGCTGTCGTCGTGGGGCGCCTGCCCCTGACACCTCTACGGTCCCAACGGGGATTCCGCGAGCAATGGCTTGAGTGCGCGGCGGACGATCTTGCCCGTTGGGTTGCGCGGGAGTGGATCGAGATGGCGGATATCGCGCGGAACCTTGAACTGAGGCAGATGCTCGCGGCACCACGCGCGAAGCGCGGCCGCGTCGAATGACGCACCCTCTTTGCACTCGACGAATGCGACTGGCACCTCGCCGCGCGACGGGTCCGCAGCACCGAGACACGCACTTGCCTTCACGGTCGGATGCCGATCGAGTACTTCTTCGATCTCACGCGGGAACACATTCTCGCCGCCGATGATCAGCATCTCCTTCAGACGCCCCGTGATGTAGAGATGTCCATCCGAATCGATGCGCCCGATGTCGCCTGTCTTGAAGAAGCCCTCGCTGTCGAACACTGCGGCGGTCTCTTCTGGGAGGTTCCAGTAGCCCTGCATCACGTTGGGACCCTTGATGCGTATCTCGCCCTCACCGCGCGCGGTCACATCGGATCCATCTGCGGCCACGATTCGCTCCTGAACGCCATCGAGGGCGCGTCCCACGCTGCGCTCGCGCCACTCCTCGGGCAAGCACCAGTTGCAGACGGGCGCGGTTTCGGTGAGCCCAAAGCCCTCGCAGATCCGCTTGCCGAATCGCTCTTGGAATCCATCCGCCACCGCTTGCGGCAGCGGTTCGCCGCCACTGACGACAAAGCGGAGCGAACTCAGATCGGCGGTGGTCGCGTCCTTGACGGTTCGGAGTGCGCCGTACATGGAAGGAATCGCCACAATGACGGAGGGGCGGTGGCTCCTTGCGAGTTCAAAGATGCGCTTGGGAACGAAGCGCGCCGAGTAGACAACCTTGCAGCCGAGCGCAAGCGGCAGCAGCGTCATGACGGTCACCCCCATCGAGTGGAACTGCGGCAGGACGCCGAGCAGAACATCCTGCGGATTGAAGCGCGCACGACCGATGATCTGCGCGATGTTCGCGGCGAAGTTGCCCGCCGTCAGCATCACGCCCTTCGGCTTGCCGCTCGTGCCCGACGTGTACAGCAACATCGCAAGACGGTCCGATGGCATCGGGCGCGATCGACGGATCGGCGGCAGACCGCCAAAGGAAAGCTTCTCGAGTTGCAGCGGCTGAACGCCAGTAGGAAGTCCGCCCACGAAGTCGAGCATCGGCCCAACGGTGATGCAGAGATCGAGTTCCGCATCGCGGCACACATGTTCGAGATCGGTGCGCGAGAGGAGATAGTTCACCGGCACAGCCGTCTTGCCAAGCGACCACACCGCCATGAGTGCGGCTGGGAAGAGCCCCGAGGTCGGCACCATGATGCCGATGCGCTCGCGTGTTGAGAGCCGTTCGACATGCCGCGCGATATGCCACGCGACCACTTGCAGTTCATAGGCGCGCCAGGTGCGCTGGTCGTCCACGATCGCTTGACGGAAGGGTCGGCGAAGAATGTTCCACTGGATTTGGCGGAGCAGGTGCATGGTTGTGGGCGCTCGACCGATCACTACGATAGCGCGGTGCACGGACGCACCCATTCCCTTCACCTGTTCGTGGCTTGGTCACCTCGCGCGTGGCGCGCCATGCGACTGATCGTGACGGCATTTCCGCTGCTGCTGGGGACTTCCGCATGCGAGACCACACCGCCTGCGAGCAGTTTCTCTGCTGCAGTGTCGCGTTACGAGGAGGGGCGCTACGAGATGTCCCTCAGCGATGGACAGGCGGCAGCACGAAGTGATGACGCAACACTTGCATCGCAAGGCGCGCTCGTCGCCGGCATGAGTGCGTTCAAGCTGGGGAAGATTGATCTGGCGGAACGCCTCGCGCAGCGAGCCTGCGCTTCACCGCAGCAAGAAACCGCGGGATCGGGTTGGGTGCTGCTTGGTGACATTCGCCTGTCGCAGCGGCGAGCGAGCGATGCGGCAGCGTGTTTCGACAAGGCGGCTGCACAATTGACTGGAGCGGACTCGGCACGCGCCAGCGAATGCGCGAAGCGTGCGCGAGCTCTCGGCACACCGCCCGCACATGCATCCGCGCGCGCGGATGCCGCGACAGCAAAGGTGGTCGAGACCGACGATAGCGAGACAACGGTTCCCGCGCCTCCCTGGGTGCAGTCGAAGCCAACTGGGCCGGAGGCAGCGCCGCCGACGGCGCCAGCACAGACATCTTCGGCGCCGAAGGCTGTCGTCGCTTCACGCGAGTACACGATCCGCGCAGGCAGCTATCAATCCGTGGACGCCGCGCGCAAGCGTGCCGATTCACTCGCCAGCGACCTGAAGCGCGCGAAGGCACCCCCCGCTCGGGTGGATCCGATCACGACCGTGAAGGGCGAAAGGCTCTTTGCGGTCCGGATCGGATCGTGGGGAACACGAGCCGACGCGGAGCGTGTCATGAACGCGATTGGGCGCCGTGATCTGATGGTTGGCGCAATCACGCCCGACTGATGCAGTGGAGAGCCTCCACTCGCTAGCTATCGCTGTTCATCAGAAACGTCGCGGTGTGCGCGAAGTACTGCCGCATCACGGTGCGATCCGGTTCGGGAATGGCAGCGTCCTCAAGCGCGCCCTCCATCGCAGCGACCCAGGCGTTGCGCTCCGCAAGACCGATCGAATACGGGGCGTGGCGCATTCGAAGTCTCGGGTGTCCTTTGCGATCGCTGTATGTCGTCGGACCGCCGAAGTACTGGATCAGGAACTCCGCCTGATTTCGGATCGGCTCCTCCAGATCTGCCGGGAAGATCGGCCGGAGAAGCGCGTCGCGTTCGATTCGACCGTAGAACGCACGCGCGATACGCCAGAATGCATCGGTGCCGAGCCGCCCGTAGAGCGCCTGCGGGTGCAACTGGGCATCCGATCTGCCGTGTGTGGATTCGATGCCCATGCGATTATGCTAGGAGCGTGGCGAACCTTGCGGCCATCCTGATCACGCTGTCTCTGTCAGCACAAGCGACCACGGCACCGATGCCACGAACGGCGACTGTTCCGCCATCGCTGCTTCGCCAACTGCCGTCGAGCGGTGCCGTGCCCATGGCCGTGGATCCATCGATCCTGCAGTCGAACGATGGCAGTGATGAGCAGTCCTATGAACGCTCCGCTCAGGACTTCATCCGAACGCGCTTTGGCTCGCGGCGCGGCTTGATTCGTTCCACCAACCTGCAGCAGTTTTCGCAGTGGACCGTACCCGCATCGTGGCAAGCACTCTGGGACGCGATGCAGGAGCAGCAGGACGATGTCAAGCTTGCTTTCTTCGATCACCTGACGACGCAAGGCGATCTCGGCGAGGCGATGCTCGCGAAGATTGCGATCAAGTCGGACAACACGGCGATTCGCCATGAGGCAACGCGGCGCATTCGGCGCCCCGCCTGCGATGCGGTGGTTGCCGTCATTGACTTGGGATTGCGCGACAAGCGGCACGTGGTGGCGAATCAGGCGGGACTTCTTGCAGGCAAGGTCGATGCGTTCGCGGTCATTCCAGCACTGATCTTTGCCCAGGCCACTGCCGATGAGAAGAAGAACGATGGTGATCTTGCGTGGATCGCCATTGGCTCGCAGATCAGTTATGTCGCGAATGTGCAGGCGGTCGTGGGCGATGGTGCGGCGGCGTTCACGCCTGTGATTGGCAACCTGCAGACCGGCGTTTTGATGCGGGTCCAGGATGCGATGGTCTACAACTATCGATCCGATGCGCACCAGTCGCTCGTCACGCTGACCACACGCGACTTTGGGCAGTCCACCGCAGATATGGGCTGGGACATCAAACGCTGGTGGCGCTGGTTCAACGAGGTCTATGTGCCCTTCCAGCAGGCGCGTGCGGCGGCTGCCGCACCGCCAGCGGCTGCACCTCCACCACCCACATCGACCGCACCGCCCGCCTCCGCGGACACGGCGCCTGCAAGCAACAAGTAGTCCTGCGGCGTGTTGTATGCCTGCGCGCTCACGCGCAGAAGCCATCGTCCACCCCAGTCAAGGACAGGGACCTCGATGCGGTGAGTTCCATAGAGATGCGCCTGAAACTCGCTCGCGGACGCAAACGCAGCTGCGATTCCAGGAGGCGCAGGAACAGTCGCCATCGATCCAAGCATGGAACCATCGCGGGGCGAAAGCGGTTCAACCTGCCACGCATCGCACAGCATCTGATGGGCCCAGCGAGCCATGGCGATGTTGCGACGCGCGAGCGATGAGGCCATGGGCCCACCCGAGGCGATGAAGTCGAGCGCTGCGGGAATGGAAAGCCACGCGGAAAAGTCTTGCGTCCCCTGCCAGTCCGCTTCGAGCGCCAGCCCTTGTCCATGCTGATGGCTCGTGGTCTCAGGGTGGGTCCGCGAGAGGACGCGCTTGTTTGCAACCAGGAACGCGCAGCCGCGTGGCGCACACACCCACTTGTGCAGATTGCCCGTGTACCAGTCGCAGTCGATGGAGTCGATGTCGACATCGAGCATGCCGGGCGCGTGCGCCCCATCGACCAGACACAGCACGCTCGCAGCTCGGCAGTCGGCGGCGATCTCCGCAACTGGGAAGCGCAGCGCCGTCGGGCTCGTGACATGGTCCACAATCACCAGCCGTGTGCGGGAGTTGATCGCACTTCGGAATCGTGTGCGAACTTCATCTGATCCGCTGAGGGGCAGTGGGATGTCCACAACAACCGCCTCGCACCCGAACCGCTCGCACTGGGCGTGAACGGCTTGGCGGACCGCGTTGTATCCATGGTTTGAAACGATGACCTGATCGCCCTTGCGCCAGTCGATGCTGCGGAGCACGGATCCGACACCCGCCGTGGCATTTCGGACAAGCCCCAATCGCTCGGGATGGGTTGCGAGGAATGCGGCGAGCCGTTCCCGTACTGCGAGAAGCCGCCCAGCCAACTTTCTCGCCAGCATCTCCACCGGCTGCGCTTCGATTTCTTGCATGAACCCCTGCTGCACCGCACAGACGGGCCTTGGAACGGCTCCAAACGATCCGTGGTTGAGGAAACACACAGATCGGTCCAGACTGAAGGAGTCCGCGAGGGGGCTGTTGAACGCCCCCGGGGGCTCAGGGTGGGTGGGCGAACTGGGTGCCACCGAAAAATTCTAACGAAAATGAGAGCCAATACCCCTCCCAAACCACTACCGAACATATACCTTACGAAATGTGACCCGAACAAACGCCGACCGCCGATACCGACTCCATGGTCGCTCAGAACAAGAAACTGCCAGCCTCTCTCGCATCTCTTCAGCCTGCGCTGCTCCCGCGCCTGACCTCGCGCTGCGCAGCGTTCGCTGCGAGTTCGTTCCAGAGGAGCGCTGGCGATCCGCTGGTGTGCACTGGTCCAGGCGGAGACTTTGTCACGCGCGTTGTCAGCGACAACGATGGAAACCTGCTGGCCCTTCGCGTTCCCTGTGCCGGACGACTCTCGATGTCGCTGCTGGGACTTGTCCAGCAGCCTGTGGATTGGCTCGAGCGGCTTCTTGGACTCGACAGCCGCTGGTCAGCGCACAGCGTCCAAGAGCTCAACGAGTCCAGACCTGCCACCCACGGTGGATTCCCACGCACACCGTCCCTGGGAAGCGGACCGACCCCTTCTGTCAACGCCGATGGCGTCTATGCCTATCGCCGCAGTGCAGAGCATGGCACATCAACGACCCACTTGTCCGACACAGACTTTCCCCCTCAGACCGCTCAGTCGATTGCAGCCGCAACCGCGGCAGAAAGGTTTGGAGAGACCGATGAACCTCACGCCCAAGCAGATGCGGATCTTCCAGTTTGTGCGCCAGTATCGAACGGCGAACGGTTACTCGCCGACGCTGCAGGAGATCGCAGACGAACTGCAAGTCAGCAAGGTCACCGTGTTCGAGCATGTCGAGGCGCTCGTCGTCAAGGGCGCTCTTCGGCGGGACGCGAACAAGGCTCGCTCTTTATCTGAAGTCGAAGACGCCGTGCCGCCCGACGAGGCGGATGGGCTGTCCTTCCCCCTGCTCGGTCGGATTGCTGCAGGCATGCCGATTGAGCGCTGTGCACAGGACGAGAAGGTTCAACTCGAGGAGATCTTTGGGCCGTCCACGGCGCGGCGCGGCGAGATGTTTGCTCTCCAAGTCGAGGGAGAGTCGATGCGAGACGAGGGCATTCTGCCGGGCGATTACGTGATTGTGGAACGGCGCTCGACTGCCCGCAATGGCGAGCGAGTCGTGGCACTTCTGCAAGACGGCGAGACAACGCTCAAGACGTACTACAAGCAAAGGGATGGATCGATCAGGCTGCAACCGGCAAACGAAGCGTTCGAGCCGATCATCATTCGGGACTGCACCATTCAGGGGGTGGTGGTGGGAGTTCTGAGGCGTTACTGACCACACTCACGGAACTGCTCTCAACGATTGGCTCCCGCCACTGCGATTGGCTCCCGCCACTGGCGTTCGGCGCGCCAATCCAGTTGCAAGTTCGCGCGTGAAGTCAACGGCTGCCGCCACGGGATCTGCTGCGGACTCCATCCGCCGAACCAGAGCGCTGCCCACGATTGCCCCGTCCGCGCTCGCGGTGACGGCAGAAACATGTGCTGCAGTGGAAACACCAAATCCTGCGGCAATCGGAAGCGAAGTGTGCTTGCGAAGTCGTGCCACCGATGCCTCGACTTCGGGGGCCACATCCCGCTCGCCCGTCAGTCCCGCGCGCGCCAAGAGGTAGACAAACTGCCTGCAGTGCCGAACAATCTCGCGCATTCGTGCGTCACTGCTTCCGGGTGCCACAAGGAGCCCGAGCGCCAGATGGAGACGGTCGCACTGCTGCGCGACAGCGCCCGCATCCGCGGTGTCGATGTCCGGCAGAATCACTCCGTCCAGCCCGCTGGCAGCCGCGTCGGAAAGAAATGCGTTCGCGCCAATTCTTGACACGATCGACCAACTCACCATTGCAAGGATTCCGCCGTCGGTCTTGGTCCGAGCGGAAGCCACCATCTCCAGCACGGCTCGAGGTGTCACACCAGCGTGGAGTGCACGGTGCATGCTCGCAGCGATCACCGGACCGTCTGCGATGGGATCGCTGAAAGGAACACCAACCTCCACGATCGATGCACCCGCCTTGTGCATCCCGACAATGGATGCAGCAGTCGTTTGGCGCGTTGGATGTCCGGCCGTGACGAAGGGCATGAGCGCCGTTCGGCCCTCGCGCTGGAGGCGATCGAAGATGAGGGCGATCCGTCCGCTCACCCTGCGAAGCGTACGCAGGCGATGGTGAAGCGCGACACGGTTTCATCCGGTCATGCCGCGTGGAAGCGCAGCGAGCTTGGAATGGGGCGGCCGGGATTCGAACCCGGGTCACTCCGATTATGAGTCGGGGGCTCTGGACCGCTGAGCTACCACCCCGCGAGAAAGGCTACCGCCGACCAACAAATCGCACCGATTTCCGCTTCTGACACTGGCGATTGATTCCTTTCGACCGAATGGACTTGCCCAGGGGATGATTCGCTGCCACAATAGAATCGCTGTGTTGACGGTCATGCATCCGATTCTCATCACTTTGCTGCTGCTGGCTGCCGCCATTGGCTGCCCCGTCGCTGCGTCCGTGACCCACTGCATGCTCCAGACACGGGAGGTGCTTGCGGATTCGCCGCGTGGCAGTACCGCCTCAAGAGTGAATGCCGACCGTGCAGGCGATTCCGAGCATCGTCTCGATCGCCGTGCAGCAGCCCGTATCGCGCTTCGCGCGCAGCCTGCTGAAGGAGCCATCCAGCGCATCACGCTGTTGGACTTCGCGGCGAACCCACCACCGATGGGCGCATGATCCGGCGGGCGCGTTGCGCCTGCCGTGACCGCGTCCTTCACGGGATTGGACCCAAAGGGCTCCGAGTCCCACACCGCCTTCGTTTCAATCCGAGCACATCATGCCAATTCCAGTCATCGATTTCATCGTCCGTAAAACGTTCGGCACCCAAAACCAACGCATGGTTCGGCGCTACCTGCGCATCGTCGATCAGGTGAACGCACTCGAACCTCGATTCGCCGCAATGTCCGATGCCGAGATACGCGCCATGACAGAGGCCTTCCGCGCGCGCATCGATGGTGGCGAGAAACTGCTGGCATTGCTGCCAGAGATCTTCGCCTGCGCCCGCGAGGCAATGGACCGTGCCGTCGGCATCCGCAACATCTTCAACCCGGCAGAGGGGTTCGATCCGAGCACGCTTCCAGAGGCGGCCCGTGCGGACTACCTGAAGACCCGCGAAAGTATGGATGCAAGTGCCCCCCGTGAACCTGTCGGCGATCTGCTCGGATGCCCGGAGTTGGTCGCGGGCTGGCAGTTCATCGACATCCCGATTTCGGTCTACGCGGCGGTACGCGAGTTGCTGCCTGAAAGCCGCCCCCCCTTCCGCGCCCGCCCCTTCGATGTGCAACTCATCGGCGGCATCGTGCTGAGTGAGGGGCGCATCGCCGAGATGAAGACGGGTGAGGGCAAGACGATTGTGGGTCCGCTCGCCTGCTATCTGGCAGCATGCGAACGCAAGCAGGTTCATGTCGTCACGGTCAACGACTATCTCGTCCAGCGCGACCGCGACTGGACCTTCCCCTTCTTCCGAGCGCTCGGATTGACCGTCGGCGCCATCCATCCGATGCATCAGCAGCCGCTCTCTCAGAAAATCGAGGCATACCGCTGCGATGTGGTGTACGGAACGACCAGCGAGTTCGGCTTCGACTACCTGCGCGACAACATGAAGCTTCGCGCATCAGACCAAGTGCAGCGCAGTCGTCACTTCGCGATCGTCGACGAGGTGGATTCGATCCTCATTGACGAAGCGCGCACGCCACTCATCATCTCTGGCCCCGCGCACAGTCAGCAGCCTCGGTACGACCTGGCGAACCGTCTGGCGATCCACCTCACCACCCGCCAACGGGAGTGGCACGCCGCGGACGAGAAGGTCCAGCAGTGCCGAGCACAGATCGCGGGATGCGAGGGCGACATCCGCAACGCCCGCGACAAGGCCTCCGTCCCCGCGATCAAGAAGCGGATGGATGCGGCCCGCTCACAACTTCCGCAACTGGAACGCGAGCGGGACCGCTTCACGCAGTACTACGAAGTGGAACTGGACAAGAAACGCGCAACGATGACCCATGACGGCATCGAGGAGGCGCAGCGCGAAGCGAAGATCGGCTCGTTCTATGTGGGTGAAAACATGGATATGCCGCATCTGCTCGAACAGGCAGTCCGTGCGCACGCGGTCTACACGCGCGACCGCGACTATGTCGTCGCACCCGATGGCGACGGGCAGATGGGCGTCGTGATCGTCGATCAGAACACGGGGCGCAAGATGGTGGGTCGTCAGTGGAGCGACGGTCTGCATCAGGCGGTCGAGGCGAAGGAAGGCGTGCGGATCATGGAGGAGACGCAGACGATGGCGACCATCACCATCCAGAACTACTTCAAGCTCTACAAGCGCCTCTCAGGCATGACCGGAACGGCGGACACCGAAGCCACCGAGTTCCATGAGATTTATGGACTCTCGGTTGTTTCGATTCCGACGAATGTGCCGGTGGTTCGTGTGGATCGCCAGGATCTCGTGTTCATCTCGCAGAAGGACAAGTGGGAACGGATCGTGGATGAGGTGAAACACATCCATGACACGGGTGCTCCTGTCCTTGTGGGAACGACGAGCGTGGAGAAGAGCGAAATGCTCAGCCGAATGCTGACGGAGCGCCACGGCATCAAACACGAAGTCCTCAATGCCAAGCAGCATGAGCGTGAGGCCGAAATCATCACGAAGGCTGGGCAGGTCGGTGCCGTCATGATCGCCACCAACATGGCTGGGCGCGGCACGGACATCAAGCTGGGTCGAATGGACGGGGCTGCGCTGCTGGAGCATTGGAAGCGCTGCGACATCGCTCCACGCACGGCAGAGGTGTCACAGGGCGAGGAGGCCTGTCTCGCGGCAATCTGGCGTCACTTGGCGCAGCGACTCCTGAAAGTGCCCGCGTCCGAGGCAAGCGCGTTGAGTCCGGACGAGTTGCGGCTGCGACTCATGCGCTTCTGGGCAGAGGAACTGGGCATGCCAGCCAAGAAGGCGAGCAGCATGGCAGCACCCCTGCTCGAGAGGGAACTGGACACCGCCGGGTGGAAACTGCACCGCTTGGCATTTGCCGAGTCGGTCGAACGCCTCGGTGGACTTCATGTGGTCGGCACAGAGCGTCACGAGAGCCGCCGCATCGACAATCAGCTTCGCGGCCGATCGGGTCGGCAAGGTGACAATGGATTGTCGCGCTTCTATCTGGCGCTCGATGATGAGCTCATGAAGATGTTTGCTGGCAAGACCACGCTGAACGTGCTGAGCAGCATGGGCATGCGGGAAGGCGATGCAATCGAGGCGCCGATGCTCTCACGCGCCGTTGAGAAGGCCCAGCGCAAGGTTGAGGAGCGAAACTTCCAGATCCGCAAGGCAATCCTGGATTACGACGAACCGCTCGAGTTTCACCGCCGTGACTTCTACGGACGGCGCCAACCGGTTCTTGAAGGACGAGACATCCGTGGCGTGATCTTCGGCTTCCTCGACGAAGCCGTGGCCGATGCTGCGCGAACCCACCTCTCGCCGCTCCACGCTCCCAAGGCGATCTCACAGTGGGTGTGGGAGGCCTTTGGCGTCCTGATCGAGCCCGAGCGCTTCAAGGGCAAGGACCGTGAAGAGGTGCTGAAGGCCATCCGCACCGACACGCCCGAGGAGGCATCATCACACATCCATGTGACAATCGGCGAGTACATCCCCGACGAGTCCGATCCTGCCGATTGGGATCGAGCGGGTCTCATCGACTGGGCGCAGAAGGCATACGACGTCGGCCTGACGGATGCGATCATCGATGCGAAAGGTCGGCAGGGTGTCACCCAGATGCTCGAAGAGGCTGCCGTGCGCCGCTTTGAAGCGATCGATCTGTCGCCGCTCGAACCCTATTTGCAGCCCGGATACGGCGCCCGCGAACTTGCCGCATGGACCGAGCGCATGATTGGCGCACCACTGTCGATCGATGAACTATCGCGTGCGCGTGATGTGACGGAGGCGACGCGCATCTTGCGCGACGTGATTCGTGCGCAGTACCAGCGACGTGAACTCGAGTATCCCATTGACTTTGCGATCGAGTTCGTCAACATCAACTTTCAGACCTATCCCGAGATCGCACTCCATCAGTTCTGCAATTGGGTTCGTGGACGATATGAACTGCAGTGGACGCCTCAGACGCTGCCGTCTGCACATCCCCCGGAACTTCGCGCGCTCCTTGTTGCCGAGGCTGAGCGTTGGGATGCGGCCCGCATCACCGATCGCGTCAACCGCATCGTTCATGAAGTCCGAGGGGCGCTGGGTGATCGCGCAGGCGACACACCGACGTTCCTCGCTGCACTTGAGCAGTGGATGCGCCAGAACCTGCTCGTGCCGATCACCGATGTGCAGCGACCAGAGTTCGAGCGAGATGCGGAGGCGTTCCTTCGCATGCGCCTCACGACATTGCTCCGCGAGGAGTTGGAGCAGTTCGAGCGCTTCATGCTGCTGCAGATCCTCGATCAGGGATGGAAGGAGCACCTGCACTCGATGGATCAGATCCGCGACTCGATCTCGTTCCGCTCGTTCAGCCAGCGGGATCCTCGTATCGAGTTCAAGAAGGAGGCATCGCGCCTCTTCCAAGACATGCTCGGTACGGTTCGTGAGCGCGTGGCGGATCTTGCGTTCAAGGGCAAACTGGCGCCGCAACCCCTGCGTCCACCGCCCGGCGCCATCACGCACCAGCAGGCGCCCGCAGTGGCCGCCCCGCCCGTTGGCAGTGAGGAGAGTGCAACCACGCAGCCGAAGACCACACCGTCCGAGGGTGAGCCCATCCGGGCAAGTGAACCCACGCAGGCGCAAGAGCGCGACATCGCCATCGCTGAACGCGCAGGCGCCGCCACACCGGGGCGCGCGGCCGCAGCGGTCGCCGCAGGCGGAGTGCTGCCCGCGCGAAAGGCTCCTGTGGTCACCGGTCCCGTCGCCGTCGGTCGCAACGAGCCCTGTCCATGCGGATCCGGCAAGAAGTTCAAGCAGTGCTGCGCCAAGCGGTGAGCAGGATGCGCTGCGATCGCTATACTTTGCCCTTTCCTGCCCTCTTAGCTCAGTTGGTAGAGCAGCTGACTCTTAATCAGCGGGTCAAAGGTTCGAGTCCTTTAGGGGGCATTTCGCAGTTTGGGGCGTCCGCGGGGCGCCCCAATGCCCAAGAACTTCCGTGACCACTCGGCGCCCATTTTGGAGTACGTCGGCACTCGCAGGTGGTTTCGCCTGCGTGTTGCTCGCGGCCGTCGTGACCGTCCTGCTCCGTCAGGGAGAAAACATGCTTGCAGCGTTGACAGCCGTTGCAGGTGGAGCAATGCTTGCGGCAACGGTCGGCATCACGCGCGTCCTTCTGCGAGTCGCCAGCATGCCATCGGCGATCCTGCAGGCTGGAAACGAGGCCATTCGGGGAGTGTCCGAGTGGTTTGCTGGGATCCTGAGACCGCGCGTCGATGTTTCAAGCGCAGTTCTTGCCGGTTTGCAGCGGTTCGAAGCGCACGGCAAGCTCGTCGTTGGGGCGCTGCGGGTCGATGTCCTTTCGCAGCAGATCGAGTCGAGCGCACTCGGCACTGTGCTCGGGCAAGCCATCGCTCGCGATGTCGGCATTCAGTACTTCGTCCCGCTTGCACACATGGATCCAAGCTGGTTCACATGGGAGTTCACCCTCAACCGAACGACGGGCGAGCGAAGCATTGCCATCCAGTGCACCCTTCCGCCCCCTCAAGTCGACCCCGATTTCATCGCGGTCGATGACACCCGTACCGAAACGCTCTGCATCGGCTCTGGTCTGCAAGGACTGAACCCGTTCAGTGGCAAGCATGAACTCGTCGCCAAGGCGAAGGCGCAGCTGCGAGAGCGGGCGGTGGAGATCGCTCGTCGTCCCGAGAGTCTGCTTGCCGCCGAGCGCATGGCACGCGATCACATCGAACGCCTCGTGCAGTCCTTGGCGGGCAGTTTGCTGGAGACAGGATCGGTCAGCCCTCCCGCTCTCCTTGTCACCGTGCGCTTTGGAACTGCGGAGGCGTCCTCGCTCAGCGCACGATCAACGCCAGCACTCCCGAAAGCACCAACACGATAAGCACAAGCGCCAGCACGAAGACCGTCCGCCATGGATGCGATGTGCGCTGCCCATGCTTCGCATCGTCGGAAAAGATGAACGCTCCACAGCGCGGGCAGATGTCGACATCCTCGTGGATGCGGTGACCGCACTCATGGCAGCGTGCATCCACCGGGCGCGAAAAGCGTGCAATGTCCTCTGCCGATGGACCATCGTCGCGCTCTTCGTATGGATCGTCCCGCCTCATTCCCCTTCGTCATACCATGATGCCCTTCACGCTCGAAGGCACCCTCTATGGCACTCACTCCATCCACCATGGTTCCGCTGGGCAGTGCATGCCCTGATTTCCGCCTCCTGGACGTCGTGACGGGACGATCCGTCGGACGGTCCGACTTCGCCGGTCGTCCCCTGCTCGTGATGTTCATCTGCAATCACTGCCCCTTTGTCACCCATGTCCAGGAAGAACTCTCACGACTTGGGCGTGATGCGACCACACTCGGAGTCTCGATTGTGGGGATTTGCTCGAATGATGTCCGTACGCACCCCATGGACGGTCCTGCACAGATGAAGGCGACTGCCCAAGAACAGTCGTGGACCTTCCCATATCTGCACGACGAGTCTCAAGCGGTCGCCCGCGCATTCGATGCCGCATGCACCCCAGACTTCTTCCTGTACTCCCGCGACCACACGTTGGTGTACCGCGGACAACTGGACGACAGCAGGCCAGGCAGTCCACAGCCTGTCACTGGAGCAGATCTGCGCGCCGCCATCTCCTGCCTCGTGGGAGGCAAACCACTGCCAGGCGTACAACGCCCGTCCATGGGCTGCAACATCAAGTGGAAGTCTTGAACGCGGGGTGCCGCAGCGCGAATCGTGCCGCACGTTGCGGCGCACCACCCATCAATCAAACGAGGCGGACGGGGCTCGAACCCGCAACCACCGGCGTGACAAGCCGGTACTCTAACCAATTGAGCTACCGCCCCAAACCATTCCGCTGATCAGCGCGAACGCCTTTCTGCGGAGGGAGAATGGTAGCGAGAGCCCCACGGGAGTCAAACGAACAGGGTCATGACGCATCGAACCAGTTGACGCCGTGCGATGCCTCCACGACGAGCGGAACCTTCAGCCGCGCCGCAGATTCCATCTCCTGAACGACCCATGACTGCGTCGTCGTGCGTTGTTCCGCTGGCACCTCAAAGACCAACTCGTCATGGATCTGCAGCAACATGCGTGTCCCCGAATGCTGAGCGATGCCGCGGTGAATCCGCACCATCGCCGCCTTCATGATGTCGGCTGCACTGCCTTGCACCACAGAGTTGATCGCCATTCGCTCACCGAGCGCACGCTCGGCGCCATTCGGTGACAGCACCTGTGGTACGGCGCGGCGCCGCCCGGCCATCGTCGAGACCCAGCCATGCTGCTTCGCATGCGCGACGCATTCGCGGAGAAAGCCGTCGATACGGCTGAAGCGTGCGCGATACCCCTCGATGATCTCCTTGGCGCGCGCTGGGGTTGTGCCCCCGCCGAGGCGCCGTGCCAAGCCCCAGGGCGTGATGCCATAAATGATTCCGAAGTTCACCATCTTGGCACCGCTTCGCTGCTCAGGCGTGACCTGAGCGGGTTCGATGCCGTGCACTTCCGCCGCCACAGCCGTATGAATGTCGACGGATTGGTCGAATGCGGCGATCATCGCCGGATCTTCCGCCAAATGCGCGAGCACACGCAGTTCAATCTGCGAGTAATCGCAGGAGAGCAACTCGTATCCGCGCGGCGCGACGAACGCCTTGCGTACTTCGCGTCCGACATCCGTGCGGATCGGAATGTTCTGCATGTTCGGATCGCTCGATGACAGCCGCCCGGTGGCCGTTCCTGTCTGGTGGAACGACGCGTGAATGCGACCCGTCGTCGGCTCGATCGATCCCTTCAGCGCCTCGAGATATGTGCCGACAAGTTTGCGCAGTTTGCGATACTCGATCATCTGCGTTGGCAGTTCACTGGTGACCGATGGATCCGCCGCAAGTTTCTCAAGCACTTCTATGCCCGTGCTCAATCCGCCTTGCGTTCGTTTGCCGCCGTGCAGTCCAAGGCCCGGCTGCGCATCGTCGGGTTGATTGAAGAGCACGGCGGACAACTGCTTCGGGCTGTCCGGGTTGAAGGGGTGTGGCGCTGACTCCATGATCCGCGAGCGAAGCCCATCTGCCAGCAGTGACAGTTGATTGCACTGGCGGTCGAGTTCAGCCCTATCGACCAGTATGCCGTTCCATTCAAGGTCGGCAAGCACTGCCACCAGCGGCATCTCAAGCGTGCGGTAGAGATCGCCAAGCCCTGCCTCATCGACTCTGCTCGTCAGCAGTCGATCGAGCCGCCCTGCGATATCCGCATCTTCAGCCGCGTAAGGCACCGCATGTGCAAGCGCGACCTGATCGAAGGTCCGCCGCAGCGGTCCCGTTCCCACCAGATCATGGAATGCGATGCACGTGTAGCCAAGCTGGCTTTGTGCAAGTCCATCGAGTCCATGACTCGATCGCGAAGCATCGAGCACATAGGACGCGACCATCGAGTCGCCCACAAGCCCGGCGACCTCGAGACCGGATCGGCGCAGCACTTGCAGATCGAATTTGGCGTTGTGCGCAACCTTCGGCACATGCGAGTCTTCGAGGAACGGCTTGAGGAGCCGTACGACCGTCTCTGCATCACAGTGGGTCTCCCCCTCAGGTGAACGGCATGGGATGTAGACACCCTGACCTTCGCGCCACGAAAGGCTGATGCCGCACAAACGAGCCGTCACCGTCCGAAGCGAGTCCGTCTCCGTGTCGAAGGCGACGCGCGTTCCATGCGTGGCCGCCTCCCGCGCAGCGATCAGCGCGCCTTCAATCTGACTCGGTGTGCAGAGGCACTCATAACCCGCGTTGTATGCGGCGCGATCTGCGGCGACCGATGGCGGCGCCACCCCCTCCGATTCGGCGAATCCCGGAAACATCGGCGCATCCGCATCAGCCGAAGCGGACTTCTTTCGGCGAGGCGATGCCGGCGGGCGCGGCAGGACAGGCCCAACCGATGCTGTGCGCAGCTCTGGTGCGGGGGTCCGCTCACGCTCGGGGGGCGCAAGCAGCGATTCCACCTCGCTCTTGAGACGTCCAAACCCGAGTTGGCGCAGCAGTTCGCCGATCTGACCACGGTTCGCGCGCGAGAAGTCCAGCCGAAGCGCATCAAGATCGACCGTGACATCGCAGTCATCTTTCAGCGCCACGAGCCGCCGTGACAGATCGAGCGCTGCGCGCCCCTTCTCGATCGCCTCGCGCCGCTTGGGTGTCAGATGCTCCAGATTGGCCAGCAGTCCATCGAGCGATCCATAGGTCGTGATGAGTTGCACCGCGGTCTTGATGCCGATGCCGGCGACACCAGGAATGTTGTCCGAGGTATCGCCCATCAGGGCGAGCATGTCGGCGACCTGCGCAGCACGAATCCCCTTCGACTCGAAGAGCTCCTCAGGACCAACATCCGTTCCTGCCTGCGGATCGAACAAGGTGGTGCGTTCATCGACCAACTGCGCAAGATCCTTGTCCCGTGAGACGATTCGGACACGAAGCTGCGGATGATCGCGCCGCACCCGGCGCGCAATGGTCGCAATCACATCGTCCGCTTCCACGGAATCGACTGCGTACACCGGAATGCCCAGCAGCCGCACGAACTCCAGGCAGCGTTCCACCTGACCGCCAAAGTCGAGCGGCGCCGGCTGACGGTTCGCCTTGTATTCGGGGTAGATCTGCGATCGGAATGTGCGGTCATCGCCTGCGGCATCGATCACGAGCGCAACAAAGCCGGGACGCCGCTCGCGCAGCAACTTCGCGAGCATCGACACGAACCCGTACACCATGTGCGTCGGTTCGTTCGTGATCGAACTCGACATGCCACCACGGATCGCGTAGTAGGCACGAAAGAACTGCGCGTGCCCATCAACGATGTACAGCGTGCCTGACTCGGACGGTTTCTCCGTCACCGTTCTTGACGATCGGATCGCTCCGAGGAACTGTTCGGACGATCAACTCTTCCCACCGAGCGCCTTCAGGACTTCCGCCTTGAGCTTTTCCGTCAGACCGGCTTCAAACCCTTGGTACACGGCAGCCACCTTGCCATCTGTACCGATCACCACGGTGGCAGGGATTCCATCGAAGCCGTACTGCTTGATGACATCACCCTTGATGTCATCCAGGAACGGGAACGAGAACTTGTTCTTGTTCCAATACTCCTTCGACTTGGCCAGGGCGCCATCGCCGCGCTCCCACACGTTGATCCCAAACACAGCAGCATTCGTCTTCGACTCCGCGACCCACTTCGCCAGCGCGTCAATGGTGGGCAACCCCTTCCTGCACGGACCGCACCACGTGGCCCAGAAGTCCACAACCACGACCTTGCCGCGCAATGACGCGAGATCGACCTCGCTGCCGTTGTTGTCCATCAACTTGAATGTCGGCGCCTCCGCACCAACGGCGATCGCCTCTGGACGTGACGGCGTCAGGTCGCTGAGACCATCCACTGCTTTGCGCTTGCCAGCATCGAAGGCGATCGGCCTTTCCAACTTGTCCGACAGGGTCGGGTTCAACGTGAAGTCCACCGCGAAGCGGATGCCGGCAGGCGCACCTGGGGGCGCCATGACAAGCGCGAGCGACTTCACAAGGGCCGTCTTTGGATCAGCCGTAATCTTCAGATCACTTTCGCCCTCGCCTGCCAGAAGGATCTCAGCCGTTCCATCCTTCTCCTGATAGCCGGCAACCTTGGTGAACGCACCGCCGCCGAAACTGAATGCTTCGACTGCCTTCCCTTCCGAACTGCCTCGCAGCGCAAGGTGTGGGCAGGGGAACTCGATCCCATCGAGCTTTGTCTGCAGCGTGTTGACAACCGTGCCATCGAGTGCGACCTTCACAAACTTGTCGTCCACCTGCTCATCGGCGAAGTAGATATTGCCACCCGTCGACACCATCGTCATGGTTCCAGCCGTGATCTCCATGTCCTGCCCACCGCCCAGGCGAATCGACATGGAGTCCTTCTGCTCGCCACCTGGCAACTTCACAGTCCACGCCACGGTGTCGCTGATTGCAGGCGCCGTGCGGTACCTGGCGGCGATCTTCTCGAGCAGCGCCGCACCTGCCTGGATGGCCTCTGGGGTCTTTGCGGTTTCTGGAAAACTCTCGCCGTTCAGCGGGGCCTTTGGGAACATCTGTGCCAGCGCCGCCTCATCGATCGGAGCATCCGGCATCTCGTCCCCATCGACCGCCTTTGGCTCGGCGGGTGCGGGCTTTGCGGCTGGCTCCTGCGCGACGGCGAAGGAAGAGGCGAGACAAAGGGTGAGTGTGATCGATCCAAGCAGTCGTGTCATGATGATCCTTTCGAGAGGTCGTGAGAGCGCTGGTGCCTCTCGGGGTGAGTGTCCAACGGTTGTCTTGGCCGCCACATGACGATGCCGAAGCCATCCGTTGCGCAGGGGGCAGATGCTAGCACGGAACCCGTCACGGGATGACACAGGTGTGGCGCGATCTCCAAGAGTGGCACGAGCACAAATGCCCGTTCCATCAAACGAGGATGCGGAACTTCAACATCAGCTTCGCGCCAAATGGACTCGCCGTGCAACAGCAAGTCGAGATCGATCGTTCGCGGCGCGTTTCGCTCCGAGTCGATCCGAACGCGTCCAAGCCGCCGCTCCACCTCGAGCAGTCCTCGAAGCAGTTCTGGCGCCGAGAGAACTGTGTTGACGGCGACCGCGCCATTGAGATACCTCGGCTGGGGTGGACCAACTGGATCGGTCTCGTAGAGCGAACTTGCCGCGAGGAGTTCCACCCCGTCGAGCCGACCAATCGCGGCGACCGCGGCATCGATGGTCGCCGCACGGTCACCGAGATTCGCCCCCACACCGATGTATGCGGTCACACTCACGCACGAACACCCTGCGTGGGGCGTTCCCAGAGCAGTGGTACGTCACCCATGCCAAGCGCAGCAAGGCGAACCCACTGAAGTCCGACTCGCGCGGTGCGCTCCCGCACGGTTTCTCGGTCTCCAAGCAATTGGAAGCAGCGCGCCTTTGTGTTGGGCGGCGCACCAGAACTCACACGATCGCAAAGACCAATCCAAACCAGTCCAACGGGCTTTTCGGCACTGCCGCCGTCTGGCCCCGCGACTCCCGTGATGCTGAGTCCAAATCGACAGTTGCACCGTTCGGCTGCACCCTGGGCAAGTGCGCGAGCCACTTCCTCGCTCACCGCACCGTGCTCTGCCAACATCGCCGACGGCACGCCACACAGATCCCGCTTCAACTCGTTCGAGTAGGTGATGAATCCCCCTGCGAACCAGCGGCTTGACCCAGGAACAGTCGTGATCAGCGCACCAACACCGCCACCTGAACAACTTTCAGCCACAGCCAGCATCGCCCGTTCGCGCCGCAGAACTTCCCCCATCGCAGCCGGCAGCGTCAACCCGTCACGACCGAATGCGTACGGGGCCCACGCGCGCTGCACTTCCTGCACGGCGCGCTCGAGGGCGCCATCCGTTGCAGCCGCTCCCATCGCACGAATTCGTGCGGTCACCACCGCACCGCTCGCCGTCGTTCCCACAAGTGGATTTCCGCCGCGCTCCATAAGCGGTCTGATCAGTTCCGCAGCAGCACTCTCGGAGAGGCCGCACGAGTGAACGCTCGCCGTCGCGAGTTGCAGACCGCCCGCACGTGCCGTGATGACAAGCACCGCGGGCGCGACGACATCGTGAAACATGGGGCGCATCTCATTCGGAGGCCCAGGGAGCAGAAACACCTCTGACTCGCCCAGCCGTGCCGCAACGCCGGGCGCCGTGCCATGCGGATTGTCAATGCACTTCGCGCACTTTGGCCGAAGCGCCTGCTTGCGATTCATCGCAGGCATCGGGCGACCTCGTCGGCGATACAAGTCAAGCAAGTTCTGCAGCGCCCTCCCATCTTCCTCGAGTTCCGTCCCGAGCGCATCGGCGAGCGCTTCGCGCGAGAGATCATCATCCGTCGGTCCGAGACCACCCGTGACGACGATGAGCGCGGCACGCGATGCGAGTTCTCGCAGCGCCGACGAAATCGCAAGACGGTCATCGGCAACCGTACGGTGTTCGCTCACCATCAGCCCAAGTTTGAGGAGTTCCGCCGACAGCCAGCCCCCGTTGCGCTCGGAGACCTGACCGAGCACCAGTTCATCACCGATGGAAAGAACTGCGGCAGTTGGCATTCGTCGTAAAGCGTAACTGCGGATCGGTAGCATCTGAATCATGCCTCTCGGGCGGAAACACCCGGCCGATCTCCTGATGACAGCCGTGGATGCGGCCGGCGCACCCGTGTGCGTCGGGCTCGATCCAGTGGTGGAACGCCTGCCCACGGAGGTACGCGTCGGTGCCGATTCGATCTCGCTTGCACGGTTTAGCCTAGGCATCATCGATGCTGTGCGCGGGATTGTTCCGTGCATCAAGATTCAGGCGGCCTGCTTTGAGCGGTATGGCCCCGATGGGTTCAAGGCGCTCGAGGAAGTGATGGCTGCCGCCAAGTCTGCAGGGCTGATCACGATCTTGGATGCGAAGCGCGGCGATATCGGCATCTCTGCTGAGCACTACGCGGCAGCCCTGTTTGGGCACTTTTCGGCAGATTGGTGCACCGCGAACGCGTACCTCGGGATGGATGGTGTCACCCCCTTCCTCGCCCGCGGCGGGGTCTTTGCCCTCGTGCGCACCTCCAATCCAGCGTCGGATGCGCTGCAGTCGCTGCAACTGAGAGATGGACGGTCGGTTGCCGAAGCGGTTGCCTCGCTCGTCGCTGCCACAGGGGCCGACTCCATCGGCTCAAGTGGATTCAGCAATCTCGGTGCCGTGGTCGGCGCGACGAAAGCACAGGATGCGACTTCACTGCGCGCGGTCATGCCCCAGCAGTTGTTCCTTGTACCCGGGTACGGCGCGCAAGGTGGAACGGCGGATGATGTGCGCCCCTGCTTCCGTGCGGATGGCAAGGGTGCCATCATCACGGCAAGCCGCAGCGTGATCTATCCGACCAGCAAGGCGGGCGAGCACTGGAAGAGCGCCGTCGAGCGGGCTGCCAGAAGCTTTGCCGCCGAGATCCGAGCGGTCGTCTTTCCTGCACCGGCGCACCCATGAGCCGAGCGGCAACAGGAATCTCGGTTGCCGCGGTTGTCGTGCTCGCGCTCGCGCCAACACTCCTGTACCGAGGCGAGAAGCCCGCAGCAGTCGAACGCATCGTCGTGGTGGTCAGCCCGCACAATGAGCAGATCCGTTACGAGTTTTCCATCGGATTTGCACGGTGGCACCGCGAGCGTTTTGGCGAACCAGCGGAAGTCCTTTGGAACACACCGGGTGGAACAACTGAGATTCGCCGCATGCTCGTTGCGCAGACGGAGGCAGCCCTCAAGGAAGGCACCCCCGTTGGTGGACAGGCGGACATTATGTTTGGCGGCGGCAGCTACGAATTCGATTCCCTCGTGAAGCCTGTCACCGTGGCAGGCGATCCGCCGCGAAGCGCCACTGTCTTGGCGCCGTGCGAGTGGGTCACACCCGAGTTGCTCGAGAAGTGGTATGGCTCGAACGATGTCGCGGGCAGGCGGATCTACGACCCGCAGTTGTACTGGTTCGGCGCGGCGCTCAGCACATTCGGCATCGTTGCGAACACGCTTCGGTGCGAGGAGATTGGGATTGATCCGCCACGGCGATGGGAGGATCTCGCGCAGCCTGCACTGCGTGGCAGCGTCATATTGGTGAACCCATCCCAGAGCGGATCGGTTGCCACAGCATTCGAGACGATTCTTCAGCGGCTTGAATGGACTCGCGGTTGGCAAGTGCTGCGCCGCGCAGCCGCGAACTCGAATTTCATCATCGCCTCCAGCACCGTGGTCCCAACGAAGGTTGGCAACGGCGAGTCCGCCGCTGGCATCGCCATCGACTTCTATGGTCGCTATCAAGTGCAGGCGCTCGCAGATGCTGCAGCCAAGACCGGCATGGACTCGATCGCGCGACTCCAGTTCATCACACCCGCTGGCGAAAGCGTGATCGACCCGGACCCCGTTGCGGTCCTTCGCGGCGCGCCAAACCCAGAGATGGCGCAGCGATTTGTGGAGTTCTGCATGTCGGTCGATGGACAATTGCTGTGGCAAGCGGCGCCGGGCGATGAGGAGGCCTGCGGCCATCCGCGCCCCGTTCGCTATGCGCTGCGACGTCTGCCCTCGAGACGCGCGGTCTATGCCTGTTGCAGCGAGTGCTTCGTCGACAAGATCAATCCCTTCGATGAGCCGCCGATGCCTGCGGCAAACCCCAACTACCGCGAGTTCGTATCGACCCTGTTCCTGCCCATGGCGATGAGCCACACACCCCTCTTGCAGGATGCGTGGAAACGCATCATCTCGCACCCGAACTATCCAGCAGGCCCTGCCGTTGTCAGCGCAGCGGATGTGTCCGACCCGCAACTGAAGCGATGGCTTGAAGCCTTCGACGCGATGCCGACTGCACCCGCTCCGGATGGCACGGAGCTCCACCTTGATCGACCAGCGGACATCGCTGCAGTTCGGGCGGGTTGGCTGAAGGGCGGATTCAAGGATCGGGGACTGTGGGAAGAGCGTGATGATCCACGCACCCTGCTGCGCCGCCGCTTTTCTGCATTCTTCGAAAGGCAGTACCAATCGATCCTCGACGATGCGGAACCCTCTGGTTCACAGTCGGAGGGTGGATGAACGGCGACCTCCCACCGCGGCACATTGAACTGCGCCGAAGCGAAGGACTCGCCGTCGTTTGGGCGGATGGCCAAGAGTCGTTCTATCCAGTCGCGTTGCTGCGGCGACTTTCACCGAGCGCTGATGCGCGCGCGGTGCGTGAAGCGCTCGCGGTGAACCCACTGACGGTGCTTCCCTCGACCGCTGGGCATGGACCGCTGCGGGCCGAGGCGGCTGAAATGGTCGGCAACTACGCGCTTCGCATCACCTTCAGTGATGGGCACTCCACTGGACTGTTCTCCTGGCGCTATCTGCGGGAGATTGATCCGTCGGGACGCTCCACGCCCGAGGGCAATCGTCCATGAACGCGCAGCAGAAGGCGCCCGTCTTGTGTGACGAAGATCCGATGGCGCCCCGCACGCTTCCCGTGCCCGCTGCCCTTGGTTGTCCAGACGGTGCGTTCACCGCTTTGCTGCGGGTCGGATCGGATGGACTGAGCCAGACCGTCGCTCATGTCAGCAATGTGACGTACCTGCGCTGGATAGACCGACTCGCGGAACTGCACGGCGAGTCTCATGGTTGTTCGCGCAGCGCGCTTGCGGCGCGTGGCGTGATGTGGTTCGTGGCTCGCCACGAAATCGACTACACAGCTGAAGCACATGCGGGCGAGGAGCTCGGTTGTGCCACGTGGGCAGTGGAACTGCGGCGCACCTCGCTCATGCGGCGGAGCGTGATCTGGAACATCGAGAGCGGCGTGGCTGTGTGCAGCGCAATCAGCAGATGGGCATACGTTGATCTTGCGACGCGCAGACCAGTTCGCATCGATCCGCTGCAGGTGACTGCGCTGCAACTATCTGCAGCGCGTGAGGCGATTGCACCCGAAGTGCGCTGAACGCGCCCCGAAATTTTCTGCGGAGCCCCCCCCTTGATCGCCGATACATGGGCTTGAGGGAGTTGAGTCGTTTCCCATATCAAACTTAGTCAACGACACGCGCCGCTCGGCGCGGCTTTGGACATCTTTCTCCCCTCCGCCCTGTCGACCAATGTTACGTCGGCAGGGTTTTTCCCTTTTGTGGCGTGCGGCGAGGTCTTTCATGCAACTCTTGACCCCTGTCGCGCGAATCCGTACATTGAATGCCATGAGAAACTTCCTCGCAACAACCGTGCTCCTCTCGTGCGTTGCGCTCTGCGCATGTGGTCCCGATTCGGGCGGAACCGCCGACCCTGAAGCGGCAAATGCGAAGCCAGAGTCTGCATCTCGCATTGCAGACAGTGCCCCATCGAAGATCGGCGTCACATCTTCCACTGATGCGGTCACGAACGCACAGGAAGCCGCCAAGAAGAAGAAGCAGCAGTAGGTTCCACGCAGGCAGCGGCCCCCTTGGTGTGCGCAGTTCGACCTGCACCACCAGACTTACCCTGTCGTCAACACTCGCCGAATGACCTCGAGTCCTTCGGCGAGTTTTTCTTCTGGGGCGGCGAAACTGATCCTGAAGTGCGAGTCACGCGCACTGAACACATTGCCTGGAACCACAATCACTCGGTGCTCCACTACCCGCCGCGCAAAGGTTGCGCCGCATCCGCCACCACGCTCCGTCACCGGAATGAACGCATAGAACGCCCCCTGCGGAACGACGATGTCCACGACGCCGCGGAGCGCGTCCACCACCATGTCTCGGCGATGCACGTACCGCTCAAGCAGCGGTGTCAAATCGACGTTGTAGCACTCTGCTGCAGCAACCTGCAACGGAGTTGGTGCGCAGACAAAGAGATACTGCTGCAGTTTCGCCATCTGCTGGATGAGGGCTTTGGGGCCTGCGGCGTATCCGAGACGCCAACCCGTGCAGCCGTAACTCTTGCCGAAGCCGCGAACCAAGAGCAGGGACGGGTTGCCGCGCGCTGCGGAGGGACAGCGTCCACCCACACGCGCATCGGGAAAGGTGAACGCGTCATAGATCTCGTCCGCCACCAACAGCACATTTCGCTCGCGGCACAACCGCGCAAGGTCCTCGAGTTCACGTTGCGTCAACACAACGCCACAAGGATTGCTCGGTGAGTCAATGATCACCATCTTGGTGCGCGGTGTCAGCAAGCGTTCCACCCGTGCTGCGGTCATTCGGAAGTCTGGATAGGTATCGCACACCACGCTCCGCCCCCCCGCCATCTTCACCATCGGCGGATACGCGACGAAGTACGGGTCGGGCATGATCACTTCGTCTCCATCGGCGACGGTTGCGAAGATGGCAAGCGCGAGCGCGCCTGTTGTTCCCGAAGTGATGATGAGATCATTCCCCGACTGTTCGGTCCAACCGACATCTGAGGTCAGATGCCTCCAGATCGCGCTTCGGAGTTCTGGTACCCCCTGCGTCAGCGAATACCCGTTGCGGTTTTCAACGATGGCTCGAATGGCCGACTGCTTGACACGTTCATCGACGGGAAAGTCAGGCTGTCCGATGGAAAGGTTGATCGGATCCTTCAGCGACGCGCCAAGCTCGAATGCGCGGCGAATGCCAGACGCATCGATCGACCGCGTCCGATCCGTGATCAGCCGCTCGAGATCAAGCCCCCCGACCTCCAGGGCCACATCAGGGGCCGCCTGAAAAGGCTGCGTCATTTCACTTCTTCTTGGCAGTGTCTGCCTTCACAGCGGGCGCAGCAGGCGCGCCCTCTGCACTCGCTGCGCCATCCGCAACCGCGGCCGCTTCCTTCTTCGGCTTCTTCGCGACTGCTGCCTTGATGGACCGAACCTTTGGCAGTCCGAGCGCGGTGTTCTTTGCTGCATCGAACTTCTCAAGCTCGGTCAACTTGGCGACTCGCTCTGCGCGCGTCAACACGTTGCGGTGCTGGTTGAGTGCTCCGGACTTCTGCTTCAGACTGGAGTGAATGCTCATGTCGGGCCTTTGAAAAGCTTGGGGTAAAAATCGCGGAAGTCACCATTGCCTCGACCGAGCGCCTTCCACTTCGCGCCGACCGACCGGATGCTGGCTTCAAGGGCCTTCACCGCGGGTCCCCCGCGATCATCCCACCCGAAACCGGGCTGAACGAACACGAGGAATCGAGCATTATTGCTTGGAACTGCGATTGCATCAAGTCCTTGACCACGACAAAACATGACCATTTCCGACGCGCGATCAAGAGAAATGCCATCGGCAAGGATGAAATAGTTGAATCCTGCACGCCTTGGATCCCCTTCCGGGGCTGGCCCGAGCCCCCCGAGGGCAGGTGCGACACGCTGCGCCCCCTGCACCTCTGGTGCGATCGTTGGAGAAACCGCCGCGGGTGGCGACAGCGGATCGGTGGTGTGCGCTGCGATCCG
>Ga0194120_10002836_pt1 | contig 29172 bp, 14 predicted proteins | sample TA2MahCa65mmetaG_FD_148642 | JGI IMG/M metagenome (GOLD analysis project Ga0194120, IMG submission 148642) | Freshwater microbial communities from Lake Tanganyika, Tanzania - TA2015019 Mahale Deep Cast 65m | ecosystem: Environmental > Aquatic > Freshwater > Lake | place: Tanzania: Lake... | reverse complement strand
ATGGGAGCAGGCATAGGGCTGTTCTCTTGGCAGTGGTTGGGTTTCTTGCAGAACCAACCTACCGGGAGTCCGGCCCTTTGTCACTCCTGGCGATTCCTCGTCAAACGAACAGTCTCGGCTTTGCCGAGAGTTTCCCCGGCAAGCTCTACACGAAAGGAGAGGCCGAGGGTGCCATCACGGATGCCCGGGCGATCTTCGCGTTCTGCGGGCGCCACCTACCTCGATAGCGCCGAGAGAATCCGGCAGCTCAGGGAGGCCGCTGGCCGCGCGGCCGAGAACATGCCGGAAATCCGCCGGATATGGCTTTTCGGTTCACTCGTACGGGGCATCCCGACTCCGCGCTCGGATGCCGACATCCTGGTGGAAGTCGCAACGAGCCCGCATGCGTGCCCGCGAGATCGCATTCCGGAGGTGCTTGGTGCGATGAGACCTGTCCCCTGCCCGGTCGACCTCTTCGTCGCGACGTCCGAGGAGCTCGCCGGCCATTACTCCGGATCGCCCGTGGTGCGCCTTGCCACCGAGGCGGGCCTGCGGCTCTTCGGGTGACCGAGGCGACGGGTCCTGGGCTGCAGGATCACCGCGGGCTACAGGCGAGTGGCCCGGCGCCTACTCGAACAGTTCGCCCACCTGGACCTCGAGGCCCGGCAGCACGTGCGACGCCAGGGTCGCGCCGGGAGCGGCGACCTCGGGCGCGCCGAACTTCCCCCGGGTAAGCACGAATAGCTCGACCTTGCGCTTGAAGGGGTCGATGCACCAAAGCTCGCGCACGCCGTTTTTCTCGTAGATCATTCGCTTTTGCTTCATGTCGGCCGCGGTGTTGCTCTGGGAGCGGATCTCGACCACGAGGTCCGGGACAGGTTTCAGGAACTTCCCCGGAACGGGCCGGGGGGCCGCCTCCCAGCGAGCGGTCGAGACGAACGACGCATCGGGCGCCACCGTGTCGCCGCTGGGCAAGGCGAAGCCCTGGCTCGAATCGAAGACCTTGCCCAGCCTGCCGGGGCGAACGAAGCCGCGCAGAACGCCGTTGACGATCGAGGCGACTTCCCCATGCGGGTAACCGGCCGGCGGGTTCATGACGATCTTCCCGTCGAGCAGTTCGTAACGAGCCGCGTCGCGCTCATGCTGCAGGCAGAATTCGAAGAACTCTTCCTGCGTGAATTTCCGTCGCGACTCGAAGGCGATATCGAGTAACCGGACCATTTCTGACAGCATAACATCCCGACCTCCGGGCTTCAATCGGGAGGAACGACGGCCCGCCGGCCTCCTCGGACGGCTGCCAGTATGATTCGATATTATGTTTGTGTCAAGCGCCGGACCTACCGCGCCCCGGCTCGCTGCGGGAGCGCCCCCAGGCGGATGGCGCCGCGATCGTCCACCGAGCAGTAGCCCTCGAGCAACGCCTGGTCGAGGCCGTCCACCTGGCTCCTGAGCAGGTGCTGGGCGGCTTCGAGGCGGCCCTTGCCGTCAGCGCCGTCGACGACGCAGGCCAGGCCGTACTGGCCCATGACGACGAGGTGGGGGCAGCCGGCGTCCTGGCCCCACAGAATGGCGCGCTCGTACCACTCGGCAGCCGCCTGGGGCAGGCTGCCGGCCTGGCTGACGCGGCCGCGCAGCAGGGCGATCTCGCCCGCAAGGTAGAGCGTCTCGAGCGCCGAGGCCGCGTCGTAGGCCTCCTTGAGCAGGCGGTTGGCCGTCTCCAGGTCGCCGCGCACCAGCGCCAGTTCGGCCAGGCCCTCCTGGGCCCGCGCCACGGTGCCCATGGCGCCGATGGCCTCGCCGAGTTCCAGCGCCCGGCGGTAGCGGGCCTCCGCCTCGTCGTGGCGGCCCACGCGGCAGTAGGCCTCGCCCAGCAGGCCGAGCAGGTGTTGCTCGTACTCGCGGACGTTGGTCTCCTCGACCTGTTTCCAGGCCTTCTCGGCCGTCTCCAGGCCCTCTTCGGTCTGGCCGCAGAAAAGTTGCCGCTCGGCGACATAGGGCAGAATCGTCATCTCGAGCGCGTGCCGGGTGCCCTCGGGCAGGGCCGCGAGTTCGGTCATGGCGGTGTCGTGCAGCCGTAGCGCCTCGGCCGGCTTGCCGAGATAGGCCTGCGCCAGGCTGCGCATCACCAGGGCGATGAGGCCGTAGTCGGCGTAGCCGCACGAGGCCGCCTCGACGTGCGCCTTCTGGGCTAGCTGGCTCATCTCCTTGAAGTCGCCCAGATCGTGCGCCTGGATGGCCAGGTTGATCAGCGCGCAAATCTCGTCGTACTTGATGCCCATCTCGGTCGTGATGGCCAGGGTCTCTTCGAAGGTCTTGCGGGCGTCCTTGAAGTGGCCGAGCATCCACTGGGCGTTGCCGAGCAGGTTGAGGCTGTTGTTGAGATCCAGGCGGTTCCCCGCCTTCCGCAGGCCGGCGGTGGCGTCTTCCAGGAACTTGATTCCGCGCCGCATCCGCTCGCCGGTCTCCAGGCCCGGCAACTCGGTCGTGATGTGCATCGTGCCGAGCCAGGCCAGGTTGAGCGCGGTATCGAGCGGTTCGGGCCAGGTACTGGCCAGGTCCAGCGCGCTCTGGCAGATGGCGATGGCCTCCAGCGGCTTGCCCTGTCGGAAGTAGACCCGGCCGTGGAGCTGCGTGGCGCGGCAGTACTCGGCGCCGTCCTTGACTTCCAGCGTCTTGGCCTCGGCCTCCTTGAAGAGTTCGTCGGCGCGGTCGAGTTCGCCCTTGATGCTGTGCAGGTGGGCGATGGACGTGAGGACCCTGGCTTCGGTGCGGACGTCCCCGGTCTCGCGGGCCACGTCGAGGGCGCTGTGCAGGTGCTGGCCGCTCTCGTCCTGGCGGCCCATGCCCTTGAACACCTTGCCGAGCCACTGGTGGATCTTCACCCGCCGCAGCGGATCGCTCAGGTCGCCCAGCTTCTCGTCGAACTCCAGCGCCCGCGCCAGGAACTCCGCGGCCTCCTTGTACGCGAAGCTCCTCTCGGCCATCTCGCCGGCGCGATCCAGGTAGTCGACGGCCTTCTCCGGGACGTCGGCCGAACTCCAGTGGTGGGCGAGGAACGGGAAGTGGGGTACCAGGTCGTCGGCGTGCTCGTGCTCGTACCACTCGGCGACCGCCTTGTGGACGCCCTTGCGCTGGGAGAAGAGCATGAGGTTGTAGGCCACCTCGCGGGTGACCGCGCTCTTGAAGGCCTGCTGGAGGTTGGTCGCCTTCTGGTCCACCTGCGTGAGGTCCTGCTTGACCAGCGATTCGAGGTACTGGCGCACCTGGGACTTGTCGCCCTCGATGGGGTGGATGTCGGCCAGGATGCGGTGGTCGAAGATGCGGCCCACCACGCTCGCGAGCTTGAGCGTGAGCTGCTCGGCGGGCGACAGCCGGTCGATGCGGCTCATGATGGTGCCCTGGACGGTGGTGGGGAGTTCGATCTTCCTCAGGTCGCCGGCCTCGGGCGACAGGCGGCACGTGTCCTCGTCGATGACGAGGTGCCCCGAATCGCGCAGCGAGTACCCGAGTTCTTCGATGAAGAGCGGGTGGCCGCCGGCGCGCTCCTGGATCAGCTTGCCGATCGGATCCGGCAGCGACGCCACGCCCAGTCGGCGCGAGACGAGTTGCAACGCCTCGTCGGCCGTCATCGGCTGGATCTCCAGGTGGGTGTGCTCCTCGCCCAGGACGGCCTGCACCTCGGGCGGCAGCGGGGAGCCCAGCGGCCGCGACGCGAGCAGGAGCACGACCGGCTTGACCTTCCTGGCCACCACCTGGGCCAGGGCCCACGACGCCGAATCCAGCCAGTGGCAATCGTCGAGGATGACCAGCAGATGCCGCTTATCGGCCTCTTCCTGCAGGATGCGGGCCACCAGGTCGTTGGTGTAGTTGGCCCGGACCTGGCCTTCGAGCGGCGCGGTGAACTCGTTGTCTTCGAAGTCGATGGGGAAGATGGCGTTGAGGAGCGGCGCGCGCTGCAGGAGGTCGGGATTGTGAGCGAGGCGGTCCTGGATTCGCTGCCGCTTGGCCGCCGCGTCGGTGCCTTCCTCGAAGCCGAAGATGGTCCCCAGCACGGGGTGCCAGCTCAGGTACGGCGTGCTGCGCTCGACCTCGTCGCCCGATCCCTCCACGGTGTAGATGCCGAGGGCCGTCGCCTGGGCGGCCGCGTAGGACAACAGCGCCGACTTGCCGATGCCGGGATCGCCCTCGAGCAGGATGAAGCCGCTCTCGGCGAAGTCCTTGAGGCGCTCCAGGCGCTGCGCGATGGCGCCGCGCTCCCGCGTGCGGCCGACCAGGGTGACGTCGCTGGAGCTGCGGTGGGCGTGCTTGCCCAGCGGCTTGTAGATCTCGAACAGGCCCGTCTTGCCCTTGAGGGGGATGGGCTCTAGCTCCTCGAACTCGTACGCGTTTTCAGCCGCCTTGAACGACGTGTGATCGGCCAGGATGCCGTGTTTCTTGGCGTTGCTCATCAAGCGGGCGGCCAGGTTGACCACGTCGCCCATGATCGTGTATTCGCGCCGCCGCGGGTTGCCCACTTCGCCGCAGAACGCCCGGCCGGTGGTGACGCCGATGTAGGCCTTGAGCCCCAGCTCCTTGAGCCGCGTCTGGATCTCGAGGGCGGCCGCGATGCCGCGGGCCGGGTCGTCGTAGTGCGACAGCGGCGGCAGGCCCATCGCGGCCAGCATCGAGATGCCCTTCTCGTCCACGGACATCTTGTTGATGCTTCCCTCGAAGCGGTACACGGCTTTCTGGAGTGTGTGCATGAGCGTCTGGGCGGTTTCCAGCTGCGTATCGTGGTTGAGGCCCGGCAGGTTGACGAACAGGACCGTCACGCTCCGCAATTCGGCCAGCCAGGACATCTGGCCCGCGTCCATGCGAGCGCGCACCGCCCCCGGCAGGAAGCCCTTGAGGGCATCCTCAAACTCGGCCGGCGGCGGGATGTCCAGCACCGCCATCAGCTCGCCGGACGGCTTCGTGGCCGACACCTTGACGCAGCCATCGTCCACGACGCGGCCCTCGGAAAATCCCTTGATAAGGTCCCACGCGCCGGGCGACAGGATGACGTCGCCCGCCTCGGCCTGGTTGGCCGCAGACGACATGTCGGCCAGGGGCTGGCCCATGACCAGCAGTTCCCAGCGACCGTACACGCCGCCCACATGCGCCGTGCGCATCGGGCCGGCGCCGATGATGGCCTTGAACCGGAGCGTGACGTCGGGCAGGGGGTTGACCGTGCCCACCTCCTCCTGCATCAGGAGGGCGCATTGCGTCGCGCGGCGCGTGAGTTCGGGCAGGCCCACGCCGTGGTCGGCGGCGGTCCAGAGCACCAGCATGGCGTCGCCGGCGAACTTGAGGATGTCGCCGCCGTGGAAGTGCACGCGCTCGATGAGCTCGCTGAAGTAACTGTTGAGCGCCCGGGTCATCTCCTCGGCGCCCTCGGGGCCCCGCTGGGCCAGCATCTCGGTGAGCTTGGTGAACCCCGAGACGTCCACCAGGAGGACGGCCGCCTCATGGAAATCCAGCTCGGGCGCGCTCGGCGGCGCGGGATCGGCCAGGCGGCGCCTAAGCGCCAGTTTGGGCAGGTAGCTGACGATCGTCTGGATTTTGGACTGAGCCAAAGAAACAGCACCTCCGGGGCATGGCGTAGCCCTTCAGTTTACCGCGCTCTGGGCTTCCAGTTACAGTCGGACGCCGTAACCCAGCAACAACGACCAGGGAACGGTGTACAGCGGCCACTGGGCGCCGGTGACGCCGACCTCCAGGATGTGGCGCTCGCCCAGGGCGTAGCCGACGCTGCACGTGTAGTGGGCGAAGGAGTTCTGGGCGGGCCTGGTGGCGCCGGGGGTCATGTCCGGCAGCGTGACGTCGATGTCGCCGCCTACTTGCAATCGCCACGGGCCGTTGCGGTACGACACCATCCCGCCGACCACGGGGAAGTTCGGCCCGGCCGTCGTCTCGAACTCCTCGCCCGGGGCGTCGACGAGCAGGCGGGCGCCGGCGTACGGGAGGATGATCTTGACGGTGCCGCCCCCGGGGGGTTGCAGGATCGGGATGACGTCGGGCGCGATGGCGCCGGTGAAGGCCGCCGACAGGCCCGGGATCATGTCGAGGCGGAACTGGCCCAGCGCGAACCATTTGCGCGCCAGCAGATCCAGGTCGAAGCTGTCCTGGTACAGGATGTTGAGCCCGCCGTGGACGCCGTTGCGCGATTGCGGGACCAGGCCGCCGGTCGTGCCAAGGGCGCCGATGGGCGTCATCGGCACCTGCACAGACAGCGATCGACCGGAGCCGAAGGGGTCGCCCACCGGGTAGTCGAACCGGTACAGTGCCTGGACCTGGCGGATCATGGCGATGGACTGGGCCTGCTCCGCCTCGGTCACGTCGCGCATGATGAAACTGGGCGACGCCTGGGCCGGCGGGATCTGCGGCGGATCGGCCGGGGTCAGGAGCGGCGGGTGGTAGGCCCATTTCGGCGTGGGCACCGGGGTCGGGGTCGGCTCGGGGGTCGCTTGCGGGGGCTCGGGCGTGGGCGCGGCCGCCACCGGTTCGGGAGTGGCGGGAGCGACCGCGACCGGCACCGGTGGCACCGGGCGGGCCAGTTGCAGGGCCTTGGCGGCCAGGATGGCGTACTGGAACCGCGTGAGGCGATCGCCCGGGCGGAACGTCCGGTCGGGATAGCCGACCAGCAGGCCGTACTTCTCGGCGGCCTCGCGGATGGCCTCGGCCGACCATGCACCGGCGGCCACGTCGGGGAAGGCGGGGGGAGCGCCCTGCCCGGGAGGCAAGGGGGCTACCGCGTGCACGCCCTCGCCGGCGGCCAGGAGGTTGCGGAGGACGTGCGCCACCTCCTCGCGGGTGACCGGGGCGTCCGGACCGAACGCCTCGTCGGTGACCGCCGGGACGCCGTCCCACAACCGGTAGGTGTTGACCAGGTCGAGGATGGACAGGCGGTCGGGATCTCCCTGCGGGAGATCGGCCAGCGGAGCGGATCTGGGCGAGACGTTCCACCAGCTCGTGGCCGTGCGCTTCTCGAGATCCTTGACCAGGTGCGCGAGCAGGCGCGCCAGATCGCGCCGGGAGAGTTCGCCGGCGCCCCGGAAGGCGCCGTCACCCGACGGCGGCAGCAGCCCGGCCTGTCCCGCTTCGCGCACGGCCGGCGCGGCCCAGTGGCCCGGCTTGATGTCCGAGAAGAGCGGTGGATCGGGCGTGGCGAGCGAGATGGGCGCCATGGCCGACGCCTCGGGCACCTGGACGTAGGCCGGCGGGGCGACGGGCGCCGTGGCGACCTCGGACGGCGCGGCCGGCGGCGTGGTGATCGAGGCAGACGGCGTGGTGATCGAGGCGGCCGGCGGCGCGCTGGCCGGTATTTGGGCGGCTGACACCGGCGGTTGGGCCGCGGGCGCCAATGGCGCCCGTGCCAGCCTGGCGGCCGGAGAGCGGCGAACGGTGCCAGGTCTGCCGGCCGCTGCGCGCGTCAACTCGGGTGCGCGGGCCGCCCGGGACGCGTCGGCATCCCGCCGGATTGCGACGGGCGAGGCCGCCAGGCCGTCGAGCCGCAGCTTCATGCCCGGGCGGACCAGTTGCGCCCTGGCCAGTTTGTCCTTGTTCTGTTCGTAAACCTCGCGCCAGCGGTCGCCGTCTCCCAGTTCGGCCTTGGCAATTTTCCAGAGCGAGTCGCCGGCCTTGACGCGGTAGATCCTCGATTCGGGCTTCGGGGCGACCGGCACCGGCACCGGAGGCACGACCGCAGCGACGTCGGCGGATCCGCTGGCGGTCGCCCGGCCGGGAGCTTCGGCGGACTGAGAGGCGGCAGCGACGGCCACCGCGACAGCCCCGGAGGCCGCGTCCGGCGAGCCGTGCGTCGTGGCCGGGCGCCTGTCGTCGGGGCTACAGCCTGCCAGCAGCAAGGCGACCGCGGCCGGCCGGACGAGGAGGCCGAGCGAGAGGGATCGGCTGACAGCCCGGGAGGCCGGCGGTGCGGGCCAGCGCCCGTGCACCACATCCCATGCGTCGTCGAACAGTGGCGAACCCCCCCGGCAAGCGGCGAAGGCCCGAGCGATCTCCGGCCCAAGCACCTTGTCGTCGACAAGGTAGAGCAGGGCTTCCAGGCCGGCGTCGGCCCGGTGGTCGGTCAGAACCCCCTGCCAGTGTGTTGTACCCACGGAAGCGATGCTAGCTTGCAACCGATCTCCGGCGCGGTGAGGGAGATCGGAGTAGCGTGGACGGTTGGCTGGAATCCGGGAGGCCTACTACAGTGTGTGGTCAATTCCCACCCCGCGTTTTCAGCCCGAAGGAGGGTCAGGCCCTTGGAGCGCCGCTCGTTCGAGCCGGGAGACTACCTTTTCAGGGAGGGCGACACCTCGCGGGAGCTATACATGCTCCTGTCGGGCGAGGTCCAGGTCGTGAAGCTCGGCAAGGTCATCGCCACGGTCACCGAAAACGGGGCGTTCCTCGGCGAGATGAGCTTCTTGCTGGAAAAGCCCCGCGTGGCGTCGGTCTACGTGAGCCAGCCCTCGGAGTTCATGGTCGTCGACGATCCCGGCGCCCTGGTCGAGTCCCAGCCGATGATCATGATCCGCATGGCCCGCGTCATCGCCCAGCGACTCGACGATCTCGAAGAAAGACTGCTGGCGCACCGGCGCCAGCAGGCCCAGTGAGGAGTTGCCTGCCGGCCCCCTCTGGGCTGCTACTTGATCAAGAAATACTCGGTGGCGGTGGGTTCGGAGCCGCCTGACTTGGCCGTCCGGCCGCCGAAGACGTACAGCCGATCGTAGATGACGATGGCCTCCGCGCCCATGCGGGCGGTGCCCATAGTGGCGGCCTGCGTGAACGCGATCTGTGCGCCAGTGGTGTTGACCGGACCGGCCATGATCCGGTTATCCCCCAGGTCGGAGTTCCAGCTTCCCGCCACGAAAATAGTGTCCCCGACCGTCGTCGCGGTGCAGCACGGATAGGAGGTGAGCCCGGTCGTCGTGCCCGAGACCACGTTGTCGAGCGTGCTGCCGTCTGCCGACAGGTCCAGGCGCCGATACCCGCTAGCCTGGAGGTGGAAGACCTTCCCGGCCGCGATCGTGGCCGCGCCGGCCTTGGTCACGACCGGCAAGGACGTCGGATTCATGGCGGTGGATTGGAATCCGCCGGTGGAGTTGAACACGAACCGCTCGATACCGGACTGATCCACGATGCTGCCGTTGCGGCCGCCGATCTTGTACATGTACCTGCCCTTGCGGATGAAATTGGTCCCGGCGACGGTGAAGACTGAAGTCGTGCCGGACGTCGAAAAGGCGCCCAGGGTGCCGTCGCTGTTGACCGTCGCGAACGAAATACCGGTCTTGGGGCTCGGGCAGCAGCCTGCGCCCGGCACGACCCACAGTTTTCCGCCGATGGCGAAGAGGCCGGAGTTGAAGGACGAGCCGATGTTGGCCGGCTGATTGGCCTCGGCCCCGAAGCTCCCCAGGGATCTATTGGCGTTGATCGCCGCGCGCATGATGCGCGGATTGCTGTACGACATGTAGAGATTGTTGCCGAAGACCACGGCACTCGGGCGCGTTACGCCGGCGATCAGGTTGGGTCCGGCGGTGGCCGGCCCGAGCGCGCCCGTCGTCACAGTGGCCCGCAGCGAGCTCGCCATACCGCCGATGGAGGCGCTGATGCTGGAAGTCGCATAGGAGCCGCCGGCGGTGAAATCCACCGAGTTGCCGGAAGGCGCCCCCAGCGACCCGGCAGCGCCGTTCGAGGAAGCCCAGGTGAGCGCGGGCTCGCCGCCAAAGTCGTCGGCGGATTGCCCGGCCTTGTAGGAAAAGGAGTGTGTCTGGCTGAACGTCAACGTCTTGTTCTTCGTGACGAAACGGTTGTCGCCCGGCCAGGCCACCATGTCCTCGACGGGCGCGTCGATCGACAGATCGCCGACCCAGAAGACACTGTTGGTACGCGACTTGACGCCGTCGGCCGTGATTTCCACGCGGCCGACGGCCGATCCGGCCGGGACCGTGAAGGTCAGGCTCGTGTTGCTCGACGCGGTGATCGACGCCGACACGGACGCCCCGCCCGCGCCCTCGAGCTTGACGGTGGGGGCGCTCGCCCAGGCGTTCTTGAGGTTCGACCCGGTGATCGTGATCGACTCCCCGACCCGGCCCGCGGTCCGGTCGAAGGACACGATCGCCGGGATGTAGTCGGGCTGGATGGGCAGGTTGACCGACGCCGTCCTGCCGGGCAGCAGATCCACGTTGCGGGCGATACCGCGCGCCAGGGGCCCGGTCGCGCCCTTGAACGCCTTGGCCGAGACCGCGTAGTTGTTCCCCGGCGCGATCGACATGGTCGCGGTCGTGGCCGGCAGCACCACATCGGCGGTTGCGACCTCGTTTCCGACCGAGTTGGAGACCGCTAGCGAGATCTTGTCCGCGCTGGTCGGGATGAGTTGCGCGCGGTACGCCGCGGTTTCGCGATCGGGCCAGCGCACCGTCACCGTCAGCATGGCCTGCTCACGGTCCGCCGCCCCGGCGACCGAGACCTCGCCCGGCACGGCCGGCGCGAAAGCGGGCGGAAGGGCCAGGGGCGCGTCCTGCCGGGCGCTGCAACTCGCGCCCAGGAGCGCGAGGCCGGCGATTGTGGTCTTGACGCGACGATTCACTAGAAACGTCTCCCCTGTTCCGGCAGTCTCATCGGGTCGCCCTCGACGTCTTGCTTCGCGGCGCCGTCGGCAGGGGCCCCACTCTCATTGGACCCCCACGGCCAGCGTGCCGTTCGAGCCTTGCGGGCCGATCCAGGCCCGCTGGATGGTGTTCTTGGCATTCGTGCCGGGCGTCTGCGACCCGCCCAGCACGTAGAGCCAGGGGCCGACGCGGGCCACCGCGGGCAGCACGACGCGGGTGGCGAGGGTCACGCCGCCCACCGTCGCGAACGTGCCGAGCGTACCGTCGGCCAGGATGGGCGCAGCTTCGACCGAGTCGAAAGCGGCAATTGCCGAGCCGTTGCCCGGGCCCACGCCGCCCAGCGCGATAACCGAGTCGTTGGCGACCGCCGCCTCGTGGGCCAGGCGGGCGGTCGCCAAGGTCGAGCCGCCTACCAGGGCAAGCGACCCGAGGTTGCCGTCGGCATCCACGACGGGAGCCGCATAGATCTGGTTGCTGGCGTCGGTACCGCCGCCCTGGTGCGGGCCGACCGCGACAACCTGGCTCCCGGCCGCCACGACCGGGAAGCGGATCATCGTGCGCGGGAGCGCCGCGACGTCCGTGAATCCCGCGAGACTGCCCGTGGCATCGACTATTTCGGCCGCCTGGTAACGCGTCGCGCTGACCAGGTGGGCGTACTTGCCGACCACCACGACCCGTGCGAAGCCGTTGGCGACCGGCAGCGACCCGGCGGGCGTCCACGCCCCGGTATCCCCGCTTGCGTCGATCGGCGCCATCTCGATCGAGGTGAGGTCGCCCGCTGCTCCCTTGCCACCCAGGACATACGCGGTGGTCCCCGCGAGGAAGGCCGCATGGATCGATCTCCCGGTGCCTAGCTGCGACGTGGCCCCGTAAGCGCCCAGCGACGTCAAGTTGCCCGACGCGTCGATGCCGAAGCGTTCCACGTCGTTGCGGCCGTTGGTGCCCGGAAAGCCGCTGGAAAACCCGCCCGCCACGATCAGGCGCCCGCCCGTCACGATCGCCGCCGCGGCGATGCGGGGCGACGCCAGGGTCACGGCGACGTTGGCGAACGGCCCGCACGGCTGCGAGGATTCGGTCAGCGTGTTGCTGACCAGGCCGCCGTACGCGGCGGTCAGGTTGGACGAAGCCACCGTGTTCTTGGCGGTGAACGTGGCTGCCATGGCCGACGAGGCGCCAAATGTACCTGCATAGGAATTGCTCGAAGCGAACGTCGGCTCGGGCGGCGTGCCGTAGTCGCTGGCTTGCCGCCCGGGCGCGAGGCCCCAGGTCGGCGCGGCGGTGAATGCGAGCTGGCTGCGGAAGAGGATGGCGCGGTTGCCGGCCGCGGTCGTGTCCCAGGAGGCCTTCGTCGCGGACAGCGCCAGAGCGCTGGGCCGCCAGAAGACCGCGTTGGACAGGGACGGCACGCCGTCCGACAGCACCTCGACGCGGCCGACGGCCGTGTTGGCCGGCACCGTGAAAGTGATCTCGGTATCGGTGGCGGCCGTGACGGCGGCCGACACCGATGCACCGGCCGTGCCTTCAAGCCGGACGCTGGGCGTGGCGCTCCAGGATGGCCGGAATCTGCTCCCGGAGAGGGTGATGCTGTCGCCTACCGCGCCGGCGTTGTAGTCGAAGCTGGTGATTGCCGGCGTGTAGAGCGAGAACATGATCATCGTCGCGGGCGTGGTCTTTCCCCGCAGCACGTTGACGCCTGCGGCGGTAGCGCGGGCGATGGGGCCGGAGACGCCGGTGACGGCTTCCGCCACGACGCCGTAGTTCGACCGGGCCGGCACGGCCAGGGTCAGCGTGGCCGAATTCTCGCCGGCGTTGCGGGTGACGCTGCCAGTCGCCACGGTCGTGCCGTAGGCGAGCACCGACACGTTGATCTTGCTGGTGCTGTCGGGGACGACCTGGGCGCGGTAACCCCGCAGGTCCTGCCCCGGCCCGGTCGGCCACAGCAGGGTCAGGGTCAGGAAGCCGTAATCCCGCGGCAGGAGGCGGTCCGGGGACACCAAGGCCTGGGCGCCGCCCACCGCGCCGCGCGCGATCGCCCGGTTCGCTTCGAAGCTGCCCAGGAAGCGCGGCGCCGCCTCGCACCCGGCCACCGCCGCCAGGGCGAGCAAGCCCAGGACGACCAGGCGGTGCAGGCGAGACAGCAGCGCAGGCATGCTAGTGCAACACCCTGACCCGATTGGCGTACCCCAGCGCCAGCAGCAGCGCGCCGTCGGGAGTCAGGGCCATGCCTGCACTACTGACCTGGCCGGCCAGCAAGGCGGAACCGCCGTCGCCGGAATAGTTGCTGTCGCCGTTGCCGGCGATGGTCGAAATCGTGCCGTCGGTGGCTACCTTCCGGATGCGGTTGTTCGAGTTATCCGAGAAGAGCAGGTTGCCGGCCTCGTCGAAGGCCAGCGCCCACGGAGTCGCGATCTTGGCGGCCGTCGCCGGCCCCCCGTCGCCGGAGAAGCCTGCGCCGCTGCCACCGACGAAGGGCCCGATGATGCCGGTGGCCTTGCTCACCTTGCGAATTCTGGCGGTGTCCGCGTCGGAGATGTACAGGTTGTCGGCGCTGTCTAGCGCGACGCCGGACGGGAAGGCTACCTGCGTGTCCGTCGCCAGGATCCCGTCATTCGGGTTGCCCCCGCCGCCCGCGACCGTCGTGATGATGCCGGTGCTCATCGTGATCTTGCGGATCCGGTAGTTGCCATGATCGGCGAGGTACAGGTTGCCCGCGCTGTCGATTGCGATGTCCATGACGTCGCCGATCTTGGCCTGGGCGGCCGGGCCGCCGTCGCCCGAGAAGCCTTTGCTGCCGGTGACCCCGGCCACGTGCGAGATGATGCCGTTGGTGTCGATCTTCCGGATGGTGTTGGAAACGAAGCTGGAGAAATACAGGTTGCCGGCGGCATCGATCGCAATGGCATAAGGCCTGAGCTTGGCCTCGGTCGCGGGTCCGCCATTGCCACTCTCGCCCGAGACGCCGGTCCCCGCGAACGTCGAGGCCGTTCCGTCCAGGCCGACCTTGCGAATGCGGCTGTTGTCTTGGTCTGCGATGTAGACATTGCCCGCGCCGTCGACCGCCACGTCCATCATGCCGTTGAACTTGGCGGCCGTGGCCGCCCCGCCGTCACCCGAGAATCCCGACTGGCCATTGCCGGCGAAAGTGTCGATGGTGCCTTTCAGGTAAGCCGGGGGCTGCGGATCGATCTTGACGCGCAGCATGGCGGTCGCCGTGGGGAAGGCGATGCGGGCGCGCTCGATCGTCTTGAGGTTGCCGTACTGATCGGAGTCGTCGCCGGTGCCGGTGCGCAAGCCGCCGATCGCGTAGAGCCACTTGCCGATGACGGCGAACTGCGGGTACTCGCGTAGCTGGGTGAACGTGCGGGTCGAGGCGGCGAACGCGGAGATCGCGTTGCCGGTCAGGACGCCGAATTCCAGCGTGCCCAGCCGGCCGGAGTTGCCCTGGCCGCCGCCGATCAGCAGCGTGTCGCCGACGATGGCGGCCGCCATGCGCATCCGATCTCCGACCAGATCGCCGACCTTCGCAAACGGCCCGAGGTTGCCGTCGGCGTCGGCCCGCGCGGCCTCGACGCTCTTGACGTTGGAGCCGGTGTTGCCGCCCAGGACATAGACGGTACTGCCGGCGACCGCGACGCCGGGGTAGGCCCGGAGCGTCTGAAGCTGGGAGGAAGCCGTAAAGTCTTCCCAAGGCCCCAGGTCGCCCTGGGCGTCGAGGATCCGGGCCCGCAGCAGCGTCGGCGTGCCGCTGGCGGGATCGCCGCCGATGACGTAGACGTACCGGCCGAGGCGCACCACGTTGGGCTGCCGGCGCGCCACCGGCAGATCGTTGGCCGGCACGTATTGCCAGGATTCGAGCGTGCCGTCGGCGTTGATCGCGGCGCGCTCGGTCTTGTAGATACGTCCGATCGACGCGCTGTCTCCCCCGATCGCGTAGAGGTAGTTGCCCACCACGACCGTGGCGAAATCGAAGTGCTCCTCGTTGAGCTGCGGCACGCTGGCGGCGGTGAACGATCCCAGATCCCCGCTGTTCGGGTCGATCGGCGCGCGCTCGACGCTCTTCATGCTCCAGCCACCGATGGCGTAGAGGTACGGCCCGATGAGCTGGATCTGGTGCTGCCGCCGCGCGGTGTTCATCACGATGCCGGTATCGGCGAAGGCGCCCAGCGCCGTGATCTTGGCGGTGATCGGGGTGCTGGCGGTGGCGCCGAGCGTGGCCTTGACGGGCACGTTGCCCGCGACCGGCAACGCAGTGAGGGTGGTGGTCGGGCCCGAGGCGTCCGAGAACGACGCGCTGTCGGTGGCGGCCGGCCAGGTGGGAGAAGGCGGGGTGCCGTAGTCGCTGGCCTGCTTGCCCGAGCGCAGCGCCCAGCTATTGGTGGCACTGAAGGTGACGGCGTCGTCGAAGACCAGATCGCGGCTGGTGGCGGCGTTGGTGTCGCCCGGGGCGCGCGTGGCGTCGATGGCGAAGGTGCCCGCGACCCAGAAGAGGGCGGTCGAGTACGAGGGAACGCCGTCGGTGACCACCTCGACGCGGCCGATGGCGGAGCCACTCGGCACCTTGAACGTGATGGCGGTGTCGGTCGCCGCCGTGACGGTCGCCGAGACCGAACTGCCTGCCGTGCCTTCGAGGATGACCGAAGGATTCGCCGAGACGTGGGCCGGCTTGAGGTTGAGCCCGGAGAGGGTGATGGTGTCGCCCACCCCGCCGGCGTTCTGGTCGAAGCTGGTGATCGCTGGCGTGAACAGGGAGAACATCAGGAGCGAGGCGGCTGTCGTCTTGCCCCGCAGGACGTTGACGCCCGCCGCGGTCGCGCGGGCGATGGGGCCGGTAGTCCCGACGTATGCCTCGGCGATGACGCTGTAGTTGGATCGGGCCGGTACGGCCAGGTTCAGCGTGGCCGACGTCTCGCCGGCGTTGCGGGTGACGCTGGCGGTCGCGACGATGGTCCCGTAGGCCTGAACCGCCACGACTATCTTGCTGGTGGTGTCGGGGATGACCTGGGCGTGGTAGCCCCGCAGATCCCGGCCGGGCCCGGTGGGCCAGCGGAATTCGAGCGCGAGGAGGCCCAGTCCCGCCCGGGCGAGGGCCGCCGGGCCGGAAACCTGCGTCTGGCCGGCGGTCACGGCGCGGCCGATGCCGAAGCGCGCTTCGCCCAGGGCGGCGAAGAGCCGCTCGCCGGCACTGCAGCCTATAAGGGCCAGCAGCACGGCGGCCAGGGCCGCGGCGGCGACAAGCCTCGAGGCCCGGCCCGGAACCGTCAGTCTCGCCATCACTTGATTGCCCTCACCAAGGTGTTTCTCCAGTCGCTGAGGAAGATGGTCTTGCTCTGCGGGTCGAAGGTCATGTGTGCCGGTTCGTCGAAGCGGGCGGCGCTGCCGAACCCGTCGGCATTGCCTTTCGTGCCTCCGGCCAGCAGCGACGTGGCACCGGTTGCCAGGGCAATCCGCCTGACCCGGTGGCCGCCGACCGACGTGTCGCCGGCCGGTGGGCCGATCTCCGAGACGTAAAGCGTGCCAAGGCCCTCGAGAGCCAGGCCGTATGGCCGGTTGAACTGCGCCGTCGCGCCCACGCCCTCCTGATCGCCGACCGACCCTCCGGCTATCAAGGATGTCTGGCCGGTCGCCAGGTCGATCTTCCGGACCCGTTGGTTTTGCAGGTCGGCCACGTAGAGCGTGCTGCCGCCATCGTAGGCCAGGCCGATAGGGAAGTTGAACTTTGCTGCCGCGCCGACCCCTTCCTGGTAGCCGGCCGTGCTTCCCGCCACGAGCGACGTCTGGCCGGTCGCGATCGTGACCTTCCGGATCATGTGGTTCCCCAGTTCCGAGACGAACAGGTTGCCCGCGCCATCGTAGGCCAGCCCTATCGGCTTGTTGAACTGCGCCGTGGTCTTGGTCCCCTCGGCGTAGCCGGCAACGCGGGTGCCGGACACGATCGACGTCTGACCCGTCGCGAGTTCGATCTTCCGGATTGCGTTGTTGTCGTAGTCGGCCACATACAGTCCGCCCGCGCCGTCGAGGGCCAATCCCTGGGGGAAATTGAACCTTGCCGCCTCGCCCACGCCTTCGGCGTACCCTTGACCGTTGCCAGCCACGAGGGAGGTCTGTCCCGTCGCGACGACCACCTTCCGGATCCTGCTGTTCGTGAAGTCGCTGACGTAGAGGTTGCCCTGGCCGTCGTACGCGACCCCGGCAGTGAGGCTGAACTTGGCACCCGCGCCCACGCCCTCCTGGTAGCCGAACTGGCTTCCGGCCAAGGTCGATACGAGACCCTGGATCGCGGGTCCCGGAGTCGGGTCGATCCTCACGCTCAATGTGGCGTTGCTCGCCGCCGGGAAGGCGATGCGGGCGCGATCGACGGTCTTGAGATTGCCGAAGGCGTCGGTATCGACGCCGGTGCCGCTCCGCAGGCCGCCGACAGCATAGAGCCACTTGCCGATCACCGCGAACCTGGGGCTGTACGTTCGCGCCACGGTGAACGCGCGCGTCGAGGCGGCGAAGGTCGTGAGCGGCGCCGCCGGGTTGCCGGTGAGCGTGGCGAACTCGAGCGAGCCGAGGTAGCCGCCATCGTCCTGGCCGCCGCCGACGATCAGGGAGTCCCCCACCACGGTAGCCGCCAGGCGCTGGCGGACTCCGGCCAAGTCGGCGATCTTGCCGAACGGCCCGAGATTGCCGTCGGCGTCCGCCCGGGCGGCCTCGACGCTCTTGACGTTGGAGCCGGTGTTGCCACCCAGGACGTAGACGGTGTTGTCGGCCACCGCGACGCCGGGGTAGGCGCGGAGCGTCTGGAGCTGGGAGGACGTCGAATAGTCCTCCCACGGCCCCAGGTTGCCCTGCGCGTCGAGGATCCTGGCGCGCAGCAGCGTGGGTGTGCCGCTGGCGGGATCGCCGCCGATAAGGTAGACGTACCGGCCGAGGCGCACCACGTTTGGCTGCCGGCGCGCGATCGGCAAGTCGTTGGCCGGCGAATACTGCCAGGAGCCCAGCGTGCCGTCGGAGTTGATCAGTGCCCGCTCCGTCTTGTAGATGCGCCCGATCGACGCGCTGTCTCCACCGATCGCGTAGAGGTAGTCGCCCACCACGACCGTGGCGAAGTCGAAGTGCTCTTCGTTGAGTTGCGGCACGCCGGCCGCGGTGAACGAGCCAAGATCCCCGCTGTTCGGGTCGATCGGCGCGCGCTCGACACTCTTCATGCTCCACCCGCCGATGGCGTAGAGGTAGGGGCCGATGACCTGGACCTGGAACTGGCGGCGGGCCGTGGTCATCATCACCCCGGTATCGGCGAAGGCCCCCAGGCCGGAGATCCTCGCGGTTATGGCGGCGCTGGACGTGGCGCCGAGCGTGGCCTTGACCGGCACGTTGCCCGCCACCGGCAGGGCCGTGAGGGTCGTGGTCGGGCCGGAGGCGTCGGAGAACGCCGCGCTGTCGTTGGCGGCCGGCCAGGTGGGAGAGGGCGGGGTGCCATAGTCGCCGGCCTGCTTGCCCGCGCGCAGCGCCCAGCTATTGGTGGCAGTGAAGGTGATGGCGTCGTCGAAGAGCAGGTCGCGGCTGGTGGCGGCGTTGCTGTCGCCGGGGGCGCGGGTGGCGTCGATGGCGAAACTGCCCGCCACCCAGAACAGGGCTGTCGAGTACGAGGGTACGCCGTCGGCGGTGACCTCCACGCGGCCGATGGCGGAGTTGGCCGGCACCTTGAACGTGATGGCGGTGTCGGTCGCCGCCGTGACGGTCGCCGAGACCGAACTGCCGGCCGTGCCTTCCAGGGCGACCACCGGGTTGCCGGCCCAGGCCGGCTTGAAGTTGACGCCCGTGAGCGTGATCGTGTCGCCCGCCCCGCCGGCGTTGTGGTCGAGACTGGTGACAGCCGGCGTGTAGAGCGAGGCCATGTACAGCAGGGCCGCGGTGGATTTGCCGGCCACGATGTTGAGCCCGGCCGCCGTGGCGCGGGCGATGACGCCCGAGGCGGCCGCGTACGCGTCGGCGCGGACGCTGAAATTCGAGCCCGTCGGGACCGTCAGGGACACGGTGGCCGTGTCCTGGCCGGCCTGGCGCGTGACGCTGGCGGTCGCGACGGCCGTGGCGCGCTTGAATACGCTGACGTCAATCTTCGCCGTGCTATCCGGGATCTGCTGGGCTCGGTAGCGAACCTGCTCCGACCCGGTGGGCCAGCGGAAGACGAGCGTGAGGATGCCGTTGCCGGCCGGCACCAGCTTTCCGGGTTCCAGCAGCGCGTGGCCGCCCGCACTCGCACCGCGCTGCGGCAGGTCGGCCAGGCCGGCAAGCAGACGCGGCGCGGCCTGGCAGCCGACCAGGGCCGCGAGCAGGACCAGCAGGACCAGCAGGCCCAGCAGACCGCGAAGCATCGATCGCGGCATCACTGGACCTTCCTCAGCTTCTGGTTCTGCTGGTCCGCGACGAACATGATCCCGGTCATGTCGAAAGCGAGGCCGGTCGGGAAGCTGAACCGGGCCGCGGCGCCCGTGCCGTCCGTGGTGGCACCCGTGAGGTTCGGCGAACCGACGGGGGTCGTCACCTCGCCGGTCGGGGTCACCTGGCGGATGACGTTGTCGTACGCGTCGCTCACGTAGAGTTCGCCTGACGGTCGGAAAGCGATGCCGTAGGGCTGATTGAACGCCGCCGCGGCGCCGGTGCCGTCGGCGGTCTTTGTCTGGCTGCCGCTCCGGCAGGCCATGTTGCCGCCGCCGCTGCCGGCCAGCGTCGAAACCGTGCCGGTCGGCGTGATCTTGCGGATCCGGCAACTCCCTCGATCCGTGACGTACAGGTTGCCCGCGGTATCGAGGGTCAACTGGGCCGGGTAGCAGAACGTCGCGCTGGAGGTGGCGCCGTTGGTCGGCGTGGCCTCGCAAGGCGCAGACTGCTTGCCCGCGTATGTCGAGACGGCGCCGGTCGGCGTGATCCTGCGGATCACGTGGTTGCCCTCGTCGGCCACGTAGACGTTGTCGTTGGCGTCGACCGCCAGGCCGTACGGGTTGGAAAGTTTCGCCGAGGTGCCCGTCGTGTTGTCCAGGTAGCCCTGCGCGCTGCCCGCGAGGGTCGTGACCTCTCCGGTAGGCGAGACCTTGCGGATCCTGTGGCCGCTGTACTCGGAGACGTAGAGGTTGCCCGCGCTGTCCTGCGCGATGCCGACCGGCGAGTTGAAGGCCGCGCCGGCCCCGGTGCCGTCGGTGCTGGCAGCGGAACCCGAGCCGACGAAGTTGCTCACGACCCCGGCCGCCGTGATCTTGACGATCTTGTTGGTGTTGTTCACCGCGACGAACCGGTTGCCCGAAGGGTCCACGACGACGGATGTGGCGGTGCCCAGGTAGCCGCCGGTGCCGCTGACCGTCGTGACGGCGTAGGATAGCGGGCCGACGACCGGCGCGGGCGTCGGATCGACGGTGAAGGTCAGCGTGCCGGTGGCCGCGCCCACCGGGATACGGATGCGATCGACGCTCTTGTGCTGGGTCGTGGCATCCTTGCCGCCGGCCACGTACAGCCACTTCCCCGTCGCGACGGCCGCGCCCGAGATGTTGCCGCGCACCTCGGTGAGGCTCGCCGTCGTCGCCGCGTAGGCCGGCAGGGCGTTGCCGGAGTCGAAGACGCCGACGACGCCGGAGTTGGTGAGCGAACCGGTGTTGCCGCCCAGCAGGAACGCCATGTCCCGGACGAACAGCCCGGCGTGCCCGGCCCGCGCTGCCGGCAGATCCGGCTGATCCACGAAGGTGCCGACGTTGCCCGAGGCGTCGATCGGCGCCTTCTCCACGTACTTGGTCGGGGTGTTCGTCGCGCTGGAACCGCCGATGACGAAGAGGGCGTCGCCGTGGACTCCCGCGAAGAGGTTGGCGTGCGCGCGGTTCAGGCTCTTGCCGTACGTGGCGAAAGGCCCCAGGTTCCCCTGGCCGTCGAGGATGGGCGCGCGCTCGATCGAGGCGAGGAAGCCGTCGGTCGCGTTGCTGCCGCCGATCACGTAGACATACGGCCCCGCGATCACGGCGGCCGGACTGCTGCGGGCCGTGACCAGTCGGCCGGCGGTGCCCAGGTCCGCGAAGGTGCCGATGTTGCCCGAGGCGTCGATGGGCGCGCGTTCGGCCGATCTGAGGTCGTTTGTCCCGTCGTCTCCGCCGAAGACGTAGAGATAGTCCCCCACGACCAGCGCGGCATGGCTCCGGCGCGGCCCGGTCAGGGAGGGCTGCCCGGCGCTCGTGAACGTCCCCACGTTGTCGGACGCGTCGACCGGCGCGCGCTCGATCGATGCCATCGTGCCGTCGGCGCCGTTGTTGCCGCCGATGGCATAGAGGTACGAGCCGATGGCGACCAGGCTCAGGTTGACCCGCGCCTTGATCATGTCGCTGGCGGACTTCTGGGCGAAGGCGGTCTCGGCGACCACCAGGCCGGTCGTGGGGCTGCTCGTGGCGCCGAGCGTCCACCTGATCGTGCCGGTCCCGGAGCTGGGCGTGGCCGTGAAGGTGGTCGTCAGGCCGGTCGCCTGGTCGATCGCCCCCTTCGCGCTGGAAAGCGACCAGGTGGGCAGCGGCGTCGTGCCGTAATCCACCGCGGTCCTGTCCGAGCGCAGCGACCAGCTGTGCGTGGCCGTGAGATCGATGGCGTCTTCCCAGACCAGCGTGCGCGAACCGACCGAATTGGTGTTGTCGCCCGGTGCACGCGTCGCCGCGGTCGAAAGCCCGGAGACCACCCAGAGCGTGGCCGAGGACAGCGAACCGACGCCGTCGGCGACGACCTCCACGCGGCCGACGGCGGCGTTCGCCGGGACCGTGAACGTGATCCCGGCGTCGGTGGCCGCCGTGACCGTGGCCGACACCGACGCGCCTGCCGAACCCTCGAGGACAACCGTGGGATCGGCCGCCCACGCGGGCTTGAAGTTGGAGCCGGTCAGCGTGATGGTGCTCCCGACCGCGCCGGCGTTGTAGTCGAGACTCTCGATGGCCGGGAAGCTGAGCGGGAACATCAGGATCGCCAGCCGCGTGCTCCCGCCGCGCACCACGTTGAAGCCGGCCGCCGTGCCCCTCGCGATGCGGTCGCCGCCGGCGGCCTTCGCATAGGCCGAGACGCTCAGGTTGCTGCCGGCCGGGACGGTGATCGTCAGGCTCCTGGTGGCCTGGCCGGCATCCCGCGTCACCGATCCGGTGGCCACCACCGCGCCGGCGGACAGGACGTCCACGTCGATGCGCGCCGTGCTGTCGGGCAGCAACTGCGACCGGTAGGCGGGGAGCTTGCCGGGCCATTGCACGGTGAGGTGGAGGAAGCCGAACCGGGCGTCGGGCGCGCCGGCCCGCACACCCTGCGCTTTCTCGGCCCGCCAGGTCCCGGAGAAGACCGACGACATGGCCGCACCGAGACTTGGCAGGCTCGGCGCGAGCCGGCAGCCTGCGAGCCAGAAAGCCAGCAGGGCCAGGAAGGCCAGGATCGGCGCGCGCTCCTTCATGTCAGCGCACCTCGATCCCGAGGTCGCCGCCGGTGGTGCCGAACGGGATGATGCTGCGCTCGATGCTCGACAGGAGCGTGCCTGAGCCGTCGCGGCCGCCCAGCACGTAGAGCGAATTGCGAGCCACGACCGCGCCGTGGACCCAGCGGGCCGCCTTCAACGAGATCGTGGTGCCGAAGGACCCGAGCGTGCCGCCGGCGCCGATCGGGGCCCGTTCGACCACGCTGACGGGCGCGCCGGCCGAGTTGGCGCCGCCCAGCACGAAGAGGTCCGCGCCCAGGAAGGCGAGCGCGAGGTGCTGGCGGGCGGCGGTGAACGTCGCCACGTTCGCGAAGGGGCCGAGATTCCCGTCGGCATCGAGGATGGACGCCGCCATGACCGTGTTCTTCGATCCGGCCTGGTCGGCTCCGCCCGCGACGTAGACCTTTCCGCCCGCCACGACCGCGGCCAGCCCGGTCCGGGCGGCGGTCAGCTGCGAGGTTCCCGAGTAGTCCGCGAAGGGGCCGATGCTGCCGGAGGCGTCGAGGATGCGGGCGCGCTCGACCTTGGCCGTGGCCGTCGTGATGTCGCCCGACTGGCCGCCGAGCACGTAGACGTACGATCCCGCGACGACCGCCGCGGCCGCGCCCCGGGCCTCGACGAGCGACACGGTCGCACCGTCGCTGGTCGGCGCCGCCCAGCTTCCGAGGGCCCCGCCCGCAAAGATCGGCGCGCGCACGATCGATCGCATGCCCGCGCCCGCCGTGTCCCGGCCCCCGAAGACGTAGACGTGATCGCCGATCGTCAGGGCCTGCGCGGACAGTTCCTGGCGCTCGGCGGGCAAGTTGCCGCCGGGCGAGCTCTCGAACACGCCTAGGCTGCCCGAGGCGTCCAGCTTCGAGCGTTGCACGGTCTTGATCGCGTCGCCGGCCCCCCGGCCGCCCATGACGTACAGGTAGTCCCCGACCAGGGCGGTCCCGAAGCCCTCGCGAGCCGCCGGCAGGGATGCCGGGTGATCCGCGAAGGTGCCCGCGGGGACGGCCTGGAAGGCGATGCCCGGGCTCTGGTTCGCGACGACGCCCAGGTAGGCCCTGACGCGCACCAGACCCAGCGCGCCGTTCGAGACGAAGCGGTTGGAGGTGCCGTCGGGGCTCTCGAACGATCCGATGGCATCGCCGCCGGCGTCGAACTTCCAGCGCGGCAACGGCGCGACGCCGTAGTCCTGGGCGGCGCGGCCCTCCCGCAGCGCCCACGTGTTGGCGGCCGACAGGCTCAGGGTGTCGTAAGGCAGCAGGTACCGGTTGTCGCCGGGGCCGGAATCCCAGGCGTGGCGCTCGGCGTCGATGCCCGGCCGGCCGCTCACCCAGAAGACCGCGCTCGAATGCGACGGCACGCCGTCGGCCACGACCTCGATCCGGCCGACCGCCGCGCCGTCCGGGACCGCGAAAGTGATCGCCGAATCGCTGGCGGCAGATATCGTGGCCGAGACCGACGCCCCCGCGGTGCCTTCCAGGAGCACCGAAGGGGTCGCGCCGGCAACCTGGGCAGGCTGGAAATTGGTCCCGGTGATCGTGATTTCGTTGCCCACCAGACCGGCGTTGTAGTCGAAGGCCGCGATTTCGGGGGTGAAGAGGGACTGCAGCGTCAAGGCGACCGACGTCGTTCGCCCCGGCACGATGTTGACGCCCGCCGCGGTGCCGCGGGCGATGGGCGTCGGATCGGCAGGGTTCGGATCGGTGCCGCTGATGGCCAGAGCCGTCACGCCGAGGTTGCTGCGCCCGGGCACGGCGATGGTCGTCGAGGCCGTGGCCTGGCCCTGAGCGCGATCCAGGCTGGCGGTGGCGATCGTGGTGGCGCCGACGCGCACGCCCAGCAGGATCACGGCCGTGCTGTCGGGTATGAGTTGCGCCTGGTAGCCGCGCAGGTCGCGGCCGCCGCCGGCCGGCCAGGTGACGGTGACGCGCAGGAGGCCGTGGCCCGGCGGCTGTAGCTGCTTGCGGCCGGCCGCCTGGCTGACGGCGATCGAGCCGAGGTCGGCCAGGCGGGCCGGCGCCGGGCCTTGCCACCAGGCGAAGCAACCGGTCAAGGCGGCCAGCGCGAGAAGCAGTACGAGGAGGCGACCGAAAATTCTCATCAGCGCACCCCTACTTCCGCGTCGCCGACGCCGCCGTAAGGGATGGATGCGCGTTCGATGGACGCCTCGTCGGTGCCGGCCCCCCTGCCGCCCAGCAAGTAGAGCCATTTGCCCAGCACCAGCGATGCGGCGTGGTGCCGGGCCTTGGCGAGGCCGAAGTCCTGTACGGCCGAGAACGTCAGCGCGCCCCGATCGTCCTCGGCTCCCGCGGCGAGGTCCGCCAGGGGAGCGTCGAAGTTGCCCGCGTGGCCGCCCGCGACCAGGAGCCTGTCGCGCAGGCCGGCCGCCATGGGCAGCGAGGCGGATGCCGGCAGGCTGCCAGTCACCGAGAACGACCCGAGCGTGCCGGCTTCGTCAAAGGTGGCGACCTCGACGGCGGCCGACGGTACCGACCCCTCGACGGCCGACCCGCCGATGACGTATAACCGGCGGCCCAGGGTCGCGCAGGCGACATCGTAGCGCGGCACCTGCAGGGACGCGGTTTCGTATGGTTCGAAGGCGCCCAGGTTTCCTTGCGCGTCGAGGATGCGGGCGCGTTCGGTCACCGCCGGTCCGGAACCAATGCCTCCGACCACGTAGACCCAGGGCCCGAGCACGACCGCGCAATGCCCCGTGCGCTCGGCCCGGAGTTGCGCCGAGGCCGTGGCGAACTGCCCGAGCACGCCGTCCGCGTCGATGGGAGCGGCCTCGACGAGCGCTGTCGGGCCGTCGTCGGTGTAGCCTCCGAGGACGTAGAGGTGCTCGCCCACGACCAGCGAAACGTGCGTGCGCCTCGCGACGTTCAACTGCGGCTGGCCGGCCGCCGAAAACGTTCCCAGGTCGAACGAATCGTCGTAGGTCGCGCGCTCGACCGAGCGGAGCGACGAGCCTCCCTCCAGCCCGCCGATCACGTAGACATATTGGCCGACGGCGTGCGCGGTCGCGCCCGTGCGGCCGCGAGTGAGGGTGCGGGCCACGGGGTGGAAGTGCCCCGTGAGGCCGCTCGCCACGTTGATTTCGTTGCTGACCAGGCCGCCCAGGCGGGCCGTGATGCGGGTCGCCCCGGTAACGGCACCCATGGTGAGGCGCCGCGTGAGGCCAGGGCCCGGCTCGAAATCCGCGATGGACCTTGCGCTGCTGGACCATGAGGGCGTCGGGCCTTCCCCGAATGCGCCGGCCGCGACGCCTTGCGGGACCACCCACGAGTTCGTGGCAGTGAAAGTCAGCACCTCGTCGAACACCGCCTGGCGGGTATCCTCCCGCGTCGTGTCCCAGGCGGCCTTCGCCGCGTCGATACCGAGGCCGGTCGCCACCCAGAAGAGGGCGTTGGAGTATGACGAAACGCCGTCGACGGTGATCACGACCCGGCCGGTCGCGGCATCGTCCGGGATCGCCACGGTCACCATGTCGCCCTCCCGGGGATCGCTGGAAGTGGCCGCGATCGTCAGGGGTAGCTCGCCCAGGGAAGCCAGCGGAGCGGCGCGGCCCGGAAGGAAGAACAGGCGGCCCCTGATCTCCACGCTGTCGCCGCCGGTGCCGACGTTCTCGGTCACGCTCTCGATGGCCGGGACGAACAGGCTGGTCATCGTGAGGTGGACCGACGTCGCCCGGCTTCGCACGATGCTGATGCCCGCGGCGGTTCCCATTGCAATCGCTTCGCCGCTCGCCGACCGGGCGGTGGCGATCACGCTCACGTTGGAGTAAGCCCGCAAGCCGATCGTCGCCGACGCCGTCGCCTGGCCCGCCTCGCGCGTCAGGTCCGCGGCGGCGACGCGTGCGCCCTTCGCGAAGACCGCGACGCTTATCTTGGCCGTCGAATCGGGGATGAGTTGCGCGTGATAGCCTCGCAGGTCGCGCCCGGGGCCGTCGGGCCAGATGATGGTCAGCCGCAGCGTCCCGTACCCGGGGCCGCTCTCGACGCTCCGGGAGCGAATCTGGTACTGGCCGGCGGCGATCGGGCCACTCGCGAGGGTCGCCGCGGCCAGGCGCGCGAGGCGCGAGGCATCGGGCGGGGCGGCGTGGAAGCAGCCGGCCAGCAGCACCAGCAGGAGCAAGACGAGGGGGCGCGCCGTACCCATCAGCGCACCTCCACCGCGGCATCGCCGCTGGCCACCGGCACGGGCAGGGCCGCGCGCTCGACGTCGGTAGGGAAGCACTTGCAGGCCGTACCGGTGCCGCCAAGCACGTAGAGGTAGTCGCCGATGGCGAAGGCCGCCGCGAGATCGCGCCCGACCGCCAGAGTCGCGGCGATACTCGAGAAGGTCCCCAGGTTGCCGTCGGTGTCGAGCGGGGCGTACTCGACGGATCTGCGGTCGCTGCCGCCTATCAGGTAGACGGCGTGGCCGGTCGCCACGCCCGTGGGCCATTTGCGGCCCGCGACGAGCAGTTCGGGATAGGGCTCGAACGAGGTCAGCGACCCGTCCGCGAGGATCGCGGCGCGCTCGACCGTGTTGGCGCCGTCGCCCTCGCTCCCGGCGACATAGGCGTACTTGCCCGCGGTGAAACCGAAGGTCCAGCCGCGGGCCTTGGCGGTCTTGGTACCGGCGTCGCCAAAGAGGCTCAGATAGCCGTTCTTGTCGATCGCCGCGCGCTGCACCGAGCGTTCGTCGGGCCCGCCGCCCACGACGTACACGTAACGCGGCGTCACGAAGACGGGCCCCTCGACGGCCCAGGCGAGCTGGCCCCAGGGCTCGATCGGCCCGATTTCGCCGTCGTGGAGCGTCGCTCGCGAGACGCTGTCGACCGGCGCGCCCCGGTCGGTGCTGTAGCCGCCCAGGAGGTAGACAAACCGGCCCACCGTCGCGGCTACCGGGCTGTGGGTGGCCGCCAGGCGCGGCTCCAGCAGGCCGAAGCTCCCGAGTTCGCCCTCCTCGTCGAGCGACGAGCGGAGTAGCCCCTGGCGATCGTCGGCCCCGAAGAGCAGGAGATGATTGCCCGCGACGACGCCCTTGGCGCCGATGAGATCGGTGGGCAGGGAAACCGGCGCCGAGGCGAAGGGCCCCAGGGCCAGGACCGCGATGTCGAGCGGATCGGCGGCCAGTGTGCCGAGCGTCGGCCGCACGCTGGCGGTGCCTTCCCGGGTACCGGCCGTATAGACGACCGTCGCGCCGGCGTCGCCGGCCAGGTCGCCCGGGCCGTCGATCGTCTCGGCCCAGGCCGGAAGCGGCGCCTGGCCGAAATCGTCCGGCGCGGTGCCTTCCCGTAGGCGCCAGGAGTGGGTCGCCGACAGGCTCATGGGGGTTTCGAACAGCAGCATGCGCACGGCGTCGGGAGTCGGATCCCAGGGTTGCTTGGCCGCCACGATGGTCAGGCCCTCGGCCGCCCAGAACACCGCGTTGGACGTGGATCGCACGCCGTCGATGAGTACGGCGAGGCCGCCGATCACCGCGTCGTCCGGGACCTGGACCAGGAGGGACGTGGGGCCGGCTTCCAGGATCGGTGCGGGTACGGGCCCGTCGGGGCCCGCGAAATGTACTTCAGGGGAAGCCCAATCGACGGTCAGGTTGCTGCCCGAGAGCGTGACGGTCGAACCCGGGTTCCCCGCGTTGGCGGAAAGTTCGGCGATTTCCGGGACGAACAGGCTCGCCAGTTCGATGTCGACATCGGTTTGCCGGCTCGAGACGACGTTGACCGTGGCCGTACCGCGGGCAATCGCCGGGGCCTCGCCGCCGGCCGGCGCGGCCGGGAAGGCCTCGACGGTGACGGCCAGGTTGCTGCCGGCCTCGAGCGACAGCAGGGCCGTGGACTCGGCCTGTCCCTGCTCGCGGGTGACGCTCGCGCGGGCCACCGCGGCGTCCGAAGCGTCGCGGACCGTGATGTCCAGGCGGCTCGTGCTGTCGGGGATGAGCTGTGCGTGATAGCCGCGAAGATCGCGGCCGGGGCCGCCGGGCCAGTTGATCTCCAGGCGGAGCGTGCCTCTGCCGGCACGGCGCGCCACCGTGGCTCCGGCGACGGCAGCGCTACCCGAGAGCGCTCGCACGAGTGGCTCCTGGGAGAAAGGATTGTCCGCCGGTGCCGGTCGGAACCAGTTGCAGCCGTTGGCCGCGGCGAGCGTGAGTGCGGCGACCGCGATGGCGGCCCGGTGGGCGAGGTGGCGCGGCATGCTACCGGACCCTCACGCCCAGGTCGCCGTAGACCGAGACGTCGATGCTGGCGTTGGCGCTGCGGGCGGGGTCTAGGCGGCTGGTGGCCTTGATGGTGGCGTTGCCCTTGGCGGCGCCAGGCAGGACCTGGACGAGGCCGGTCTGGTCGACGCTGACCGAGGCGTTGTCGCTGCTCCAGGCGATGCCGAGATCCAGGCCGAGGTCGGTGGGGAGGGTGTGGCGCAACGTGGCGGCGATGCGGACGGACTGGCTTGCGGCGGGGTAGCGGTTGCTCGAAGCGCCTTCCGGCGGCGGGGCGTTGAGGGTGGCGCTGTTTGGCGCGAGGTCGACGCCGTCGACGCCTGCGGCGGTGATGGCGGCGGTGCGGGTGTGGTAGGCGCCCAGGGCCACGCTGACGTTGCTCTTTGCGGCTTTTGCGGCGGCCTGGAGCGTGGCGGCGGCGGGATCTGCCGAGGCGGTGGCCAGGCTGTTCTGCGCCGGGGCGTCGAGGTGGGCTATTTGCCAGACGGGGCGTGGCTCGAACTCGTCTCGAGGGACGGGGGCGCCCTGGGTCCAGGCGTAGTCGGCCTTGAGGGCCAGGGTCTTGCCGTAGTAGACCATCCCTCCGGGGAGGTTGACGCCGCCGATCGTTGCCAGTGGGACCAGGAGGTCGAACCTGGTGGCCACGAAGAAGTAGGGGTCGTTGTCGGCCGGGACGTTGTCGACGGCGAGGGCGACGTAGCCGCTGGTGGCGGTGGCGGGGACCTTTGCGCGGATGGAGGTGGGGCTGACGGGGGTGATGTCGGTGGCGCTCGCGCCGTTGAAGGCTAAACAGCTTCACGTTGGCCGGCGATCATTTGCCTGTGTGCTGTTGAGGGCCGGTGGGGCCCTCCCTTCGGTCGGGCCCTTGTTCCATGGTTTACGCGATCGGCGTCAAGGTCGCCAGTTCAAGAT
>Ga0194120_10002833_pt1 | contig 29183 bp, 39 predicted proteins | sample TA2MahCa65mmetaG_FD_148642 | JGI IMG/M metagenome (GOLD analysis project Ga0194120, IMG submission 148642) | Freshwater microbial communities from Lake Tanganyika, Tanzania - TA2015019 Mahale Deep Cast 65m | ecosystem: Environmental > Aquatic > Freshwater > Lake | place: Tanzania: Lake... | reverse complement strand
ATGAGTGGATTGCTGAGAAACATCGAACGTGGAAATATAATGAAGAAACCTAACATATACAAGAAAGATGGATATTATGTGTGTGAATATAAAACAATAAAGTCATCTGGAAGGTCGGTCGCAGAAGCATTTTTCAATTTTATATTAGCTAAAGCATCTTCGCATTTACACACAGATGAAACCATGTTATGAATACACCAAGATACAAACACCGCGTAGAACATTTAGGTAAAGTGCTTAACACTAACACGTGGGCATATTTGAGCAAGGATCAATGTGATGATATACGTAAACAGTATTATGCTAAACCAGATTTTGATTTGGTCGCCAAGAATCTAAAAGATATTTGTGCGGGTGGTACAGGTGTGTCTGCTATAACTAGATACTATGTTCGGGATTTGATGTCTAAAGTTGTGTTACACCATTCTAAATGGTCTGTGGCAGAGATGTTAGAATGTGACGATTTAATCAGGCATTTTCACGGACGCGTATTATCCAATGTAGATGTATATCCGGTGGATATACCACTTATTAAAAATTTCGAAACCGCTATACGTGTAGGCTCAAAGGGTGCCACTGGTATACCTACTAACTTCCCAATGGATGTCGTAGATTCTATATTAAAAACATATAATATCAATGATAGATACTATGATTTTTCTTGTGGGTGGGGTGTTAGATTACTATCTGCTATGAAACATGATATTGAATACTTAGGAACTGATCCAAACCATGAACTCGTTGAACGGTTGAATACCATTCACCGAGATTATGATACTGTTAATACCAATGTGTATATGACTGGTTCTAAAGTGGATATTAGATGTCAGGGTAGTGAATTTTTCGTCCCTGAATGGGAAAACAGCGTCGGTGTTGCGTTCTCAAGCCCACCCTATTTTACTCTAGAAGATTACAAAATTGGTAATCAGTCAATCAACAATCGCAATTATGACGAATGGTTGAAAGAATATATGTTACCAACATTGAATAATATCAAAAGATATTTGATTGATGGTGGCCATTTACTGATGAATATCAAGAATTTTTCAAAATACGCGCTATATGACGATGTATTTTCTATGTGCGAAAGTATCGGTTTAGTTTATGTCGAAACACGCACCCTAGAGAATAAACCTAGGTATAGTGCTAAAGATGATCGAAATACGGATGAATCTATTATGGTTTTTCGAAAATAGTTTACACACAGATGAAACCATGTTATGATGTATAAGTCCTCTATGTAAGGACTTTTTATTTTGAGGTATTATGTTTATTTTTGATATAGAAACACTAGGAACAGAGTCAACCTCTGCCATATTATCATATGCAATTATCCATTTCAATGCGGCTGATAAACCCACCTACCAAGACCTTCTAAACAAGACATTATTTGTCAAATTAGATGTTAAAGATCAGATAAAGAATTATAAACGGACTATTGATAAAGACAGCCTGGAGTGGTGGGCTAAACAGCACGACTATACTAAATCTATAAGCCTAACGCCATCCGAAAAAGACGTAAAGGCAGTGGATGCGTATAATATGCTATACGATTATGTCAATCGTATACCCAATGGAGTCAATCAGACATTCTGGCAGCGCGGATCATTGGATCAATTAGTTCTTGATAGTTTCACGCGGTCTATTGACAAAGAACCACTTACGCGATATAGTAATTGGAGAGACATCAGAACAGCAGTGGATATTCTGTATGGATCATCTAACGGTTACTGTGATATTGATCATCCAGAGTTCAATCGTGATATGGTCATAAAACATACACCATACCATGATGTGTGTCTGGATGTTATGATGTTACTGTATGGTAAGGAGAAAAATGACTAATTTTTATACTAATGTAATGATCTCGGGTGATCAAATTCTACTGAGGTCCGTTGAAAATGGTAAGAAGACATCCCGTAAAGTTGATTTCTATCCTACAATGTATGTCAAGTCTAAGACAAAATCTAAGTGGGAAACTTTATATGGCGAATCAGTAGAAGAATTTAAACCAGGTGGAATTCGAGATACAAGAGACTTTATCAAGCAATATGAGGGGGTACAGGGGTTTTCTGTCTATGGGAATACCAATTATGGTCAACAGTTTATCTCGGATACGTATCCTAATACTGTTAAGTATGATGTGGACAAGATACGTACATTAGCCATAGACATCGAAACTACCGTTGAACATGGGTTTCCTGATATACGAACCGCCAATGAAGAAATTCTTCTAATAACGCTGATTGACTGTAAGACATATAAAAGCGTATGCTTTGGTTCAAAACAATCTAATTGGATCGATACAGAAACCTCAAAATACATTCTATGTAATGATGAAAAATCATTATTAATGAATGTGCTGTCATATTGGCAGGGTAATTATCCAGACATCATAACTGGGTGGAACACAGATCGATTCGATTTGCCATATTTGATCAACAGAATCAAGCGGGTTCTTGGGGATTCGTATGCTAAAAAGTTGTCGCCATGGAATATGCTTTTTGAAAAGAAAGTGACTATACGTGGTAAAGAAGAACATGTTTATGACATAGCTGGCATTGCTGAGTTGGATTATATGGATTTGTATAAAAAATTCACTTGTAATAAGCAGGAGTCATATACCCTTGACTTTATATGTGAAAGTGAGTTGGGTGAGAAGAAATTAGAAAATCCGGGTGAAACATTCAAAGATTTTTATACATCTCACTGGGATACGTTCATTGCTTACAACATACGCGACGCGGAGTTGATTGTAAAACTTAATGATAAGTTGCGTCTACTTGAGTTGGTCATGACGGTTGCGTATCATGCTAAAATTAATTATGAGGATGTGTTCAGCCCAGTAAAAACATGGGAAGCGATTATCTATAATTATCTCAGAGAACACAACATTGTTGTTCCACAAACTAAGTCCAGTGGTAAGTCCGAACAATTCGAGGGTGCCTATGTGAAACCTCCGCTGATTGGTTTCCATAGATGGATAGCATCACTGGATTTAAATAGTTTGTATCCCCACCTGATCATGCAATACAACATGAGTCCAGAAACTATCACTGACATCAAGATACCATGTTCAGTGGACGATCTTCTGGAGAAAAAGATTGACACATCAGTTATCGAACCATATAATGTTGCTTTGACAGCGAATGGCTGGTGTTATACCAAGGAAAAGCGTGGATTTCTTCCACAGTTAATGGAAGATATGTATTCTGAACGTTCTAAGGCAAAGAAACAGATGCTCAAACTTGAACAGGAGTTTGAGTATGACAAAGATAATTATAACCTTGAGAAAGAAATCTCTCGGTTAAATAATCTACAGATGGCATTGAAAATTTTGTTAAATTCGGCGTATGGTGCACTCGGCAACAACTATTTCAAGTATTTCGATCTGAGACTTGCCGAGGGTATTACTACATCTGGTCAGTTATCTATTCGTTGGATGGCGAATAAGTTTAATTCGCTCATGAATAAAACTTTAAAAACCAATGATAAAGATTATATCCTAGCAGTTGATACCGACTCGATTTATCTGGACCTTGAAGACTTAGTTGAATCTATGTGTGATGATAAAACAACCGAGCAGAAAATCAAGTATATGGACAAAATATGTGATAGTGTATTCCAACCATTCATTGATAAGGGGTATCAGGAACTGGCTGACTATATGAAAGCGTATGATCAAAAAATGATCATGAAACGCGAGTCACTAGCAGATAAGGGTATTTTCATTGCCAAGAAACGCTATATTTTAAACGTACACAACTCGGAAGGTGTACAGTACGCTAAGCCGAAGTTAAAAGTCATGGGTCTTGAAATGGTTCGTTCTTCTACACCTGCTGTATGTAGAAGTAAACTCAAGGATGCTATACACGTTATTCTAAATGGGGATGCTTCCGAACTGAAGAAATATGTGTCTGACTTTAAAACTGTGTTTATGAGTCTACCTGTACATGATATTTCTAAACCGTCGGGTGTCAATGGTATGGTTACGTATAAAGGCATCGATGGGATATACGCGAAGGGAACTCCTATTCATGTTAGAGGTTGTTTACTGTTCAATCATCACACTAAACGATTGGGTCTAGACAAAAAGTATCAACTTATACAGGATGAGGATAAAATAAAATTCGTCTATGTAAGAAAACCAAACCCATTTCACGAGGATGTCATTTCATTTCAGACACAATTACCACCAGAGTTTGGTTTGGACAAATACATCGATCGTGATTTACAATTCAAGAAGGTGTTCGTCGACGCGCTTCAGATTATGGTCAATCCTCTTGGATGGAATCTAGACGACTCAGCTAATTTGGAAGATTTTTTTGGATAATACAACTTTACTTTTTTACTAAAAGAGGATATAATAAAATGAAAGGATTTAAAGAGTTTACGACTGGCAAAGGTTATGTTAGTCTATCTATCGCGGAAGAAGATGAAAAGCGAATTTTTTCAATTCTTAAAAAATTGAACATTGATAATTATATTAAAGATTTACATCTAACCCTGATGTATGACAGATCAAATCCATCTGTTAGTTATACAACACAAGATACAACATATGACGCAAAAATCGTGGATGTTAAACTGTTGGGTGAACCCGGTACGAAATGGTACTCGATTGCTCTGGATTTAGATTCAGATGAATTACACTCCAGACACAAGGATTTAAAAGAACTTGGATATAAGCACTCGTATCCAAATTACATACCACACTTATCATTGAAATATCTTCCTAGTGATTCTGATATAAATCTTATAAAAGATAATATAGACTTATTCAGAAAATTGGGTAATATCAAGTTTCACAATGAGAAGTTATGTAAAATAATTGAGTGATTTATAAATATATTCGTGGGGTAGTTCCCCACACTAAAACAATCAACACATAAGGAAACACAAATGAGCGAACTATTGAACCGCATTAAATCTGCTGGGACTATTAAATCAACCAGCATCCTTTCTGAATCTCATTTTTTCAATGAGAAAGATCAAGTTTCGACTGATGTTCCAATTATCAATGTAGCTCTATCGGGTAAACTGGACGGTGGGTTGACATCGGGATTGACATTTATTGCTGGCGCAAGTAAACATTTCAAAAGTTTACTTGGATTATTGCTAGTTAAAGCATACATGAAGAAATATCCGGATGCGATATGTCTTTTCTATGATTCTGAATTTGGTATCACACCAGAGTATATCCAATCAAACGGCATCGATGCGTCACGGGTGATTCACGCACCAATCGAGCATATTGAGCAATTAAAGTTTGACATTTCAAAACGCCTTGAAGAAATCAAACGAGGTGATAAAGTTATCATCTTTATGGATTCGGTTGGCAATCTGGCATCTAAAAAAGAAGTAGAGGACGCACTTGAAGGTAAATCTGCCGCTGATATGACGCGGGCAAAAACACTGAAAAGTCTGTTTAGAATCGTTACACCACATTTGACTACAAAAGACATCCCATGTGTTGTGGTAAATCATACATATATGGAACAATCTCTGTATCCCAAGGCAATCATGTCAGGTGGTACAGGACCAATGTATTCAGCGAATACGGTGTTTATCATCGGTAAATCTCAAGAGAAAGATGGCACTGAAATAGTTGGTTGGAATTTCACCATTAACATAGAAAAGTCTAGGTTCGTCAAAGAAAAATCAAAACTGCCATTTTTAGTAACATATGATGGTGGTATCAATAAATGGTCTGGGTTGCTTGATATTGCCATTGATAATGGTTCGGTGAAGAAACCATCAAATGGTTGGTATTCGCGGGTCGATATGGATACAGGAGATATCGAAAGTAAAAAATGGAGAGCATCAGAAACCAACTGTAAAGAATTCTGGTTACCGCTGCTGTCAAGTAAGAAATTCTATGATGCTGTCAAAAATGAATATCAAGTAACAACATCACGAATGCTTTCAGATGACGCCATCGAACGTTTATTGAATCAAAACGAGGATGAAGATTATGAGTAAACTAGACACAATTGAAGTTTTACCAGAATCCACAGGAGGTAGGACACATATTAGATTTACTTCTGGTGAGTTTTGTGATATAGTATTCATGTTAGGTGAAGTATCCTTCTCAGAGGATGAGGAGAAGGATGAATGTGTGATGTCATACAATTATGACATAATCGACAACCCAAATGATATTTTCGATGAAGAAGTGTTTCAGAAATATATTGGCGACCTTTTAATCGAATTGATCCAAAACCAAATCGAGAACAACGAACTAGTATACAATGGCGGAACTAATGCGGATAGAACAGGCGATATTGAGCAATCTGATTGTGAATGAGGATTATGGGCGTAAAATAATTCCACATATAAAGAAAGAGTATTTTCAGGATAGAAAAGAATCGATAGTATGTTCTATCATTATGAAATTTTTTGAGGTGTACAATAAACCTGCATCGAAAGAAATTATAACCATCGAATTGGGCAACACAAAAGGTATATCTGACAAAGAAGTGTCGGATATTACCAATTATGTCAATGCGATGTCGAATGAACAATCAAATCAAGACTGGTTGATCGATGAGACAGAGAAGTTTTGTAAACAACAGGCAGTTTATAATGCGATCCTACGTTCGATAAAAATCATTGAGGGTAATGATAAACAATATACCCAGGATGCTTTGCCGTCAATCTTATCGGACGCCCTTTCTGTCTCGTTTGATAATAGTGTAGGTCATGATTATCTTGATGATGCTGAAGCGCGTTATAATTTCTATCATCTTCAGGAAGAGCGCATTCCTTTTGATTTAGACATGTTTAATAAGATCACGAAAGGCGGTTTGCCAAAAAAGACGCTGAGTGTAGTAATGGCTCCGTCAGGGGTCGGAAAATCTATATTTTTATGTCATGCTGCTTCTAATGTATTGAAACAAGGCAAGAATGTTCTATATATCACCCTTGAGATGGCGGAAGAACGAATTGCGGAGAGGATCGACGCTAATTTATTGAATATATCCCTAAGCGAGATTGAATTTGTTGAGAAGTCAACCTATCTATCTAGGATTCAAAAATTAGCTAAAAAGACACAGGGTAAGCTGATTATCAAGGAATATCCGACATCTGCTGCCCATGCTGGTCATTTTAGGGCGCTGTTGGAAGAACTGAAGATAAAAAGAGGTTTTGTTCCAGACTTCATTTGTATTGATTATATCAACATATGCGCGTCTCAAAGAATACGCGGTGGTTCTGATAAAACTTATACTTACGTCAAATCGATTGCTGAAGAAATTCGCGGACTTGCCGTTGAGTATAATGTCCCGATTCTAAGCGCCACCCAAGTAAATCGTGATGGTATGAATAACACTGACATTGATATGACAAACACATCGGAAAGTATAGGATTACCCCAGACCGTTGATATGTTATTTGCGTTGATTAGCACGGAAGAATTGGATCAATTGAATCAAATTATTGTCAAACAAATCAAAAATAGATATAACGATGTGAATTATTATAAGAGGTTTGTGTTAGGACTAGATAAATCAAAAATGCGTTTTTATGATGTAGAAGCATCTGCTCAAAAGAACATTTCTGATTCTGGACAACCCAAAGATGATACACCGAGCTTCGATAGGGGTAGATTTGGTAGAGGAATGAAATCAGAAACTAACTATAATGATTTTAAATTTTAGGATATGATATGTCACAAGTAAAAGAATCTGGTAAATATGAAAACTGTCTTGATATACTTAATACTACATTAACACAAGGTACATTAGCAGAATTCGTTGATGATGAATTCAAAGAAGATTTAAACGGTACTAGTGTTGATCACTGGAAGAAACACTGGATAGGTATGCCGTCATTTGTTCAAGAAGATGACGCGCCTTTCAAGAAGATATACATTAGTTTCCGAAATGAGGATGATTATGATGAATTTGCGAAATTAATCAATCAAAATCTATCGGATAAAACAAAGTCTATCTGGTATCCCAAGTTAGAACGTGATGAAAACACATTGAAGCGTTGGATCGAGTAATGATAGAAAGGATTTATATTCCAACGATTCGTCGTGCGGATATTCAGTATACCTATGATGATTTGCCACCAGAGCTACAGAAGAAAGTAGTAATGGTGGTAGAATCCGGTGAAAGAGAACTATACAAGTATCCATGTGAATATCTTGAATTACCTGAGGATATTGTGGGTGCGCATACACAGTTATCACAAACACGGAAGTTCATTCATTCACATGCTGGTACCATCAAGTATGCCATGATTGATGATGACTTGATTCTAAACAAGAGAAATAGAAAGTATTTCAATCATGAACCAGATATGGAGAAAAGCAAGAGAAAAGCAACACCCGATGAAATTCTCCGTATCTTCACTCAAGCATCCGAATGGTTAGATGAAGAATCAATTGGTATCGTTGGGCTGACTGATGGGATGAATCCACCACCAAAGGAAGAATACTCTGATACAAAGGGTGTTTTTGGTTATCTGTTCTTTGATGGGAACAAGATAGCGCCACTTGTTAAGGATATTGATACATCCATTCGTGTCGCGGAAGATTTGATGTTTCTCTTTGAATGCTTATCCAGGGGTGTTAATACACGAGTATCCAATGAGTTCATCTATTCTAATAAAAGCACAACGTCTGACCTCAGAGGTAAACGCCCAATCTGGGAAGGTATCCAAGACGAAACAACAAAGGACGTATTTCAATTAAAAGAACATTATGATGCTCTTAGATACATTCAGAAAAGATTCCCCGTGGGGTTGACAATCTTTGAAGAAGATGGTATAATGAAAAATGTCAAGCACTGGTCTAAAATCTATAGATCGCGCATAACCTCAAGTCTAGAGAATTTCATATGACAAATCCACAGTACCCAGTATACATCGTATCCAAGGGACGACATGAATCCATGCTTACCTCTCGTTCCTTTGCTCGAATGAAAGTACCTCATTATATTGTGATAGAACCACAGGATGAGGAAAACTATAAGCAAGCACTGATTAACTTTGATCTGAGTGATTTTGTGACTCTCCTTATAGCACCATTTAGTAATCATGGTGATGGACCAGGGAGAGCAAGAAACTGGGCATGGGACCATTCTATATCAATCGGAGCAGAAAAACATTGGGTCCTTGATGATAACATCAAGGATTTTTATCGTCTTAATGAGAATCAAAGGATTCGTGTTGATACAGGTGCTATCTTTCGAGCAGCTGAGGTATTTGTTGATAGGTACGAGAACGTGCCTGTTTCTGGATTTCAGTATCGTTTCTTTATCGCGCCACGAAGTAAGTACCCACCATTTGTTAAGAACACACGAATTTACTCTACTCTCCTAATTGATAATAAGTGTAAGCACAGATGGAGAGGACGGTATAATGAAGATACCGATTTGTCTCTGCGTGTATTAAAAGATGGTGATTGTACCATTCAGTTCAATGCATTTCTCCAAGAAAAATCAGCGACACAATCTGTTAAGGGTGGCAATACAACAGAATTCTATCATGTAGAAGGTGATCTGGATACAAATAAATGGAGAGGTAACTCGATGAATTCAGAGGGTACGATAAATAAATCCCAGATGCTTGTTGATATGCATCCTGATGTATGTCGAGTTGTATGGAGATATGGTCGATGGCATCATTTCTGTGACTATCTACCGTTTAAGAAGAACATGCTTAGGCTCAAACCTGGTGTTGATCTAAGTACAGAAGAAATTGTAAATGATTTTGGTATGTATCTAGTAAAGAAAAATAAAGCATGATAACAATTGAAGATATTGAAAATCATAAGCGAATTTCTGATGAAAAGTTAAGACAGGATTTAAAAAACCTAAAGAAGTTTGAACCGTTCGAAAATAAAAATAATTTCTATGGTAATCCATTTCTTTATCACCATCAATTCAAAAATCTATTGAAATGCCGAAGAGGTAAAAAGACATTATACGAGATATACGAAGATAAGGAAGAATGGAATAAGTTATTATCTGATACAGAGAAGCGCGGAAGAAATGGTCCTTCAATGGCCAGCAATGTTTTTGAATGTTACAGAATCAATAAGGGTTCTATTGTTATGTTCAAAAGCATAACAGCAAAATATCTCTATAAGAAATATGGTGCTACTTCCGTGCTTGATCCAACAGCAGGATGGGGTGGCAGAATGTTGGGCGCATGGGCACTTGGTATTGATTATACAGGCATTGATACTAATATCGAAATGAAATCGGCATATGATGATATGATTTCATTTCTTGAGAAAGAGACTAATCCGTTCTTTGAAGAAGTCTCAAATTTAAGAATGATATGGGATAGCTGTTTGGATGTTGATTTCTCAAAAATTGATTATGATTTTGTTCTTACCAGTCCACCATATATCAATATGGAAGTTTATGAGCATATGCCTGAATGGTCATCCGAAGAAGTTTTCTATAGAAGTTTTTTAATTCCTCTGATAAATAAATGTAAGTTCCACATAAAGCCCGGTGGATACGTTTGTTTTAACATTAGTCCAAATATGTATATTGATGCTATTAGATTTGGTCTTGAACCATGTGATATTGAGGAAGATTTGTTACAGCAAATGGGACAGAATTCTGGAAAGAAAAAACAGGATAAAATCTATATTTGGAAATGTTAATCATAATAAATAGTATTTACGTTTCTTTGCGTATTTTATATGGCAACCCTAACAGGAACAACTACAAGCGGTGAATCTACGTTTGAAAAATATGTGACTAGGAATCCTAGATTTCATGAAATTCAGTATCAAGTAGAAGATAAACAAACCGCAATTTTATATGTCAAGTCTGGCACTTCTTATAAAGAACACTCGACGCTAAAAGCTGGTACACAATTCAATATCATCAATAAAGATTTTGTATTAATAGACAAGATAAAACACGCAGAAGTTAAATATGGTTCTGTTAGAGGTTTTATTCCTATCGGCAAGATACGCAAACCTACGAGGGGCAATGGGACGTTATATGAAGATGAAGTCGTTGATATCCTCAACGCGGAATTTCTTCGCATAGGTCGTCCTATTGACATAAAGATTGGCAATCAAACATTTAAAAATCTCTGTTATGCTGTTAAGGTTGATACTAAATTAAAAAGAATATACGGATCGAAAGGTGATCCAAAGGCAGATATTATTATTTGCGAAGATATAAAGAATCCGTTCAAGGGAACACCGATTTATATCTCACACAAAAAATCTGGTGGACCAGAAGCATTTCAACAGTACGGCGGTTTATCGGAGAAAGCTGGCATCGAAATATACAAACATTCGGAAGTTCAGAAATTTCTCAAATCTGCGAGCGAATATGTTATCAATGGAAGATTGACATCGCCGTTGATGATGATGGTCAATGACGTAAAACTGATCAATATGTCTATCTATGGTCCACAGTTTGGATCAAAATACTCACTAAACCACACGCAAATCATTGGTCAAGGTAAACCAACATTGACAATGATCAATGATAAAACATACACGCTGTCATTTAGTTCTCACATGAGTGTATCCGGTGATCTATCGCATTTCACTGGTGGTTATACACCAGTATTTGGCGCAACATTTAGAGCAGGAAGAGGATATACTATCGACGGTAGACGTATTGATGGAATTCGTGTTGGTATATATCCAAAGAAACTAATTGAGACCCGTGGTGGTATTGTAACATTAAAATAAATAAAACTATGCTATCATTCAAATCATTTTTACAATTAGAAGAATCTATACAGTATCATATCGGTAAAGGTGGATTCTCTAAAATTCTACAACAGAAACCAGAACTTAAACCATTACTCGATATACTTGAACAGGATGCTAATAAATTATATTTAAAATATGAAAATAAAACTATTGGAAATATTATAACATTCAAGATTATCACTAGTAAGGATTTTGATGTCATAACTCATATTTTTAACAAGATATTACACTTAGTTACCGATGTTAATATCAAACGTGGACAACAAATTAATTTCAAGTATAAAAATACTAAAATTATATTATATAGTTCCGGGGGTAGACTTCAGAATGTACATGATGAATCAGGAAATAGTCTAAAACAATCAACACCAAAAACAGAACAACAAGAAAGCGCATTAGTATATGCTTTAAATCAGCATGTATATCCAAGCGATGAAGAAATTAATAATAATATTGGATTTAATTTTGATATAAAATGGTTATCACATTTTAAAAAAGCATATAATCTTATTATTAATATGTTGGGTATAGGAACATATCATTATTATAGGGATTCTGATAAAAAGAAGTTAGCAATTCTGAATAGAATGACAAGTTCCAAGTATTTACCGGATTTGAAAGATAATTGGAATCCGTCTGATATATGGGCTATTAAAATTAATAGCAATGAAATAGTTTCTAGTAGATTGAATGCAGTTCTAGACTTATTCGATAAACAACAAGCAACAATTTATGATTTAAATTTAGAGTTAGACAAATTATTCAATGAAAAATTATTACTGGGTATATCAATCAAAAAAATAGAATCCGGTAATGGTAATATCAAACAGATTAATATTACACCTGATTATACTGATTCTATAAAATTTAAATCTATAATTCCTGGTTCTAAATTCACATATAATCCAGCCATATCATACATTGATTTAAATTGTCTATTCAGTGTAATGGGTGATGATATAAAATATCAATTTAGAATTGCGCCTAGGGCCTCTTCTGGAGATTTATCATTATATGTACAGGGTGCTGTATATCCACAGACTGGCCGTTGGGATGGAGCAGTATCTAAACTTCTAATAAACAAATTAACAGAAAACAGAATTTCTCAATTCAAAACTAAGATTACACAAGGAACGTTCGATACATCGGTTGAAAAAGCATTAGATTTTATCGATGATATAAGTTTTACTAAATGGGTTCGTAATAATAGTTCAACATTTATTAATATATCAAAATTGAATATATCTATCAATGAATACGAAATAAAACGCGCGTTATGTTTGTTATATTTTGTCTATGAGATTGATGGATTAAATGATATAAATTCGTCATTCAAATCGCTATTCTTATCTTCAACTAAAATGAATGATTTTTCATCTATTCATTATAAAGTATCATAATACAGGACACAATAATGCTATCATTCAAATCGTTCTTAACAGAAGAAAAGAATCTTCACATGCAGCATATAGAGGATTTAGTATTCCTCGAAGGTGTTGCTGGGACACGCAAAGCGATAAATTTTCTACGTGATATGAGAAATATGCTTGCGGGTCATTCGAATAATAAAGTGACAGTTACCTCCAAATGGGATGGATCACCGAGTTTGTTCTGTGGAATCGATCCATCAGATGGTAAATTCTTTGTAGCTAAGAAAGGCATCTTCAATAAGAATCCGAAAATTTACAAAACAGATGAAGAAATAGATGCCGATACAAGTGGTGATCTTGCCGAGAAGTTCAAAATTGCGTTGCGCAATTTCAAGAAGTTGGGAATCAAGTCAGGTGTTTATCAGGGTGATTTGATGTTCACCAAAGGCGATCTAAAGACAGAAATCATTGATGATGAAAAATACACCACATTTCATCCAAATACTATCGTCTATGCTGTTCCATATAAATCTGATTTAGCAAAGAAGATACGCGCTGCTGAGATTGGTGTTGTGTGGCACACGACATATACAGGTGACACATTCGAAACAATGACAGCCACATTTGGCAAATCGATTATAGATAAGTTGAAATCTTCGCCTACTGTGTGGATGGATGACGCAAGCTATCGTGATTATACTGGCGTAGCTACGTTCACCGCTGCGGAAACCGAGTACGTTACTTCATTGTTGGCTACTATTGGAACACTATTTCACGAAGTATCCGCTGGATGCTTGAATTACATTAGTAATGATGAGGATTTACTCCAGTTAGTTATGTCGTTCAATAATTCAAAAGTTCGAGGAGGTCGAGCTATCACCAATCCAAAGCAGCATGTAAAAGAATTGTTCGTCTGGATTCATGATAGATACCAGAAAGAGATAGACGCTAAGAAAACCGAGAAAGGAAAACAAGGTTGGGAAGAAAAACGCAAGAAAATTCTTTCATTCTTTGCTAATCACGACCAAGCAGAAATCGCAAAGATTTTTGAGTTGTCTGTACTATTAGATAAAGTGAAACAACCCATCATTGAAAAGATGAACAAAGCAGCCTCACTAAAGACCTTTCTAAAAACTAAAAGCGGTTTTGAAGTAACTGGTGTTGAAGGTTATGTTGCTATTGATACGCTGAGTAATCATGCTGTTAAACTCGTAGATAGAATGGAGTTCAGTCGAGCCAACTTCAGCGATTCTATATTGAAAGGCTGGCAAAGATGAATGGAATTGAAGATTTCCTCAAAGTAATAGAAGATGGTAAAAAAGCCACAGAAGAAAAAGACATCGGCGGTAAATTTTTGAAGGATTTAGCTAACCGCATAGTACCCGCTCCCAGACTGTAAACGGTAATAATACACACATTACATTTGCGTGTAATTGGACTATATCTCTAAATGCCAATGAATATGTTGAAATGTTCTGGGCTGTTGATGATATGTCTATACGTCTTGATGCTATACCGTCAACTACATTCTGTCCATCTACACCATCAGTATTAGTAACTGTGACACAAACCGCATTGTAAAAAATAAAATAGTATAAATAATGTAATACTAACATTTATAGATGGATCTAATGAAAAACTATAAGCAATTTATAAAAGAATCTCCGTCAAAGAAAACTATTGTTTATTCTTTCATGAGAGTGAATCCACCCACGCGCGGTCATGAATTGGTTATATCTCTCGTAAAAAAGATAGCAAATCAACACAATGCTGATTATGTTATCTACGCATCCAGAACACAGGATAAAAAGAAGAATCCTCTTTCAGTTGATAAGAAGATTCATTATTTGAATCTTATGTTTCCAAATACCAACTTTAAAGCCGCCAACGATAAAGAACGCACATTCATTGAAGTAGCTAAGGCACTCAATGAAAAGTATAAAAACATCATAATGGTCGCCGGTTCAGATCGTATGTCTGAATATACTAGATTATTGAATACTTACAATGGTAAAGAATTCAATTATGATTCAATACAAGTCATTTCAGCAGGCGAAAGAGATCCGGATGCGGACGATGTATCGGGTATGTCAGCGTCGAAGATGAGAGCATTAGCCTCTGATGGTGATTATCAAGGTTTCAAAAAAGGTCTTCCCACAACTTTGCGCGATATAGACGGTAAACTATTGATGAATGATGTTCGCCATGGTATGGGATTAGAACCAATCAAAGAACAATTCAAAATAAATGTAGATTTGTTGCGAGATCAGTATATCTCAAAAGAGATATTCAATGTAGGATCGATAGTTGAATCCAACGGAGAGTTATATCAAATTCTTGAGCGCGGTACTAATCATCTTATATTAGTCGATAGAAGCGGCGCGTTGCGGCGCAAATGGTTACAGGACGTTACTATGACAGAACGAGAAGAATTATTCACAGACGATCAATTTGAATCTACAAATGATGTTCCATCTGAGATAACATTCAAGGGTTACACAACAAAAAATCTTCACAAAGCACCAGGTGCTAATATAGCGTTTAGTAAAACTATTAAGAATGTTGGAAATGTCGATCCTTTGTCTGTTTTGAATGCGCTGAAATCCACAGATGACTATCTTAGTGTAAGCCCAGATGACATTCACAAACACGGAACAATAACACAAACTGAACTACTGAAATGGTCTAGTGATCATATAAAAGCAAAACGAGCATTGGATAGATGCGGAGAGTTCATCAATCATACCGAGTATTGGCACATGTATAAAAATTCATTAGATCCAGCAGTAAGTGCTGTCAAGATAACAAAATGTGATTCTATCACAGAAGATAAAGTTATGTTCAAAGATACCACAGCGGACAAGCAAAAAGTTGCAGAAATCATTCGCAAAATTATGGGGGTTGATATAAAAGTTACAAATCCAGAAGCAGTGGTAGACGCAGCCCTTAGAAAGTCGGTATCATTGGATAAAAATTCATTGAAGATTTTTGATACGATGTTAAAACTAGCAGACGAGGTTGGTATCAATTATAACAAAAAACTAATTCCTTCTAAATTGTCTAAATTGACACAAGAACAAACCGAAATTGCTATCAGTCGCGCTGAGAGGTACGGAAGAGTATATCCAAATCCAATCGACACACAATGGGCACTCAGAGAGGCAAAGGCACCATCAATTGTAATAGGAAAAGATGAGATTGGCAGTGCGGCTTCTCTAAGTTCAGATGATGAAATGAAACTAAATGTCATGAATGATCCTGAAGCAGCGAAAAAACTTGCTGGTCAAGTTGATACTATCGACATAAAGGGTTCAGAACATACACACATTGGTGCTTCACTGACACGCGATGGCGACGATACACTCGCTAAAATGAAAGCAAAAAAGGTCATGAATGAGGAGGAGGAAGAAGAAGATGATTCCGATGATGTATCAGAAGATGATATTGATAAAATGATCGACTCTTTAGAACACGAAGACTACCTCGATGCTTACGATGATGACGAATTCGGTATAGTTGATGTTGAAACTGGGGAAGAGGAAGAAGAGGAAAAACCTGTAAATGAACAAGCAATCATGGAAGTTCTCTCTAAAATCGAAAGAATGAAAGCCCGTTTACGTTTTGCTAAGAATAAGCCCAAAATTCAACGTGCTAGAATGCTTGCCCTAAAAAGACATTCAGATTCTAAAAAAATAAATAAGAGGGCGCGGCACATGGCTGTCAATATGTTTAGGCGCAAATTGGCAAAGGGTAGAGATGTTTCTACTATGTCTACTACCGAAAGGGAGCGCATCGATCGGATGGTCGAGAAGCGCAAGACTGCTATCGGTCGCATGGCGTTAAAATTAACGACAAAAATTCGTCAACTTGAAAAGAATAGATTGTCACATAAAAATTATACTAAAGGTTAAACATGAAATCATATAAGCAACTAATCAGTGAAATTTCTTCACAAGCAAAAGAAAAGTATATCGACAAGGCACCGAGTGCCAAGGATAAGGAACGACCTATTCAGAACTGTCACGAGACAGTTGATACAGTATCTAAGGTGCTAGATAAAAAGACGTATGAATCATTTGATGGTCTGGATGAGGGATATGCGCCGCCAGGCGTAAAGGTCGTCGGTGAATTTCGTGAGAAAGATCATGGGAAGATTTTCCATTACTCAAAGACAGAACCTAATTCATGGGGAGCTAAACACGGATTTCCGCACGAGATTCACATGTTTGATGGGCATAAAAGATTTGCTCATGTTAAAGGCACGGTCGCACATGTTATCACAGACGAAGATGAACATGGTAAACCAGTTGTTGACAAATGGAACATCAAACAGCACAAAAAATATACCAATGAAGAAGTAGTAGTTGGTGCTACTATGGCTACCAATTCAAATGAAGTACCTAAAAAACGATCTTATTCTGAATTCACTAAAAAAATTCAAAAAGAAGAATACATTGAAGAATCTCACGAAGAACTGGATAAACATATTTCTGTTTTTTCTAAAGGTATTAAATCTAGTAAGGCGCAGCATTCTACCTATAAAAATGGTGGTGGAAAGATTAATAATATGAAGCATGTGTCAACTGATGCTAGTCATCAAGATATTTTTAACCACTTGAAAAAGATGGGTTATAAGAAAACTTCTGGTTATGATCCAAAACCAAATCAATTTGATATGCATTATAATCACGATAGTATGACTACACGTAGCGATGGTATACACCATCCATCCGGTGTCTCTGCTCATGTTGAACAAGAACACGGTGGTCCAACTAAAGTTCATTTTACACACCGCAATATCAAAGAAGTATTAGAACCTTCTATGGGCGCGGGCGAGTACATAAAAGATTTTCAAAAGAGTGATGCTCCACAATTTAAGGGAAAATCACAAGAAAAACGTAGAATAATGGGTATTGCTGCTTATATGGCGGCTAAACGCGAACAGACAAAATAACACATAATTAAAGGAAACAAATATGTCAGTAATCACTAAAGACCTTGATGTTAGCGTAAACGCCGCTTCATCAGAAGAAAATCGTGCTATGGGTATCAAGACTCCTGGCGTGAATCGCCACACAACCTACACAGATTCAAGTGGTAATATCCGCAATAAAGTGGAGGTTCTTGTTGCTTCTAAATCAATTGTAGATAAAGTTGTTACTAAACCAGCAGAAGTTAAAAAAACACCAGCTAAAAAATCTGTAGTGGAAGATGCGTCTGAATAAATTATGATTTGATGTGGATTGATTGATGAACTTAATTCCGTATGACATCGTAGAACTAAATGAAACTAATTACATACAATATTGTATGAAACATTATGATAATCCTCAATGCCATACTATTAAGGAATTTGAAGAGGATTTAAATAGATTATTATATCTGCAGAAGTTATTTTATAGATATACATCTAACAATGATTTACGAGAACGATTAATATTAAACCATTTAATCGTTCTTTTTAATGTATTCAATAATCATACTATAAATATATTATTTTATAAAATTGATGAAAAATACTGGAATGTTCTAGTTACATTTTTAATTTATTTGAACAGAATGCCAGCATCAATACCCAAATATGGTATTGTATCATCTAATTACACACTTGATAATACAGTTATAACAAGTCTTAGGAACATTTAATGTCTTCTACCATTGATAATTTATTGGCATTTAGAATTTTATCTAAACTAACCACACCATTCAAAGATACCGATGCGTATAAGTATGGATTAATTGATACCAATGGTGTGAAATTAAAAAAACCCAAAACTGAAGATGAGAAGGATTCCTATAACTATCTCGATAGATTAGTATTTAATGTAAAGAGATTGATAAATAAAACTCCAGGTGGTGAGAATAAAATTAAAAATATAATTGCTGCTTTATATCTAATTAAAGAGTCATATAGAAATAATTCTGATATTGATGATACACTATTAGATAAAGTAATCAATACAAATGTGATATTAGCTGAAGAAACCATACAATATAAAATGTTTATGGAAGATGGAGAAGGCGGTAGCGGTCTGTCTGGTCAGGGACAGGTTACCCCATATTCTGATCCAGTTAACAGAACTGGTGCAGAAACATCTACTGATATTTCTGTTTACAATAAGAAGAAACCACCTATTGTAAAGAGACAAAATTTAAAACAAGTCTCAATAGAACAACAGAAAGGACTTTATAATGTCGACTGACACGAAATTACAGACTAATGAGGTTGATATTCAGATACTAAAGGTAGTAGTATCTAAACTAGATGAAACTCTTGATAAGATAACCGAATCAACTAATGCCATCGGTAAACTTTTAGCAGTCCATGCAGATAAAATTCATAATCTTGAAAAGGACCAAGATGGAATCAATCAGGAACTAAAAGCTATGTATAACCGTATAGAAACCACCACGAAAGAAATATTAGAAAAAATGGACGGGTTGGAATCAGATATTGATAATCATATCGATGAAGTTTCCAAACAAAATGCTATCCAGTATCAAGATTTATCTAATAAAGTTGATAAATTGGATAACCGATTGGTCGAATTAGAAAAATTCAGATGGTATGTGGCTGGTGGTGTCGCACTTATCCTGTTTTTGATATCAGAAGGATTAATCCCATTGCCACACAAGTAGATAAGAATCAATCAAACTTTATAAAATTTAATTAATATATCTACATCAAACGCTAACACAGTTAGTATACACCATAAGTCAACCAATTGTCAAGCACTTTTTGAAAAATAATTTTACTTGACAGTTCACATCATTTCATGTAAAATAATATCATTGTGTAATGTGAGCTGTCTATGATTTGGATTGATGACAAATATATTAACATTCTCGGACCAAGGCTACGGAATTTCAAGTCAAAAGGAAATTATCTGTATCAGATGTCGTGCCCGATCTGTGGTGATTCAACAAAAAATAAAAACAAAGCCCGACTATATGTCTATCGCCAAACAAATGGCTTATTTGTAAAATGTCATAAATGCCAGTATTCCACAACACTTGGTAATCTAATCAAACATATAGATTCTAATTTATATTCGGAATATGTTCTTGAGCGATATAAAACTGGTAACGAGAAATATCTACCCCATACAGATATAATAGAGGTAGTTCCATTTCTGAAACCAGAAATAGAAGATAATATCTTATCTAAATTAAAGCGACTAGATAAGATACCTAAAACACATTTCGCAGTCAAATATCTACAAAAGCGATGTATACCAGAATCGGTATGGAAATTGTTTTATTATACTCCAAAGTTTTTTCGCTATGTAAATGACAATATAAAATATCAGTTTACAGGGACCTTATTAGAAAATGATATACCACGTCTTGTTATACCATTTTTCAATTCCCAAGGTAAATGTTTTGCTCTACAAGGAAGAGCATTCGGGAAAGAGATACCAAAGTATTACACGATAAAAATTGACGAAACAGAGGATAAGATATTTGGTTTAGATCGAGTTGATTACTCTAAACCAGTTCTTATAACAGAGGGTCCAATCGATTCTTTATTTCTTGAAAACGCAATTGCTGTATCTGGTTCAAATTTTGATATGTATACACTGAGAACAATAATGACAAGTGCTATTATTGTTCCTGATAATGAACGAAGACACAAAAATGTGGTGAAAATTATTGAAAAGAACATCAATCTAGGTTATAATGTTGTGTTGTGGCCTGATGATGTACACGAAAAAGACATCAATGAAATGGTGATGTCTGGTAAGACGCAAGAGGATATTTTGTCAATGATACGTGATAATACATATTCTGGTGTAAAGGCAAAACTGCGATTTGCCACATGGAAGAAAATTTGATTTTATAAAAACAATATGAGACAATAAATGACATGTGAAGTAAAAATCATTCAAGACAGTATTAATCCATATAATGATATACGTCTGACAACATTACAGGTTAGATACTGGAGAGCTATTCACGCTGAACTTATGACGCATCGAGTCTTTTCTAGGAATGCGTCAAGTTCAAGAGCAATACCAATTTCAACTATCCTGAAACAAGTATGGAACGATCCAGCAGGTCCTATTCATTGGGGAGCGAATCAGTCTGGTATGAAAGCATGGGTTGAACTAACAGGAATCAAAAAGAAATTCGCACAATTCATGTGGAGGTTTATAGGTAAAATTGTGTGTATTCTAGTATGGATAACTAATAAATTAGTATCACCCCATAAACAAATCTTTAATCGCATTTTAGAACCATGGTCATATATTTCTGTTATCATTACATCAACAGAGTGGGCCAATTTCTTTGAATTGCGTGATCATCCTGATGCCCAACCTGAAATTCAGGAATTGGCTAGAATGATGAAAATTGCTATGGATGCTAGTAGACCAGAATCGATTGCGCAAGGCGAATGGCATTTACCATATATTACAAGCGAAGAAAAAACCATATATTCTCAAGAAGAATTGTTGAAAGCATCAACGGCTCGTTGCGCACGGGTATCGTATAGTAATCATGATGGTTCGATTCCAAATATTGCTAAGGATATCGACTTACATGATAAGTTGGTTGGTTCTGAACCCCGGCATTCTTCGCCAGCAGAGCATCAAGCTACTCCTGGCGAACCGGATTATTGGTATAAAAATTTTAAAGGTTGGATTCAGTATAGAGTATATATTGAAGACGAAAATGATATTTACAACAAAAGGAGAAAATAATATGATCGGTAACCATCATTATAATAAACACATGGGTGTAAAATGAGTCGTATTCCAGAAGATTCGGTATTGCGTAGACATTACTTGACAGAAATGAAATATCAACAAGACAACATGCTACAAAAATTTACGGACCATGCCTCCGGAATTTGTAAGGCGACGACTAAACCTATGCCACAGAGTACATTTATAACATGTGAAAATTTGATGGCTAGTTTTTTTGTAGTTGTATTTCTAGTAGTTGTATTTTTCGCGTGAAAACTTTTATCGATATATTAAATGCGCTAATAACACTGGTGTTATTAGTTGTTATTACTTTTATTATATTTTTATGGGTGGTATGACGTATGACTATTAGATTATTAGAGCCAAAGACTACCTACACAGTAGACTATCCAACAGCTATCGAATTTGCGGAACAACAAGCAGAGATATTTTGGCTTCCGACTGAAATCGAACTGGAAAAGGACCTTCATGATCTGAAAACTAATTTCACAGAATCAGAATATCATGGAGTGATTTCCACATTAAAACTATTTACAATCTATGAACTGTCGGTCGGCAGCGACTACTGGCAGAATTATGTGTCTAAGATATTTCAACGCCCAGATATTCAACGCATGGCAACAACATTCGGATTCATGGAAATTGGTGTCCACGCACCATTCTATTCCAGGATCAATGAAATTTTAGGGCTAGATACAGATGATTTTTATAACAGCTATATGGATGATGAAATTCTTAAGAATCGTATGGAATGGATTGCGAAGCGTGTAGCAAAACGCGACACCGTTTTTAATATTTTAAAATCGGTTGGTATATTCTCTATGATCGAAGGTGCGATTCTGTATAGTTCATTTGCCTTTCTAAAGCATTTCAATAATAGCGGCAAAAATAAACTTATTAATATCAATGCTGGCATCAATTTTTCTGCCATCGATGAAACATTACACAGTCAAGCTGGTGCGTGGCTATTCAGAACACTTTTAGATGAAGCAAAAACTGCTGGTGAAATTGATCACGATCAAGAAGTGGCATTGATACAAGAACTAGAAGATACTGCACGTGTTATTCTTGAACATGAATCTGTTATTATTAACAAAATCTTTGAAAAAGGTACTATTAAAGGTATTACTGACAAGCAATTGACACATTTTGTAGAATCTAGGTTAGATGTGTGTTTGAAGAATCTAGGATTTAAACATATATTTAAACCTAGTTATAACCCAATCGCTGAATGGTTCTACAATGATATTGAAAGTTCAACACTACATGATTTCTTTTCAAGTCAGGGTAACGACTATAATAGAGCGTGGATCGAAACTAAATTTACATGGTGACATATATGAAAAATGAAGAAATACAAGAAGACATCCGCTGGCTTAGACTCAAATTAGCAGAAGCTAAAGATGAAACTGAGCGGGAATATATACTGAAACAACTAAAACTACTTGAAGCAGCAGACTTAGCGACTACACAATTACTTTTGATGGAGTAAATCATGGTAAAGGAGAGATCCATTTACGACGAGTTGAGAGACGAGCGAAAACTTTTACAAGAAGAAGGAAAACTGCCAGAATGGGTTACTACAATCGCATGGCAGATGCTCAAAGAAAAATATCTCAGTGAAGAATACCCAGACTTGGCGTCCGTTTATAAACGGATATCAAAGCATGCAGCATCATACACTCCAATTCCAGAAGATTGGGAATCGAAATTCTTCGATTTATTGTGGAATGGTTGGCTGGCAGCATCATCACCAATTTTATCTAATATGGGTACTGGTATTGGTTGTCCTGTTTCTTGCTTTGTCGCTGGTACTATGGTCAATACCATTAATGGTCAAAAACCAATTCAAGAATTAGTTATTGGCGATATGGTACTGACGCATACTGGAACTTATAAACCGGTTACTGATACAATGAATCGTGAATCTGATGATTTATATGAATTAGAATTTATGGGAGAAGTTTTTGTTGTAACAGGTAATCATTTAGTCCTGACAAGAGAGGATGGTTGGGTGCGGGTTGATGAACTTGATCCAAACGTTCAAAATATTGTTCAAATTCTGGATGATCCTTTGTGATAATATAAAAACCTAAAGAACGGAATGTCAATCCTTTAACATTATAAGAATGATTAGAGTTACTGGGACTGCCATCCGCGAGTAACATCTATTTATATACATACAAAATTTTGTGTGTATAAATTATTTATATAAAATAAAATTCGGAGACTTATAATGAATTTTAGTGTGACAAAAATTGATAGAAAAGAAACTGTATACGATATTACTGTGGATATAGATCATTCTTTTACTATAGGCGATTGTAAAGCAGTCGTTCATAATTGCTCGGGCAATTACATAGCTGATTCTGTATATGATTTTTATGGTGCTCAACAGGAAGCGGCTGTTCTTTCTAAAAACGGATTTGGAACTTCTGGATATCTCGGTGATATTAGATCCCGTGGTTCTAAAATCACCGGTGTGAAGGGCGGCGCTAGTGGCGTATTACCCGTGTTTAAAGATTTTGTTCAGATGTCAAGGGACATTAGCCAGGGATCACAACGTCGAGGCGCGTGGGCAGGATATATTGAAATTGACCATCCAGATTTTTTCGAGTTGGTAAATTATATCAGTAAAAACCCAGATGATGCCAATATCGGATGGAATATAACTGATAAGTTTATCGAGCGGTTAGATTCTGGTGATAAGGATGCCATTGAAAGATTTCAGAAAGCAATGAAATTAAAAATGATCACAGGCAAGGGTTATTTTGAATTCATAGATAAAGTAAATAGACTGAATCCTCAGGTGTATAAAGATAAAGGTTTAACTGTAAAAGCATCTAATTTATGTTCTGAGATCCAGTTATTCTCTGATGAGAATTATACTTTTTCTTGCGTATTATCTTCTATGAATGCTTCGTTGTATGATGAGTGGAAAAATACAAATGCAGTATTTAATGCTACAGTATTTCTAGATTGCGTTAATCAAGATTTAATTGTAATTGGCAAGAAAACTCCTGGTATGGAAAAGATCGTTAGATTTGCCGAGGCATCAAGAGCGTTGGGTTTGGGATTGTTAGGATTTCATACATATCTTCAAGATAACATGATTTCTTTCGAGTCGATGGATGCTTATTATAAAAATATCGAAATCTTCAAACATATCGACGAAGAATCAAAAAAAGCAACTGAGTGGATGGGTATCAATTGGGGCGTGCCATCTTGGTGTATAGGATATGATATTAGAAATACACACAGAATGGCAGTTGCTCCTAATCTATCTTCTGCTTTGATTTGTGGTTCTGTATCGCAAGGAATCGAGCCGATTTATAAAAACGCTTACATACAGAATACGTCTGCTGGTAAAATGGATCGTGTGAATCCTTCGTTGCTCAAAATAATGAAAGAACGAGATGTTTATACACCAGCGGTTGTAAAAGACATCATCAAACACAATGGATCGATACAGTGGGTCGATTGGTTATCTGATGAGGAAAAGGAAGTATTTAAAACTGCCTTTGAGATCAACCAGAAACAAATCATTCGGTTAGCGTCCGCTAGACAGCGATATATTGACCAAGCACAGAGCATCAATTTATTTTTCTCAGCCGTCGAGACTGAAGAATATATTAGTGAAGTACATAAACTGGCATTTCATGATCCATGGATTAAGTCATTATATTACATTCGATCTGAATCTGGTGTTGATGTAAATAAGGGCGAATGCACATCCTGTCACGGATAAAGAGGATAACGAATGAGCATTACAAGAATTGTAATAACGGTGTCTGGTGAAGAAATCACTATGACTATGACAGATGCTAAAAAACTATACGAGGAATTAAATGAATTGTTCAGTAAGACTGATAAATACTCGTTTCAGCCTCTGGTGAATCCATGGGGTGTATCCAGACCGTCCAACCCGTACAAGTCGGCCACAAAGACTTACGGTCCAGAGACTACATAATACGTTATGATAGATAAACCTAAGGTAGAAAAACACAATAACAAAATTTGGTATGTGATGCGAGTAGTCGAAATGATTACTTGTATTCATATCATAGCAAACATCTGGAGGCATTGGTAATGTTCCAGTTAAACACAAACAACAATAAGGAAACAATATGAAATATATCCTACTGGCTATCGCGCTTTTTGTAACAGGCTGTGCGTCTAATGCTGACATTGACAATCTACAAATGCAGATTGATAGCATCAAACCACAATTAACACAAATCTCTAAAGATGCTTCGGATGCTAAGAAATCAGCAGAGAAGGCTCGCGCATTATCAGAAAAAATATATGAAGATTTTGAAAAAATGAATGCCACATTAAACGCAAATCTGGATAGTCTTTTCAAAAAAGCACAACACAAATAAGGAAATTAAATGTCAGCCTCTAAAACATTTGTATGCGACACATGCGATACAGAAGGAAAAATCATCATAAGAACCGATGACGTTAGACTTCATGATATTATTTACTGCCCTGTCTGTGGGGCTGACATTTTAGAAGAGGACGATTCAATCGAAGATTGATGACGACTTGGTTCTATGAAGGTGAAGTAGTCGATGATCTGCCAGAGGGTACGGAAGGTTTCGTCTACGTCATAGAATGTTTGATCAATGGTAAAAAATACGTCGGCAAAAAGACTGCTTTCTTCACTAAAACGAAGTACAAAATGGTATCATTAAAGAACGGTACTAAAAAGCGGAAGAAAATCCGCGAAAAAGTAGAATCTGACTGGCGTGACTATTACGGTTCATCCGAACAACTACTGAATGATTTAAAAATTATGGGCGAGGATGCATTTCATAGAACAATTGTTCGTTTCTGTCATTCAAAATCTGAACTTTCTTATCATGAGGCAAAACTTCAGTTTCAATATGATGTATTAGAAACGAACAATTTTTATAATTCATGGATATCATGTAAAATTCACAAGAGCCACATCAAAAAATAAAATCTATCTATATGAAAAATAATCTGGGAATTGGCGATTTAGCAAAAATTATCGGTTTTGAACCAAGCGGTAAGCCATACCGGAAGAAACTGCTGGCTATGGGACTGACTCCCGGTACAGAGTTTAAAATAACCCGGTTTGCGCCATTGGGCGATCCGGTGGAGATTAATTTACGGGGATTTTCCCTTACACTTCGTAAAGATGAGGCAGCTGTTTTACAAGTTGAAAAACTGTGACGCCACACAAAACCACTGTCGGTATTGTATTCCTTTCGTTATCTTAGAAAGGCATTAAAGAAGATGGTAAATTCACTATTAATAAAAACTTTTCTATGAGAATTTAATATGTCTAACTGGTGTGATAATAATTTGAGATTGAGTCATAATGACAAGAGTATGATTGACTCCCTTTACGTTGAACTTTCTAAGACCTCAGATAGTGGTAAGTCAGAAACTGAATTATTCCAATATCTAATACCAAATCCTACTGGTGAGTGGAGTTATGAATGGTCCAGTGAAAAATGGGGACCTACATGGGAAGCTAACATCATTGATTGGAATAGATATGATGATAACACTATTTGGATCTCTTTTGAAACAGTACGGGTGCCACCAATTGCTCTCTATAATAATCTTGTAGATAAAGGTTGGGATGTTGAGGCTTATCATGGTGATAGAATCGACTATATTAAAGGAGCATGTGGTTTCTGTGGTAGGTATACTACAAAAGGTGGTGAAGAACTACATATCCTCTAATGATTTGAATATTATGGTGATTTAGATGAAGAAGAAGTGGGTTGAAGCATTTATGGACACAGCCGATAGATTTGCACGTTTATCTAGTGCTAGTAGACTACAAGTTGGCGCGGTAGTTGTACAAGATAATCGCATTATCTCTATTGGTTATAATGGTACACCTAGTGGTTGGGATAATGTTTGTGAAGAAGTAGTGATGCCAACTCTTCCTTATTTGTGCGATGAACCAATATTGAAAACAAAAGATGAGGTTATTCATGCTGAAGCAAATGCTATATCAAAACTTGCACGTGATGGCGAGCGAGGTTTTGGTGCCAGTTTATTCTGTACTCATGCTCCTTGTATCCATTGTGCTAAACTCATTTATGGAGCAGGTATAAGTAAGGTTTACTATCGTGATGTCTACCGAAATACACTTGGTATTGACTTCTTAAAGAAGTGTAATATTGAAGTGGAAAAAGTAGATTTTGACTAACAAAAATTGGAAAATATGATGATAATATCCGGAAGTAAGTGGTATGATATCAATCACTCTTTGTATGTGGTTGATGAAGTAAGCGAATATAATAATGACATATGGGTTTATTATTCAAAGGTAGATAAGTATGGGTTTAGTTCCGATATGAAATACTCCTGTTTAATTGGGGCGTTTAAATTAAAGTTTATTTCCGTGTATCTACAACATGATTCTGGATATAATGGTTGTTGATTAAGTCTTTGTATTAGATTTAGGGGATTCGTTGAAAGAACGAATCGGGTAAGTTGCGATGGGATATATTCATGGGGCACACTATACCACTTTACCTATTTAAGATAATGGATTTTATTCCAATTTTAAATTGGTATACAATATTGAGGATAGATAAATGAAAGTAACAAACAAAAACATACCGAACTTATGAAAGAAAATGCATCCAAACAGATAACGATTAAAGATATAATACTGGATATTATTTTTTCTCCGGTGTCTGTTATATCTTTGATAGTTTGGTTTTACATTATATCGATATATTTTTAATTCATTTGAAAGAATATATTCGATTAAAATTTTAAATAACATGACATTGAAAACTTATAGGAGTGAATAATGAGAAAAAATATTATTAAAGCAAACAGACCAAGAAAGGTTTCCGGAATGACTAGAAACGGTAAAGTTAGTTTCAAGTCATTGAATGCCGTTCAACTTAAACAACTACTTGAAAAGACAACAAGACCTAGAGATAGACAGAAAATTAATAGTTTTCTAGACGTGAAATGTTAGAAATTATCAGTAACAAAATAAATAATACTTGACAATGGTTTCGTTTTATGTAATAATAGATTCGTAATTGAGATTTTACATTATGAGGAACATGAAATGATTAACTTAAAACCCCTGTCTGACAAAGCTTTTGCTGCTAGTAAAGTGTTTAACGGTGATGGTACCGATAACTATGCTTATGCTGCGGGTTACTTTCAAACTTCTGTTGAACGTCTACTGAATGACCTCCAGTTGTCATATGATCAGAAGGAACTCCTCGAAAAATATCTTCAAAACAGCAAATAATACTTGACAAACGTTCTATTCCTGTTAGAATAGAACCGTACTGAGAAATTCTACTTTATTATGAAAACGGTGAATGAAATGTTTATTAAAAATGTTGATTTGAATGTTCAATCTGCGAAAGTTCTGATGCTGGATCC
>Ga0194120_10002830_pt1 | contig 29199 bp, 19 predicted proteins | sample TA2MahCa65mmetaG_FD_148642 | JGI IMG/M metagenome (GOLD analysis project Ga0194120, IMG submission 148642) | Freshwater microbial communities from Lake Tanganyika, Tanzania - TA2015019 Mahale Deep Cast 65m | ecosystem: Environmental > Aquatic > Freshwater > Lake | place: Tanzania: Lake... | reverse complement strand
AGCCCGCCATCCCGATCGCCATCACGCAGATGAAGACGCCGACGGCGATCGTGAACCACGGCAGCTGGAAGAGCGCGTTGAGCTGCGCGAAACCTTCGAGCGCCTTGATGCCGGTGCTCGCGAGCGCGAAGAGCGTGCCCAGTGCCACCCAGAAGAAGACGACGCCCAGGCTCATGATCCCGCCGAGCTGCAGCATGCGGCCCTTCGTGCCGGCTGCGCGGGAGAGGCTCATGATCTTGAGGGGGATCACCGGCAGCACGCACGGCGTGAAGTTCAGCAGCACGCCGCCGAGTGCAGCGAGCAGCGCCAGCAGCACGAGCCCTGAGCCGCGCGGATCGATCTCGAAACGGATCGAGTCGGTGAGCTTGAATTCGAGCGAGACCGGCGCTTGCTCCCCGCCACGAATGCGCCCGAAGACCGATGGATCGAAGCCAGCGAAGAGATCGCCGGCGGGAGCCGCCGCCGTGGTGCCGCCGATCGCAAGCGAGATCGTCTCCGTCACATCGGCCGGGGCGAGGCAGGTGGCGTCGTCGCAACTCTGGAAGCCGGCTGTCACGGTGAGCGTGACGGCACCGCTTGCGCCGGGTGCGATCGTGACGGGAACGAAGACGACCGAGCGGCCCTCGAAGACCGCATAGGACTGCTTACCGTCGCCCAGATCGGCCTTGACCGTATGCACCTCAGGCCACTGCGTGAAGCCCCCGTGCACGGTGGCCTTGGCGGGATCGCCGGTCGTCACCGCGACGGTCGTGTTCACGGCACCGATGAACTCGGCCGTGCCTTTGGGAAGCGCTCGCTGGTTGGGCCAGGTGTGCCAGCCCGGAGCGATCATGAGCTCGACCGCGATCACCAGGTCGGCTCCGGCGGCCGGGCTCATGGCCGAGGCCACGGCTCGGACCTTCACCTTGTCGGTGCTCAATCCGGTGCCGGCGTCCTGGGACTCGCCCAGGGGCGCAGAGCCCGGGAATCCACCGAATCCGGGCACCTGAGCGATGGTGGCGGGGGGTGCGCCGACCAGCAGCAGGAGGGCGCAGAGGATCGCTCCGAGGCGGGCAAGACGGGTCATGCGTCCATCCTACGCCTGGGCCGGAGCGGGGTTTGCCTCTTCCGCTGGGTTGGGAACATCGCTAGAATCTCGCCTCCCGCCGGGTCGTCCGAGCGGGGCTCGTCTCTCGCACCCCTTCGTTGAAACGGCGCATGCTTCGATCCATCGACAGCCTGCTTGCCCGCCTGATGGCGGGTTCCGCTTCGACGGCCCACCGCTGATGGCGCGTTCGCGCGTCCATCCTTGGTCGGCCGGCGCCGGTCGCGCCTTGCTCCCCGCTTGCGGGAAGGCAGGGGGCGCCTAGCGCCGGGGCAGCCACCATCTGGTGGTCGCAGAGCGACGAGCCACGCGGTTGCCGCAACCGCCGTGGCTCGATGTGTTTTTGCGCGGCGACATTCCACCAATCTTCCAACCCACCAATCCAGTACGCCAAGGACCAGACCATGAACCAAGAGACCCTCCGCATCCTCGAATCGATCGCCCGCGAACGAAGCATCGACCGTGAACTCCTGATCCAGGACCTGGAGCAGGCCATGGTGAGTGCGGCGCGCAAGCACTTCAATTCGCTCGATCCCGAGGAGTTCGGCTGCGAGATGGATCGCCTCACCGGCGCCATCACGCTCTGGCGCAATGATCTGGAGACGGGCGAGCGAGAGGACATCCCGCTCGCGCGCCTGGGCCGCATCCCCGCGCAGACCGCCAAGCAGGTCATGATCCAGCGCTTCCGCGAGGATGAGCGCAGCAGCCTGCTCGACCAGTTCAGCAAGCGCCAGGGCGAACTCGTCACCGGCGTGGCGCAGCGCTACGAGGGCAACGCCCTCATCGTGCAGATCGACCGCGCCGAGGGCTTCATGCCGCGCAGCGAGCAGATCCCCGGCGAGCAGTTCCAGCCCGGCGATCGCGTGCGCTGCCTCCTGCTGGATGTGCGCGACGCGGGTCACCAGGTCAAGATCGTCCTCAGCCGTGCGCACCAGGACTTCATCCGCCGCCTCTTCGAGGCCGAGGTCCCCGAGGTCGCCGAGCGCACCATCGAGATCAAGGCCATGTCGCGTGAGCCGGGCTTCCGCACCAAGCTCGCGGTCGCGAGCATCGACAGCAAGGTCGATGCCGTCGGCGCGTGCGTCGGCGTGCGCGGCAGCCGCATCCGCAACATCGTCGATGAGCTCGCCGGCGAGAAGATCGACATCGTGCGCTGGAACGAGAGCAGCCAGATCCTCATCTCGAACTCCCTCAAGCCCGCCGAGGTCGAGGAAGTCAGCCTGTGCTTCGAGCTCGGCCGTGCCACGATCATCGTGCGCGATGACCAATTGTCGCTGGCCATCGGCCGCCGGGGCCAGAATGTTCGCCTTGCGGCGCGGCTGACCGGTTGGGATGTCGACATCCTCACGCCGCCAGAGTTCCAGCGCGGCCTCGAGATCCTCGAGGAGACCGTGCGCGGCGTCGAAGGCGTCACGGACGAGATGCTCGACCGTATGGGTGTCCTGGGCCTCATCAGCGTCTTTGATGTGGAAGAGGTCGGCGAGGCGATCCTCGTCAACGAAGCCGGCATGAGCGATGACCTCGCCGTGGCGGTCGTCGATGCCTGCACCGAGCGTGCCAAGGTCGTCGCGGCCGAGCAAGCCGCCAAGCAGGCCGAGGCCGAGCGCCTTGCGGCCGAAGGTGGCGATGTGGTCGATGGCATCCTCGGTGGCGGCCCGTCCGCTTCACCCGATGCGGCGAGCGAAGCCGCGGCCGACGACATCCTCGGGCGTTGAGCGCATCCATCATCTCCCACGAACCAGCAGCATCATCCAGACCAGCAACGACTGAACCGAACCACCACAGAAAGAGCACCGATTGAGTACTTCCAAGGGCAGCAAGATCAGGATCAGCCAACTCGCCAAGGAGCTGGGCGTCACCAGCAAGGACATCGTCCTGAAGTGCCAGCGCGAGCAGATCCCCGGCGTCTCGAGCGCTGCATCGACGGTGTCGGTCGGCCTTTCGCTGACCATCCGTGAGTGGTTCTCGGGTGCCGCTGGCGGCACAGCCGTCGAGACGGCTGAGAAGGTCGACGTCGTCGAGGCGAAGAAGCGCGCCACGACGGCGAAGTCGACGAAGAAGAAGAAGGGCGACGAGGCTTCTGGCGATGCCCCCGCGCCCACCTCGGCAGAACCTGTCGAGCCCAAACCCGCGGTCGTCAAGGCCAAGGCCGGAGCTCGGGCAACGCGAACGACCGAGCCTGCGTCGGCCACGACGCCAGCGGCCAGCAGCGCACCTGCGGTCGCACCCAACTCAACCTCGGCGACCAAGGCCGCCGCGGCAGCACCTGCAGCCGGGGGAGCAGCCGACGCACCAGCCGGCGGCGTCACGCCGCCCAACACTGCCGCTGCCGGTCGTCGATCCAGCCTCACCTCTGGCGTGATTCGGACCGGTGCAAGCGGCATCACCCCGCGCACGCCGCCTGCAGGACCCGGCACTCCGCCTCCAGCGAGTCCCGGCTTGTCCGGTCCCTCTTCCGGCCAGACGGGTACCACGCCGGTCCCCGCGCGTCCGACACGCCGGACCAGCGACACCGGCCCGCGTGCGACGCCCAATGTTCCGCGGCGGCCAGAGGTGGTCAAGCCCGCAGGGCAGATGCTGTCGCAGCCCACCAAGACGGCACTGTCCGGCCCAAAGGTCGTGCGTGTCGAAGAGCCCGATCGTGTCGCGACGCCGCGCCCACGGACTGGTCCCGGCACGACCGGGCCCGGCAGCCCCGGTCGCATCAGCACCCGTGCCGGCAGTGGTTTCGGTGGCGCTGGCGTGCGCACCGGCGGACCTACTGGTCCAAGCGGTCCCGTTGGCCGCGGTCGTGACGACCGCCGCACCGGATCTGGCGACAAGCGGGCGGGTGGTCGCGCCGAGGGCGGCGGCCGCAGCGCGAAGGCGGGCGGCGATGCGCCGTTTGAGCCGTGGCGTGCGCAGGACCTGATCGACCGCGAAGGACGCCTGACCCGTGCCGGTGGGTTCTTCAAGAGCCACAAGGCCACGCCCGGTCGTGGCGGCGCCGGTGGTCGCACGGGACCCGGTGGGCGCGTGCAGGCACAGAAGAGCAGCGGACCCGTCAAGATTGCCGAGCCGATCGTGATCAAGGAGCTCAGTGCCGCCACGGGCGTGAAGGCCACCGACATCCTGAAGAAGCTCCTGCTCTCAGGCACGATGGCCACGATCAACAGCGTGATCGAGACCGCGCGCGCCGAGGAGATCATGCTGGAGTTCGACATCGTGCTCGAGGTCGCCAGCGAGCAGACCGCCGAGGATGCGATCGCCAGCCAGTTCGCCCAGCGTGAGCGCAAGGACCCGCGTGCGCGTTCACCGGTCATCACGATCCTCGGCCATGTCGACCACGGCAAGACCAGCCTGCTCGACCGGATCCGCAAGGCCAATGTGGCTGCGGGCGAGGCCGGCGGGATCACCCAGGCCACCAGCGCCTTCATGGTGCCGGTCAAGGCCGGCGACACCGACCGGACGCTCACCTTCATCGATACCCCGGGCCATGAGGCGTTCACCGCCATGCGCTCGCGCGGCGCCCGCATCACGGACATCGTGGTGCTCGTGGTCGATGCCGTCGATGGTGTCATGCCGCAGACCGTCGAGAGCATCAACCACTCGAAGGCGGCGGGTGTGCCGATCGTCGTCGCGCTCAACAAGATCGACAAGCCCGAAGCGGGCGACAAGACCTTCAATCGCATCTATGGCCAGCTCGCCGAGCATGGCCTGAACACCGTGCCGTGGGGCGGTGATGTGGAAGTCGTCAAGACCAGCGCGCTGAAGGACCTCGGCATCCAGGAATTGCTCGACATGCTGGCGCTCGTGGCCGACATGAAGGGCATCGTGGCCGACTGGGCGGGCAACGCGCAGGGCGCGGTGCTCGAGGCACAGATGGAAGAGGGCCGCGGCCCCGTGGCCCGCGTCCTTGTCCAGGAGGGCGTGCTCAAGAAGGGCGATTCGATCGTGATCGGGCGCGCTTCGGGCCGCATCCGCGACATCGTGGATGATCGCGGTCAGCGCGTCATGGAAGCCATTCCCGGCACCCCGTGCGCCGTCAGCGGTCTCGACGAGCTCCCTGACGCCGGGGACAAGTTCTTCGTCGTCGATTCGCTCAAGGAAGCCGAGCAGGCCGCGAACGAGCGCCGCCAGGCCGAGCGCTTGCGCGAACTCGCCGCCCCCAAGGTCACCCTGGACAACATCCTCGAGCACATCGGCAAGGACAAGGCCAAGGAACTGTCGCTCGTGGTCAAGGCCGATGTGCAGGGCAGCGTCGAGACCCTCAAGGTCATGCTGCCCAAGATCAGCGTGGGCGAGCTCAAGGTCACGGTCAAGCACTGCGCCGTGGGCGGCATCAACGAGAGCGACATGCTGCTCGCCGAGACGACCGGCGCGATCGTGGTTGGCTTCAATGTCACGACCAACGCCAAGGCCCGCGCGCTCGCCGAGTCCAAGAAGGTCGATGTGCGCCTCTACGACGTCATCTACCACATCAGCGAGGACATCGAGAAGGCCCTCAAGGGCATGCTGGAGCCCACTGTCCGCATCGATGTGCTCGGTCACGCCGAGGTGCGCCAGGTGTTCCGCATCTCCAAGGTCGGCGCGGTCGCCGGGTGCTATGTCACCGACGGTACGGTCGAACGCAACGCGCAGATCCGCGTCACGCGCGGTGGCATCGTCATCGAGAAGGACCGCCGGCTCGAGCAGCTCAAGCGGTTCAAGGACGACGCGAAGGAGGTCCGTTCGGGCAACGAGTGCGGCATGAAGATCGTCGGCTACGACGACATTCAGGTCGGCGATGTGCTTGAGTGCTACAAGTCAGTCGTCGTGCGGGAGGGAAGCGATGGCTGAGCGCGCACGACCTGCCACCTCGCTCCCCGGCATCGCCGGCAAGGAGGAGACCCCGGTGCGCTTGCTGAAGTGGGCGAGCGTGATCCGTCGTGCGCTGCAGCAGCGGCTGTCCGAGGGGCTCGCCGACCCTCGCTTCCAGGGGCTGGTGTCGATCGTCGCGGTCGAGGTCTCGCCCGACGAGCAGCGTGCCTTGGTGCGCGTGAGCGTGTCGCCCGCCGACCGGGGCCGACTGGCCCTCAGTGCGCTCCGCAGCGCGGCAGCGCACCTGCGCCATGTCGTGCGCGACGAGAGCGCACTGCGTCATGTGCCGCGACTGGACTTCATCCTCGACGAGAGCGGGTACCGACAGATGACCGTCGAGCAGGCGATCGCCGAGGGATTGCGCCGCGAGGGCATTGTGCCCGCGTCGGATCTGGGCGGCGAGGACCTTGATGCGACCCCTGACGACAGATCCAACGAGGGAACCGAAGCACCCATTGACGAGGCAGACCGAACGTGACCACCACCATGACCGCCAAGAAGCCACAGTTCCATCCTTCCAAGTTCAGTTCGCTCATCAAGCGCCACGCCCAGCCCGAGCACACGGCCGATCCGAACGCCGTCGATCCGGTGGCGCTCCTGATCTCGAGTTTCCTGATGTACGACGCGCCAAGCCACATGGCCGTGGCGGCGATGCAGAAGATCCGCTCGGCCACCGTTGACTTCAATGAGTTCCGCATCAGCCTGGTGACGGAGATGGTGCAGATGATCGGCGTGCGCTACCCGCGTGCCGAGGAACGCTGCAAGGCGCTGCGCCGAGTGCTCTACGACATTTTCCGTCACCACCACAAGGTCAGCCTGGCGCACCTTGAGGGGCACCCGAAGCAGCACATCCGCGCGTACCTCGACAATCTCGACGGCATGATCGCCTATGTCTCGAACCGGGTCTGCCTGCTCCGTTTCAATGTGCATGCGATCCCGGTCGATCAGACGACGCATGAACTGCTCGTCGAGGAGGGGGCACTCAGCCCGACCGTCACGCTCTCCGCTGCCGCGGGCGTGCTCGAGCGCAACATCCGCGCAGGTCACGGTCTCGGGTCGTACTTCGCCCTTCAGGCCGCCGCCGACAAGCGTCACGCGGGCGGCCCGAGGGCCGCGAAGCCCGAGAAGGCAGCCAGGACCGCGAAGTCCGCATCCAAGCCCTCGAAGCCCGCCTCCGGCGCGACCCGTACCAGGGTCGTGGCGCGGACCAAGGCCCGATGATCCCAAATCGCCCCGCAGCGCGGCGGGGCGGGTGAGAGCACGCCGGATCCCCAGCGATCCACAGCACGGAGCACGAGCGTCATGGCTGGTCACAGCGCCTGGAAAAACATCAAGCACCGGAAGGCTGCCGTTGATGCCAAGCGTGGCAAGCTCTGGTCGAAGGCGAGCCGCGCCATCATCATGGCTGCCAAGTCAGGTGGGGGTGATCCGAGATTCAACGCTGGGCTCCGCCTGGCCATCGATGAGGCCAAGGCCGTGAACATGCCCCGCGACACGATCGAGAAGGCCGTCAAGAAGGGCACCGGCGAACTCGACTCGGAGTCGTACGAGGCCGTGCGCTACGAGGGCTACGCGACCGGAGGCGTGGCGGTGATCGCCGAGTGCCTCGTGTGCAATGTGAACCGGACCGCGCCCGAGATCCGCACGATCTTCGTCAAGAACGGCGGCAACCTTGGCGTGCCGGGCAGCGTGAGCTTCTCCTTCGTGCAGCATGGCTCGATCATCGTCGACGGCGAAAGGGCCACCGAGGAGCGGCTCATGGAGACCGCGCTCGAGGCCGGCGCCCAGGATGTCCGCGATCTGGGTGGTGCCTGGCAGGTGCTCACCGCGCCCGCCGACCTCTCCAAGGTCAAGGAAGCGCTTGAATCCGCCTCGATCGCGCTCGAGTCCGCCGAAATCGCCTGGATCCCCGGCATGATGGTGCAGGTCGATCCTGTGTCGGGGTCCGCCGTGCAGAAGTTGATCGATGCCCTCGAGGAGCACGATGACGTGCAGAAGGTCTTCACCAATGCTGAGTTCGCCGAGTGATGCGCTGCGACTGATCGTTCGGGCCGTGGCGGTGGTCGCGCTGGTCCTGCCCTCGAGCGGTTGCGCCCTCGGCAGTGCATCGAGGCCCTACCCCGGTGCCAATGTGGATCGGCTGTGGGAGTGCACCGTCGCGGTGGCCGAGGACCCGTCCGTCGAACAGTGGCACACCGTCGAGAACAACGCATGGGTCAGTCGAGGAGACCGCCGCGTCGAGCTCATGCGTGTGATCGAGCGGGTGCTTGAGCAGGAGGGAGCCAAGCCCGAGTACCAGCGTCAGACTTGGTCGATGACGCTGCGCGTGCTGGCGGCCTCACCCGATGGCGACCCCGAGACCGGTGAGGTGCGCCGCGATCCCGAAGTGCGCATCGACTCACGCAGCGACCGGCCGCCCGCGCAGTTCTGGATCTTCGCGGATGCCATGCTCGATGCGATCGATGCACGACTGAACGATCCTGTCGGGCGGCGCGGTGGGGCCCCGCCCACGCGGCCTGAACGCGCCGGGCAGGTGGTGCCGGGCGGTTCGCTGCAGTCACCCTGATCCGGTTCGGGTGGGGTGTCCTGGCACCGCGCGCTCGCCGCAGGGCACTCCGTCAGAGACCCGTGTCGAGCCCAGCCTGCTTGAGCGCTCGCTTGGCCACCTGACTGATGACCGCGAAGGCTGCCACAAGCGCCACGATCCCGATGCCGAACCACAACCAGCCCTGATCCTTGATCAGTGCCTGGATGTCGTCGGCACCGGTGGCTGCCCCGGCTGCTGCGATGCCCGCGGCCGCAATCGTCCGAGGCATCATCCCGATTGCGGTGCCTGCGATGAAGGGCAGCAGGCGCACCCCGGTGCTGGCCATGGCAAGGTTGGCGATCGCGAATGGGGAGTTCGGCGGCAAGCGCAGGAGCGCCACGAGCCACATCAGCCGGAGTTGGTGTGTACCGACGAGTGCGGAGCGGATCGCGTGGGCCTTGGGCTTTGCGTCGAGCCAGGCCTCGATGCCCCGACCGCTCACAAGCCGCGAGAAGCACCAACCCAGCAGCGCACCGCCGACGCAGCCGGCGATGGCTGCGGGTGCACCGAGTGCCAGTCCGAAGACCCAGCCACCGAGGATCGCCTGCGCGTAGGTCGGCAGGATGCCGAGCCCACTGGAGATCGCGAAGATCAGGATGTACGCCGGGATCCCGCGCGAGGGATCCTCCTTGAGCCACTCACCCACGGCACCGATGTTGGCGAGCAACTTGAAACCGATGAGCGGCGGCATCGTGACCCAGACGAAGGCCAGCGCAAACGCGGCGTTGCGTCGCGTGGTTGATTCGTTGGGCGTGGAACTCGGCATCGAGGCGGGGCGCACGGGCGAAGGATCCGGCGTGGGTTTGTGATCGGTCATGGCTGCGGGAGGTTCATCGGCCCAGGAACAATCGTGCCGCGAACACGATCAGCAGGACGATGAAGCCTGCCGCGAGCTTGCGCACCTGCAGGCGGTACATGAGCACCGCACCGAGATAGCCGCCGATGACTCCCCCAGGGAGGAGGCAGATCATGAGCCGGGCTTCGTCATGCAGCCCGGCGAACCCCTCGCTGCGCAGGATCGGGATGATCCGCGCCAGCGTCGCGAAGGTGCTCGTGAGCAGAACCAGGATGGAACTGGTGGCGACCGTCGAGCGCAGCGGCAATCCGCCGAGCATGCGCAGCCACGGCACGGCAAGGATGCCGCCACCGATCCCCAGGAGCGCGGAGAGCGCTCCCATGAGCGTGCCGAGGATGAGCGCCAGCACGGGGACGGGGGCGGCTCGAAGGGGGGTTGCCTTCCCATCCTGTTCCTTGCCCCACCAGAGCGCCCATGACTCACGCAGGGCAGTGGCCGTGAGGAAGCACCCGAACAGGACTTCGAGTATTCGTGCATCGAGCGATCCAGCGAGCATCGATCCGATCCATGAGCCAAGGATGGTCGCGGGGAGCGCCCAGCGGATCCAGCGCCAGTTGATCATCTTGGCGCGCAGGTTCTTGACCGCGCTGCTGCCTGCCACACACACACCCACAGGCAGCGCTGCCACCTGGAATGTCTTGATGGATCCACCCGAGATCATGGTGAGGCCCGGGATGATCACCAGGCCACCACCGATGCCGAAGAGGCCCCCGCCGAGTCCGCCAGCAAGCCCAATGAGCGCGATCTTCGTCGCCAGTGCCGGTTGATCGACGATGCTCGTCAGGATGGGCAGCGTGGCGTCAGCGGGATCCACCGTGCGAATGTAGCCGCACGGGATGGATGACGGTGGTCATGGGATTCTCCACCGAACTTCCGGCGGCTTCCGTCAGGGTGGTCCATCGCAGCGCCATGATCGCCGCATGCCTTCCGGGTGCCTCTCGTTCGTCCTTCGCGGTCTTGATGCCCTTGCCGTCGAGGTCGAGGTCACGGTGGCCTCGCGCGGGTTGCCGCACACCACGATCGTGGGCCTGCCCGATGCCGCCGTGCGCGAGAGCATCCAGCGTGTGCGCAGCGCGCTCGCGGCGATCGGGCGCGACATGCCGCGCAGCCCCCTCACGATCAACTTGGCGCCGGCGCACCTTCGCAAGGAGGGGCCCGTCTTCGACCTGCCGATGGCGCTTGGACTCCTTGCCGCCGATGGTGCCTTCTCCAAGGCCGCAGCCACCGCTCCAGCGCTTCACGAGTGGATGGTGGCTGGGGAACTTGCGCTCGATGGTCGGGTGCGCTCGGTGAGCGGCGCCGTGAGCATGGCCATGGCCGCCCGGTCCATGGGTCTGCGAGGCGTGATCGTTCCTGCGGAAAATGCCGCGCAAGCCGCGGTCGTGCGCGGCATCACGGTGCTCGGTGCCACGCACCTCAAGCAGGTGATCGAGCATGTACGCACGGGGCAGGCGCTCGAACCCTTCGAGCCGGGCGTGGTGAGCGCGCCGCCCACGCCCACTGCGCCGGACTTCGGCGCGATCCTCGGGCAGGAGTTGGCCAAGCGCGCCATGGCCATCGCCGCGGCAGGTGGGCACAATGTCCTGCTCATCGGTCCTGCGGGGTGCGGCAAGACCATGATGGCTCGCGCGCTGCCGGGCATCCTGCCGCCGCTCGATCACGACCAGGCCCTCGAGGTGACCCGCATCCAGAGCGCGGCCGGTCTCCTGCCGGGCGGCGTGTCGCTGGCCGTCGAGCGGCCGGTGCGGTCGCCGCACCACACGGCCAGTTGCGCAGCGATCGTCGGTGGTGGGCGTGGTCCACGCCCCGGCGAGGTCACGCTGGCGCACCATGGCATCCTCTTCCTCGATGAACTGCCCGAATTCATGCGGCCTGCACTCGAAGCGCTGCGCGAGCCCCTCGAGGATGGGCACATCACCATCGCGCGCAGCGCAGGCACGGTTCGCTTCCCGGCGCGGTGCATGTTGGTGGCGGCCATGAATCCCACCGCTCGCGGCAATCGTGGGTCGGGTCGCGGCGGAAGCGTCGCCGATGCCGATGCCTACCTGTCGCGGGTCAGTGGCCCGCTGCTTGATCGAATCGACATGCATGTGCAGGTTCGTCCCGTCGATGTATCGCTCTTCGCTGCCCGGCGCACCGGTGCTGACTCGTCCAGACTGCGTGCGTTGGTCGACCTTGCGCGTGCGCGACAGGCTGCACGGCAGGGGAGCGTGCTCAACGCCGCACTCGCTTCATCGAACCTCGATCGTTGCGGGGGCATCACGGCTCCGGCTGCGGCGGTCCTGTCCGAGTCCATGACTGGGCTTGGGCTCTCGGCGCGCGCGTATGACAAGGTGCGCCGCGTGGCGCGCACGATCGCCGATCTCGAGGGAAGCGACCGTGTCGAACCCGAGCATGTGCTCGAAGCCGTGCAGTACCGCCAACTCGATCGCAGCAGCGGTGCGCTGGTTGAGTACGCCGGGTCGGGCTAGCCGTTTCGGTCACGCGATCATTCGAGCCCAGGCGCGAAGCCACGGCGCATCGTGTTCTCGCACACGCACCGCGGCTCCACGAAGTGCAGCAGGTACTCACGGCCGCCGGCCTTGCTGCCGAGCCCGCTCATGCCGAACCCACCGAAGGGCTGGCGGCCCACGAGTGCGCCGGTGATGCCACGGTTCAGGTACAGATTGCCCACGCGGAACTCGCGTCGCGCACGGACCAGGTTCGATGGCTTGCGGCTGTAGACACCGCCGGTGAGCTTGTACTCGCCCAGGTTCGCCAGCTCGAGGGCGTGATCGAAGTCGCGCGCACGCATCACCGCCAGCACCGGTCCGAAGATCTCCTCCCGGGCGAGTCGGTGGTGGGGCTCGATGCCGCTGATGATGGCCGGGCCGACATACGGCTTGCCCACGCGCTCGGCCAGTCCCGCAGGGATCGGCAGTTGGGCCTCGAGCTTGCCTTCGGAGCGGCCGAGCTCGACATACGACGCGATCTTGCGGGCCGCGTCCGAGTCGATCACCGGTCCGATGTTGGTGCCGGGAAGGCTCGGATCGCCGACCACCAGCGCCTGCATCGCGCCCACGAGCCGGTGCAGGAACGCATCATGCGCCGAGTCGACGACGATCACGCGGCTGCAGGCCGAGCACTTCTGTCCGCAGAATCCGAAGGCCGACTGCCGGACACCAAGCACGGCCTCGTCGAGGTCGGCGCTGGCGTCGACGATGATCGCGTTCTTGCCGCCCATCTCGCAGACGACCTTCTTGACGAAGCCGTCACCGGGCATGCCGCAGGCCGACACGATGTCCAGGCCGACGGCCTTCGATCCCGTGAAGGCCACGAGCGCGGTGCGGGGATGGCGCACGAGTGCGGCTCCGACGGTCTTGCCCTGGCCCGCGATGAAGTGCAGCACCTCACGGGGCGCACCGGCCGACCACAGGATGTCGCACAGAAGCTTGGCGATGCCCTGGGTCTGCTCGGCAGGCTTCACGATGCATGGGTTGCCGGTGACGAGCGCGGCCACCGCCATGCCGCAGCAGATCGCCAGCGGGAAGTTCCAGGGAGCGATCACGACCGCCACGCCTCGCGGCTGGTGCCACTGCTCGTCGAGTTCACCGACGAAGCAGCCCAGACGCTGCGTGGTGAAGAGCCGGCAGGACTCGCGGGCATAGAACTCGCAGAAGTCGATGGCCTCGCAGACATCGGCATCGGCCTCCCGCCAGGTCTTGCCGCTCTCGCGAATGATGACGGCGCTCAGTTCATCACGCCGCTCGCGCATGGCTTGCGCCGCCCGGACCAGGACCGCGGCACGCGAGTGGTGCTCGGCATCACGCCAGGCGGGGAAGGCCCGGTACGCGGCCTCGACCATGGCGGTCGCCTGCTCGACGGTGCCGTCGTTGGCCACCTGCGGCACGCGGACGTTGGCCAGCGCAGCCGCGAACCGCTCACGCACCTCCTCGCGCGAAAAGTCGCGCATGGGTTCGGTGTAGAACGGCCGTCCGTCACCCACGCCATCGACGGCATCGCTGAGCGCATGGCGCTCGGGAGCAGCGTCGAGTCGCGCCGTCGCGCTGACCGGATCAGGCCGGGCCGGATCCGCCAGCAGCGTGTCCGTGCTCGCGTTGTCCAGGAAGCCGGCCTTGAGCCAGCTCTCGTTGCTCGTGTTCTCGAGCAGGCGGCGCACCAGGTACGCCATGCCGGGCACCAGTTCGCCGACCGGGACATACTCGCGAATGCGCAGGCCCAGGTCGACGGCCGCGGCCTTGAGCTCGTCGGCCATGCCGTGCAGCATCTGCAGTTCGAGCGCGCTCGTGGGCAGGCCGCGGCGCTCGAGGGCCGTCATCGCCGCCGCGATCGAGCGAGCGTTGTGCGAGCCCAGCGCGAGCTTCACGCCGCCTTCGCCCGCCGAGGCCGGCGTGCTCGCGATGAACTGCGCGGCCATACGCTCGAAACTCGCATCCGTATCGCGCTTGGCGCCCCAGACCGGGCTCGGCCAGCCTTGCTGCTCGGCGTGGATCGTCTCGTAGTCCCAGTACGCGCCCTTGACCAGGCGCACCGTGACCTGACGGCCTGTGCGGCGGCTCCAGTCGATGATGCGCACCGCGTCATCCTGGCCGCTGCGCAGGTACGCCTGCATCGCCAAGCCAGCCGGGAACGCGTGGCGTTCGCACGCGCGCATGAAGAGCTCCAGCGTCAGGTCCTTGAGCGCGAACTGCTCCATGTCGAAGTTGACGAAGACACCCTTCGACGCAGCAGCCGCAAGGATCGGATCGAGCGACTCGAGCAGGGCGCGGATCGATCCCTCGGTATCGATCGGGTCCACGCGAGCCGAGAGCGACGAGATCTTGATGCTGATGTTCGTGCGCGGGATCGCGCCCAGGTGGTCGCTGTCGAGGCGAGCGTTGTGCGACCAGCCTGCGACCGTGGAGGGCAGGTTGTTGACGAGATCGAGGTACTTCGCCCGGTAGGCCGTGGCCTCGTCGTCGCTGACGCAGGCCTCGCCGAGCAGGTCCACGCTGAAGGCCAGGCCTTGCTTCCACAGCGACTGCAGCGTCGGCAGCGCGCTCTGTGCATCGGTGCCGGCGATGAACTTGCCGGCCATCGCGGTGATCTGGCCTTCCATGCCCCAGTTCATCAGGCCCTTGAAGAGGCCGCCGGCCTTCATGCCCAACTCAAAGCCCGGCGGCATCTTCACGCCCGGCTGGGCCATGTAGTCGGCCAGGTGCTCGTGCACGGCCTCGGGCGTGCGCAGCATGGGGTAGCAGTCCACGAACCGGAAGAGCTGGACCTTGAAGGTCTCGTCCTTCATGGACCAGTCCATGAGCTTGTTCGACCAGACGGCCGCGCTCAAGAGCGAGCCCTTGTTGCGGCGTGCTCGGTCCAGGAACTGCTCGCCCAGCTCGCGGATCCTGGAGTCGATGGCGCTCGACGGGGCGCTGGCGGTTGGCGCTGGGGTGGCGGGACGGCGCTTGGTGAAGAAGCCCATGTCGTGGCAGGTCCTAGAGGTGCGCGACGGCCCTGATCATAGGGCGCACCGCCGTCATGGCGCGGCGGTAGGAGTCGACGCATTGGCGTGCCGCGCCGTCCCAGCCGATGCCGCGAACCTCGAACTCGCCGTGATCCTGCAGCGTCCGCTGCAGGGGCGGGTGGCGAAGCACCGCCACGATCTTGTTGGCGATGTCGTCCACATCCCAGAAGTCGACCTTCAGCGCATGCACCAGGATCTCGCTCACGCCGCTGTTGCGGCTGATGATCACGGGGACACGGTGGCCCATGGCCTCCAGCGGGGCAATGCCGAAGGGCTCGCTCACGCTCGGCATGACATACAGGTCGGCCATCGAGAAGACTCGACTGATGTCCCGGCCACGCAGGAAGCCCGTGAAGGTCATCTTCCCCCCGATCCCGAGCTGCGCAGCCAACTCGATCATGCGCTGGGCCTGGTCGCCGCTGCCAGCGACCACGAACCGCACATCACCCATCACCTCGAGCACGCGCTTGGCCGCACGGACGAAGAACTCCGGGCCCTTCTGCATCGTGATCCGGCCGAAGTACAGCACGATCTTCTCGTGGCGCTCGATGCGCTTGATCCCTGCCTGGGCGGGGTCAAGGTCCACGCCGTTGTAGACGACATCGATCTTCTCGGCAGGCACGCCGTAGCGGTTCGTGCAGAGGTTCTTGGTGAGCATGCTGACCGCGATCACGCGCGCAGCGGCGTGCATGCCGCGGCGTTCGATGTTGTAGACGATCTGGTTCACATGCTCGCCGCTCCGGTCGAACTCGGTGGCGTGCACATGCACCACGAGCGGCTTGCCCGTGAGCCGTGCAATCGCGATACCCGCGGGGTAGGTCAGCCAGTCGTGCGCGTGGATCACATCGAACTCGAGCTCTCGCGAGGTCTGCACGCAGAACTGCGCGTAGCGCTCGCTTTGGGCGATCAGGTCGCCGCTGTAGTCGGCGGCACCCACGATCGGTGCGGCCTCGGCGGGAGAGGATGCGGGACCATGTGGCGCGAGGAAATCGCAGAGCGGGACCATGGCGCCGCCTTCGGCAGGGATCCGAAGCGTGCGCAGCACCTCCGGTGCGGCGCCGACCTCATGGATCCAACGCGCCACCGCCTCGGCACGGGATGCGGAGTAGGGGGCATTGGCCTGGACCGGCAGTTCGAGCAGCCGTGCCTGCAGGAACTCCCGCAGATGCACCTCGTCGACCTCGGTGGGCGCGGTCGTGGACGCTCGAACGGCGGTGGGGGGCTTGGGTGCAAACACCGATGCGGGCGTGGCTCGTTGCGGTGCCGTGGTCTGGTCGTGACGCGTGAAGCGCTCCCCGGCCTCGGGCGCGAGCAGATTCACATGGGAGGCGAACGATCGGTCGACGCTCTTGGGCAGTGCGAAGGTGACGGGAACGCCCTCGGCATCGAGGGCCTTGGTGAGTCCATAGCACGCGGTGCCCAGGCCACCGGTGATGAACGGCGGGAACTCCCACCCAAGCATCAGGACGCGCGGTGTCGGCATCACTCGTCCCCGTCGCTGCCACCCATGTCCCCGAGCTGGCGGAAGGCAGCCTCGTAGGCAAGGAGGAACAGGAGTGCGTCCCGGTCGTCGGCCTGCGGGAGATCGTTCTCAAAGACAAACTCGCGAGCGTCGTTGCGGAAATGACGGATCTTCGGCACCTTGCCATCGCCGCCGAGTTCGATGAGTTCGTCGGCCACCAGGTCCTCGATGGAATCGCCGAAGTGCATCAGGTCGGTCTCGATCGACTCGCTCAGCCATCGATCGGTCGTGCGAAGACGAACGGTGACTTGGTCGCCACGGGCGTGCAGCGAGTAGGTGGCGGCGGCAGCCTCGAGCGCGGCGCACTCGAGATCCTGTCCGTGCAGGGTGACGCTGGCGAAGACGCCACGCTCGGTGGCCTTGGCTGCAATGGCGTTCAGGTCGATGCTCATGGTGCCTCGGTCGGGGCGGAAATGGTAGCGGTTCCCGGCGTGGCAGGCCCGGTTCGCTAGGATCCTTCCCATGGCGACCGAGTCGTGGACGACCCGCGGCCTTCGTGACTGGATGCGCGGATTCATGCAGCAGAAGGGCATCGAGAGCGCGTCGGCCTGTGCGGACCTGCTCCTGGCCCATGTCGCCGGCTGCGAGCGCATGCACCTCTACATGGAACCTGAACGGCCTTGGACGCCTGATGAGCTCGCCGTGCTCCGCGCGCTCGTCGCGCGAGCCGCACGCCATGAACCTGTGCAGTACCTCGTTGGATCGTGGGGCTTCCATGCCGCCGACTTCGAGGTCGCTCCCTGCACGCTCATTCCGCGCCCCTCGACCGAGGCGCTCGTCGATGCGGCGCTGGACTGGGTGGGGCAGCAGCCAGCAGGTTCGGTGCGTTCGGCGATCGACCTCGGTACGGGGACCGGCTGCATCGCGTTGAGCATCCTGCGCGGGCTGCGCGGGCGACAGCGCAAGGACCGTGTGCTCGCGCGCGCGGTGCGATCCGGCACACCCGAGAGCGTGGATGATGCCGAGGGCATCGAAGCCCAGCCGGGCGAGCCGTCCGCCGCACGGGTGGCGTGCGCCGAGCCCGATGCGCTGCCCTCGTTCGTGCTCACCGACCTCGTTCCCGAGGCGATCGAGCTCGCTCGGCGCAATGCGCAGCGCCACGCGCTGTCCGAGCGCTGCGCGTTCCGAGTGGGGGATGCCTGGTCTGCGCTCGAACGCACCGATGGACCATTCGACCTCGTGGTCTCGAACCCGCCGTACATCAGCGATGCCGAGTTCGCCGATCTTGCGCCCAATGTGGCCGAGTGGGAACCGCGTACGGCCCTCCACGGCGGAGCCGACGGGCTCGATGTCGTCGAGCGCATCGTTCAGGGCGCGATGGGCCGGATGCGGCCCGGTGCCTTGCTCCTGGTCGAGATCGCGGCGAGCCAAGAGCGGGCGGTGGTCGACCTGGCGAGGACATGCGGATTCACGGATCCGGTCGTGCTGCGCGACAGCGACCACCTGCCGCGCGTGCTGCGTGCGCTCACGCCTGCTTGAGGAGCGCCTTGCGGACTTCCTCGATCAGCTGTGTGGCCTGGAATGGCTTGAACAGGCAGCACTGCAGGCCCTCTTGGCTGGAGCGCACGATCGAGTGGTTGGGGTCATAGCCGAAACCAGTCATGAGCAGGACCGGTGTCTCTGGGCTCATGTCACGCGTGCCACGGAAGACCTCGTAGCCGTTGCGGTCGGGCATGCGGACATCAGAGACGACGAGGTCGTACGGACGATGGTCCGAGATCGCGTGCGCCACCGCATCGAGCGTACTGGCGCCGTCGGCCCGAACATCGACGCTGGCGCCCGCCTCACCGAGGATCGACTTGATGGCATCGCGCACGCCGGGTTCATCGTCTGCGACCAGGATCCGCTTGCCGGCGATGACGGGATCGGGTTCAGAGCGATGCTCAAGCTTGTCGATGCCCAGGACCGTCTGCGGACCGCCGGTGGCGCTGCGGATGCGGGCCTCGAGGGTTTCCAGTGCGGCCTCCAGGCGCTCGTGCGCATCGAGCTTGCCTGCGGCGACCGCGGTCGCCGCTTCGCGCACAAGCTGGACGGGAATGGCGATCTCATCGCGGACGAGGCCGCCAACGCGCTCGCTGGTCATGGAGCGCTCCACGATGAGCATGTCGAGGATGTTGAGTGCCATGGCCACATAGCGGCCGTAGGTCTCGAGCCCGACCTGGTCCTCGTCGCCGAACGCGAGTTCGCGCACGCTCTCCACATTGATCACGCCGATCACACGCTCATGCAGGAGCAGGGGTACGGTGAGCGACGACCGCGCCAACGGCAGGCCGGGCAGGTAGTTGGGGTCGCGCGCCGGGTCGTTGCAGATGTAGGAACGGCCGGTCGAGGCGACGAGTCCGGAGATCCCGTGGCCAACCGGCTCCGCGTGGATCGACTCACCGATCCGCAGCGGATCGAGCCCGTGACCCATCACGAGCTCAAGCTGGTTGGTCTTGCGATGGCGCAGGCGGACCTCGAAGTGCGCGAAGCCGAAGACCGACTCCATGGCGGCCCCGATCTTGCGCTCGATGAGCTGCAGGCGCTCCGCCACATTGAGCGGGTTCACGATGTGTGCGTCGAGGTCCAGCAGCTCGCCGCCGGCGGCATCGATCTGGTCCATCCGGGATGCGAGTCGCTGGCGAACGGTCGCATCGACGAAGACAACCACCATCCGATCAGCACCCAGGCTCGACGCGACGACCTCCCAGGAATGCTCGCCGCTGCTGAAGCGCCGTCGCCAGGTGCGACGGGATTCCGCAGCCATGTCAGGGATGAGGGTGCGCGCAAGGTCGGCGAGGGCGCGAAGCGTGGCCGCATCGAGCTGCGACACGCGCTGGCTCATCCAGTGGATCTCCCCATGCACATCGACGATGGCGATGCCGTCGCCGATCTCATTGAGCATGGCGAGTGCCTGATCGACTCCGGGGCCGGCGGGGACCTTGGACATCGTGGTACCGAAGTCTATCCGCGTGTGGCCGCCCAACGCAGTCCGTACACTCACGAACGAGGACTCCGCACCGTGATCGAGGTCGATTCGCTGCATCGAAGGTTCGGCACCGTGCATGCGCTGCGCGGGCTGTCGTTCTCGGTCGGGCCGACCGGTGTCTGGGGCTTGCTCGGTCCCAATGGCGCGGGCAAGACGACCACCCTCCGGATCCTGTCCGGGACGCTGGGCGCCGATGCCGGCCGGGTCCGTGTGGGGGGGTTGGATCCAGCTGAGCCCGCTGCCCGGGTGCGGCTGGGCACACTGCCCCAACGCAGCCCTCTCCCCGGCGACCTGTCGGTCCGCGAGTACCTGGAGTTCCGGTGCGCGCTCGCAGGGGTGCCTGCTGCGGAACGACCGTCAGCGATTGCACGCGAACTCTCGCGGTGCGGACTGGATTCCGTCCAGCACCGATTGTGCGGTGCGCTCAGCTCGGGCTTCCGTCAGCGCGCCGGCCTGGCCGCGAGTCTGGTTCACGGTCCGCGGGTGGTGCTGCTCGATGAACCGAGTGCCGGGCTGGATCCTGTGCAGACACCGGCCTTCCGGGCCTTGCTCCGGGATGTGGGCCGGGACGCCCTCGTCCTGGTGAGCAGCCATGTTCTCGCAGAAGTCGAGCAATCGTGCGATGGCGCGGTGCTGATGGATCATGGAATCACCGTGGCCCAGGGCACCTTGGCCGAGTTCCGCGCCAGTGGCGCCGACGATGCCGCGTTCGTCATCGAATGGAAGGGGACACGGCCGGACCTCGGTGAAGGCTGGCGTGAGGCCGAGGAGGAAGCGCTCGATGGCGGGTGGAGCCGGCTCCGGGCCCGGAGCGCGCTCCCGGACGCGCAGGACCGGCTCGCCCAGGCCGTCCAGGGCGGTGGCCGGCTGGTTCGGCGGATCGAGCGTGAGCCCGATGCACTCGAGGCGGTCTTCGCGCGTCTGGTCAGGGGGAAGCGATGAGCGCCTTTGCGGGCATGGTTCGGCGCGAACTCATTGCGCTGGTCGGGACGATGTCCGGCTGGACCGTGTTCGCGGTCGTGCTCGCCATTGGACTCATCGTCACCCTTCAGTCGGTGCTCGTGGATGGTGCGCTCCTGGACCTTCGCCCGGCGCTCGTTGCCGTGATGTGGTCGGTGCTGCTGCTTGCGCCGGCGCTGGGGATCCGAGCCACCGTCACGGAGCGCCGATCGGGACTCTGGGAGGTGCTCCTCGCCACGCCGGCCTCGGCTCGAGTGCTCACGGCGGGGCGCTGGTGTGGTGCGGTGATCGTCGCGACCGCCATCACCACACTCGCGTGTGGAGCCTGCGCGCTGCTCGCATGGGTCGCCTCCGCGCCCGATTGGGGCGCCGTGGCTGCGGCGATCGTCGGCATCGCGCTGGCTTCAGCCGCCATCATCGCCTGGACACTTGCCGTCGGGGCACTCGCCGGCTCCGCTGAAGCTGCGTATGCCCTCACCCTCGCGTGTGCAGCGGGGTGGGCCATCGTCACCGGGGCCCTGACCGGAGCCAGCGAGCCGTGGGTTGCCGATGCGGGCTTCGCTCTCAGCCCACTGCATCGACTTGACGACTTCCTGTTGGGCGTCATCGATCTGTCCAATGTGGTCATGTTCGTCGGGCTCGCCGCGGCCGGACTTGGTGTGGCCATCGGGCTCGGTGCGACCGAGGTGTCGCGCTCGGCGCAGGCTTCGGGCCTGCGTCGCTGGGCGCTGCCGATGGCGCACGGCGCAGCATGGTGCGTGATGGCGCTGGCTGCGTTCGCCCTTGCACGCAGCCCGATGTTCCGCGTAGAGGCTGATTGGACGCGGGCCGGTCTCTTCGAGATCAGCCCATCGACGCGCGAGTTGCTGGCTTCGACGCAAGGCTCCTGGCGCATCACGCTCGTGGCTCCGGGTGATGTCGATGCCGAGGTCCGGTTGCAGGTCGGCCAGGTGCTGGGAGCCTTCGGCGACGCAGCAGGAGCCGCCGGCTGCGAGTTGTCAGTCGCCAGCTTCGATCCTGCGAATCCCGCCGATGCGTCGGCGTATGGGGCGTGGCTCGAGGAACTCGACAAGCGATTCGCCCGCGACCAGCGCGCGTACGACCAGGCGCTTGGTCGTGCTGCCGAGGATCTCGATGCCTTCGAGCGATTCACGGCGGCCGTGCGTCCGGACCTGCGCGGGACGGTGGCGGCACTCCCGGCTGCAAGCGCCGACCGCACCTCGCTCGATCAGGTTCGTGGCCTCTTCGATCAGCTCTCCGAGCAGTTCCCGGCGTTTCGCCAGCGGATCGACGGACTGCGCGTGGCCAGCGAGGAGCGCCCCTTCCCGGATCGCGCGGGGGCCGTGCGCGCGTACGAGGAGCTCTTCCGGGCGTGGTCGCAGCAGCTCGTGGGCATCGCGCGGGACCTCGTGGAGCGATCCGTCGGCGACGATGTCCCCGATGCGCTTCGAGCCTTCGTGGCCGAACACGCTCGCGCCTTCGATGCCCAGGGGCAGTCGCTGCGCCTGGCACAGGATCGGCTCTTGCTCTTGCCGCAGGATGAGCCGGGCCGGCTCGCCGAGGCGATCTCGCGTGGTGCGGCTGCGGTGATCGAGGGGCCGAGCGGCGTGGCGGTCCTGCCCGGATGGCAACTCTTCCCCTCAGCCATCGGGGAGCGATCACCGGATCGACGGTTCCGTGGCGAGGAAGCGATCGCCGCAGCCATGCGCTCCTTGCAGTCGAGCGAACGCCTCTGCCTCGTGCTCGTGCATGCCGAACAGCGTTCGCTCATGAAGCCCTCGGCCAACGGTGCGGAACTGGCGGCGCTCGTGGATGCCGTCCGGCTTGGCCGCGGTGAGGTGCTCGAGTGGATCGTGACGGCTGGCGGCGAGCCCACCGGCTCCGAGGGTGCGAAGCGTGCGTACCTGATCGTCCCGCCCAATGAGCGTGCGGTCGGCGAGCCATCGCGCCGCGAGCGTGAACTGCTGTCCACGACGCGGCGCCTGATCGAGCGCGGCGATCCGGTGATCCTGTCGATCGGGCCGAGCGTTCGCGCACTCGCGGGTCAGGTGGATCCTTGGGAAGGACTTGCCGCTGCGCTCGGGGCCGCTGCGAGGACCGGCGGCATCGTGGTCGATGATGTGGCGGTCGGTGAAGGGCGTCGTGAGCCACGCAGCGACCAGCTCTTCGCGGGCCTTCGTGGCGATGGCTCGCTCGCTCGTGCGCTCGATGGCCAGCGCGTTCGCCTGCCGTCGGTCGTCGCGCTGGAACCAACCGCAGGCGCCATCACCCTGGCGGCGGTCGAGCCCGCCACGGGCCGTCGCGTCGATCGAGAGTGGCGGGCCGGTTCGCGTCGTCGAGGCAACGAATCGCTCGATGCCCCGGTGGCCGCGATCGTGGCGTACGAGCCGGTGCCCGGCCGTCGTTCGCTCGTCGTGGCGTGTCCGGACTGGATGTTCAGTGCCGTCGCCGCGCGTCGCACGCCGGTGGCGGGCGGTCAAGCCGCCTTGACGGATCCCGGCAACATGGCGTTGGCCACGCAGGGGGCGCTCTGGGTGGCCGGCTTGGACGGGCTCATGTCGGTGTCAGCCTCGGGCCGCGAGGCTGCCCGTGTGCAGGCGGTGGCGGGACTCTGGTGGACCATGGGCGTACCGTGCATCGTGCTTGCCTTGGGTGCGGTCGTGGTCCGCAGGCGAGGTGTGGCATGAACTGGTCCCTCGTGTTCCGCCGCTGGGTGCTCGCGGCACTGCTCGTCACGGGGGCCATCATCGCCTGGCGCGGTGGAAGCTTGGCGCACTCTTCGGGCCGCGCGATCGCAGGCATCGACGCCGGCTTGGTGGACTCCTTGACGGTCGTCTCGAGGGGGAGCACATCGACCTTCACCGCCGATGGCCTGGCGTGGCAGCAAGTCGTTCCCTACCGGTGCGTCGCCGATGCGCTGGCGATCCGTGACACGATCGATGTGCTTGCAACGCTGCCGGCGTATCAGTCCTTCGCGGTCGAAGCGATCGATCGTGCTGCGCTGGGTCTGGACCAACCAGTCGCGACCCTCGAACTCGGTGGCCGGGGGGGTGCCCATCGCATCGATCTTGGCCGCCGTGCACCAGCCGGGCGCGCGTGGGTCAAGGTGGGAAATCGCATCATCAGCACGAGCGATGCACTGCACAGGCTCGTGGTCTCGAGCGATCCCCGGCGCTGGCGTGACCCGGCACTCTTCGAGCGGCTCTCGCCGGAACTCGATCGCATCGCGCTCAGGCAGGGCGGTGCGACCATCCTCCTGGAGCGCACTGGCCAGCGTTGGTCGATGCGTGAACCGATCCAGACGCGAGCCGATGCCGAGGCCGTCGGACGCCTGATCGATGCACTCTCGCGGGTGCGTGCCGAGGCGTGGGTCGCGGACCTTCCCGCCGGTGATGGCACCGACCTCGCGCGATTCGGCCTGGATGCACCGGCAGGATCCGTGAGTGTCTTCATGACGACGCGCACGCTGAAGGACGGCGAGGTCGTATCCAGCACGGCTGAGCAGGTGGTGGAGTGGGGCAGCGTCGTCGAGCGCGGCACCGGATTGCGCGTGGCCCGGCGCGTGGGTTCGCCGGCGGTGGTCTCGCTCGACGAGCGTGCACTGGCCTCCATGGATCCCGCGCCCGAGTCGCTCATCGATGGCCGCATGCTTGAGGTACCCGCGAGCGCGATCAAGTCGATCGCCATCGATGGCCCCGCCGGCCAAGGCACGCTCGAGCGGCGCGACGGCCAGTGGTTCCTGGTCGATGCTGCACATCCGGATGGAACCCCGGCCCGCGAGCCGGCGATCGCCTCCCTGTTGGTGGCGCTCACCGAGGCCCGTGCGATGGCCATGAACGAGCAGGGCGCCCCCGAGGGACTTGCGCGGACCTCGATCGCAGTCGCGGGCTTCGACGGTGCCTCGCTCGGATCGATCGCGATCGTGCGCGAGGGTCCGGCCGGCCGCTTCGGGGTCGAGTGCGGCGATGGCTTGCTGCGGATCTACTCCGAACGCATGCTGTTGCCGCTCGAGCCCGGCGAGTACGCGCGCTGACCCCGGGTTGGTCGCAGCGACCGGTCGCAGCCGCCTGCTTCACCGGGTCAGGTGCGTCGCCGCAGCCGCAGCTCGATGTCCGTGCCGGAGCGTCTCATGCTCAGCGTGCGCCAGTGCGTGCAATCGGCCAGTCGCACTGGATTGATGCCGCGCACGGGTGGCGGTGCATCGCCGTCGCCCATCACGATCGGAGCGATGAACGCCCAGAGTTCGTCGACGAGCCCGGCCTCCATGAGCTCGCCCACGAGGCCGCCGCCCGATTCGACGAGCACCGTGCTGACGCCCAGTCGGGCGTGCAGGTCATGCAGCAGCTGCCTGAGCCCAGCTGCCCCGTCGTCGATGGTCAGGACATCCGCACCGGCAGCGCGCAGTGCATCCGCATGGGCGGCACGCGCCGAGATCGCTGGACGCGAGCAGGCCACCGTGAGGGGAGCCTGCGCGATGGTCTTGACGAGGGCGCTCGATGGATCGAGCTCGAGATTGGGATCCACCACCACGCGGCGTGCACGGCGCAGGATCGGCGTGCCGCGCGCGGTCAGGCGCGGGTCATCGGCACGCACGGTGCCCATGCCGGTCAGGATCGCATCCACGCGTGCACGCTCGCGGTGCACGCGGCGACGGCTCGTCTCGCACGAGATCCACTGGCTCTCCCCGGTTCGTGTCGCGATCGCACCATCGAGCGTCTGCGCCCACTTGGCGGTGACCCACGGCAGTTGCGTGGTGACGCGCTTGACGAACGGTGCGTTCAGGTCATCGGTCTCGGGGAGGGGATGATGCACGGCATCGATGCCGGCAGCTTCGAGCGCCTGCATGCCTCCGGTGGCGGTGGGATTTGGATCGTGCGTGGCGAACACCACACGGGCCACGCCTGCAGCAACGAGCGCGTGCGAGCATGGGGCGGTGCGTCCGTGATGGTTGCAGGGTTCCAGCGTGACATAGGCCGTCGCACCACGGGCGCGATCACCGGCTTCCGCCAGCGCGTTGACCTCGGCGTGGGCCTCACCGCAGCGGCGGTGCCAGCCGCGACCGACGACGCGGCCATCGCGCACGATCACGCAGCCCACCATCGGATTGGGCTCCGCTCCGCCGTGGCCGCGCAGGGCCAACCGCACCGCGTCGAGCAGGAATCGTCGGTCTGAGGCGTCAGAAGGCATGGCTCAGTTCCGTGTGCGGCACGGTCACCGCGCTTGCCGACGGCAACGGGCTTGGCTGCATCGGTCCGGCCATCACCACGAGCACATCATCGTCGCAGCGTCCGCGGGTCCAGCTGTCCACGAGCGAGGCGACATGGGTGGTCACATCGATGGGCAGGTCGCGGTGGGACAGGGTGGCCCGCAGGTTGTCCAGTCCCAGCGAGTGCCGTGCCGGGTTCTGCGCTTCGATCACGCCGTCGGTGTAGGCGATGAAGGCATCGCCGGGACCGATCGCCACGGTCTCCTCGATCATCGAGTCCTGCTCGGGCATGCCGAGCATGCCGGCATTGGAATCGAGCGCACGCGGCATGCCACCACCGGCCGGACGCACGAAGGCAGGAGGATGCGCCGCGTTGGTGAAGGTGATCGTCTGTGCCACCGGGTCGAGCTTCGCGCAGATCGCAGTCGCGTACGACTGGTGCCGCGACAGCACGAGTTCGCAGTAGCGGTGCAGGCTGTTCATCAGCGGGGCGGGGTCGATGAGCGGGTCTTCGAGGCGCAGGCGCTCAATCTCGCCCGCGAGCCGTTGCACCGCGAGCGCCGAGCGCAGCCCGTGCCCGAAGACATCGACCAGCAGCACCATGCGAGCGCCATCCTCGCGCACCCATGTCGCGGGGAAGTCACCGCCCAGGTCCTGCGCGGGCTTGAAGGTGTAGCGGAACGGCACCGCAGCATCGGGTTCTTGCCCAGGGAAGATGCTCTCGTGGATGGCGCGCGCACTCGCCAGTTCACGCCGCAGGCTCACGAAGCCATCGCGGAACCGCTTGGTCCGGAAGCGCGATCCATGGCGTCGCAGGCGCAGCCAGCACAGCAGAAGGCCTGGAGCGAGCACGAAGGGCAGCGAGATCGTGCGCAGCAGGGCCGTGGTCCACCACGGCGTGCCCATCTCGATGCCATCGACCACGACTGGCGCCTCGGTCGGCAGGGGAAGCATCAGGTCCGCCATCATGTAGATGACCAGGAGCGGCGCGATCGGCTTCAGGCTTTGCTTGGGGCTCCACGGCAGGAAAAGGCATGCCGTGATGTGCCAGAAGAAGAGCGAGGCCAGCGGGCTGAAGCTCTGGCGAGAAGTCAGTCCGAGGTAGACATCCAGTGCGGCTTGCGCAACACCGACGAGCACGATCATGATGCTCGCCTCGCGGATGAGTTCGTCGCGTCCATGGATCGCCCTGCGACGCACGAGGCCGAACAGCGCGGCAATGCCGGCGATCAGCAGCGTGAGGGTGATGACGAGCCACGTCTGCAGCCGGCTGAGCGCACCCAAGGAGATGATCGTGGCCACATCCGGACGCGGAACGCCGGATGGCCATCGGTCGTTCGCCAAGAGGTCGAGTGCCGCCTGCGCGCTGACCTGGCTCGCGACGACCGCCACCACGCCGAGCAGTTCCCACGCGATGTAGGCGACGGCCAGCCAGAGGAACCTGCGCTTGAAGAAGCGCGAGAGTTCCACCTCGTACTCGCTGCTGAACCAATCGCGCTCGTCGGCGGCCACATCGGGAGGATAGCCCGGCGCGCATGCGTTCCCGGCGGGGGCACGGCGTGGGCCGGCACCATGAAAAAGGGGCGCCCGTGTGGGACGCCCCGTGGAGTGGCTTCAGTTGATCGAATCGGTCAGACGATCGCCGCGCGATCAGCCCTGCTTGGCGAGAACCTCGTCCTTGAGGCGATCGGGCATGAGCCTGTAGGTCAGCGGCTCCATGCTGCTGCTGGCGCGGCCCTGGGTCATGCTGCGCAGCGTGGTGGTGTAGCCGAAGAGTTCCGACAGCGGCACTTCGCAATGCAGCAGGCGGGTTACGCCACGCATCTCGCTGTCGACGATCGAGCCACGACGGCTGGCGATGTCGCCCGAGACGTTGCCGAAGAACTCGTCGGGGGTGGTGACCACGAGCTTCATGATGGGCTCCAGCAGCGCCGGCCTGGCCTTCATGCACGCCTCGCGGAAAGCCAGCGCGCCAGCCTGTTCGAAGGCGATCTGGCTCGAGTCGACATCGTGGTACGAGCCGAAGACCAGTTCGACCTTGACATTGATCATGGGGAAGCCGCCGATGATGCCGCTCGATGCGGCCTGGCGCACGCCGTACTCGACGCTGGGGATGAACTCGCGCGGGATCACGCCGCCCGAGATCTTGTCCACGAACACGACGCCGTCCTTCATCTTCAGTTCACCGGCCTCGGCTTCTTCCGGGGTGATGGGGCCGACGTTCACGGTGGCATCGCCGAACTGGCCGCGTCCGCCGGTCTGCTTCTTGAAGAGGCCGCGCACATCCTTCGCCGTGCCGACGATCGTCTCGCGGTAGGCGACGCGGGGCTCGCCGACATTGACATTGATCTTCATGTCGCGGACGAGCTTGTTGCGGATGATCTCGAGGTGGAGTTCGCCCATGCCGCTGATGATCGTCTCGCCAGTCTCCTCGTTGAAGTTGGATCGGAAGGACGGGTCCTCGCGACGGATGGTGGTGAGCGCCTCGCCGAGCTTCTTGCGGTCATCGGCCGTGACCGGCTCGATGCTCATGCTGATCACAGGCTCGGGGAACACCATGCGCTCGAGGATGATCTGCTCATCGTTGTCGCACAGCGTGTCGCCGGTGTACGAGTCCTTGAGGCCGATGACCGCCACGATCTGGCCGGAGCCGGTCGAGTCAAGGGCGTTGCGATCCTTCGAGTGCATCTCGTAGATGCGGCTGACGATCTCGCGCTTGCCGTTGCCGGGGTTGGTGACGCGCATGCCCTTCTCGAGCTTGCCCGAGTAGATGCGGATGTAGGTCAGGGTGCCTGCCACGTCGGCGACGACCTTGAACACGAGCGCGCTGAAGGGCGCGTTCTCGGTATGCGGGCGCGTCATGCGCTCGTCCGGGTCGCGGGGGTTCACGCCTTCGACGTCGTTGCGCTCGGTCGGGTTGGGCAGGAACTCGACCGCCGCGTCGAGCACCTTCTGCATGCCGACATACTTCAGCGCCGAACCGCAGAGCACGGGGAAGCACTTCAGCCCGATGGTGCTCTTGCGCAGCACAGCCTTCAGTTCCGGGATCGTGATCGAGGCCGGGTCGCTCAGGAACTTGTCGGTCAGGTTCTCGTCGAGTTCGCAGATCTTCTCGACCATGCGTTCGCGCCAGACCTGCGCATCCACGAGGAACTCCTCGGGGATCTCACTCTCGGTCATGGTCTGGCCGTCATCCTCAACGCTCCAGCGGATCGCCTTCATCGTGAACAGGTCGATCACGCCCTGGAAGTCGTTGCCGTAGCCCATCGGGAACTGGATCGCGATGGCGTTGGCACCCAGGCGGGTCAGGATGCTGCCGAAGGAGAAGTTGAAGTCGGCCCCCATCTTGTCCATCTTGTTGATGAGGCAGCAGCGGGGAACGCCGTAACGATCGGCCTGGCGCCATACGGTCTCGCTCTGGGCTTCCACGCCTTCCTTGCCATCGAATACGGCGACGGCACCATCGAGCACGCGCAGCGAGCGCTCCACTTCGATGGTGAAGTCGACGTGGCCCGGGGTGTCGATCAGGTTGACCTTGTACTCGGTGTCGTTGAAGGTCCAGGGGCAGGTCGTCGCGGCCGACTGGATGGTGATGCCGCGCTCCTGCTCTTCCTGCAGGCTGTCCATGGTCGCGGTGCCTTCATGGACTTCGCCCATGCGGTGGATCTTGCCGG
>Ga0194120_10002822_pt1 | contig 29260 bp, 19 predicted proteins | sample TA2MahCa65mmetaG_FD_148642 | JGI IMG/M metagenome (GOLD analysis project Ga0194120, IMG submission 148642) | Freshwater microbial communities from Lake Tanganyika, Tanzania - TA2015019 Mahale Deep Cast 65m | ecosystem: Environmental > Aquatic > Freshwater > Lake | place: Tanzania: Lake... | reverse complement strand
CCCGGCGCTCGCCGACGCTGCGACCACAGCCTGCGCCGAGTTGGCAGCAGACGACACCTGCCGGTCGGCCCCGACGCTGGCCGCCGCAATCGCCGCCGAGTTGGCCGTCCACGCCGCCCTGCGCGCCCGCAGCGACGGCCCGACCGCCGAGGCGCTGGCGCGGGCAGCTGTGCGACTCGCGCAGACCCCCAAGGCGTTGCACAACCTCGCGGCGCTGGTGGTCGGCCGCGACCCGCAGTTGGCCTTGGCGGCGTGCGAACGGGCGCTGGACCTCGAACCCGACTACGCCCGCGCCCACCGCGTGGCGGCCCGCGCGGCGCTGGCCTTGGGCCGGTTCGATGTGTCAGCGGACCATGCGCAATCGGCGGCGGACAGCATCGCCGACCTGGCAGAACGGGAGCGCTGGGTGCAAGGCCTGTTGGCCGACGCTCCGCCAGCGGCGCGCGCGGTGTTGCGGGCGGCGTTGACTCCGTAGCGCGATCACGAGCGCGGCACGGCCGCCCAAGCCCAATCCAACCACGGCAAGAGTGCCTCCACATCCGCGCGCTCGACGGTGGCACCGCACCAAATCCGCAGCCCGGCCGGCGCGTCGCGATAGGCGCCGATGTCGAACGCGGCGCCCTCGCTGTCGAGCAGCGCCACAAATTTCTTGAGGAACGCCGCCTGATCGTCGGCCGTCAGGCTGCGGAACCACGGGTCGGCGATGGTCAAACACACCGAAGTGCAACTGCGGTGCGCCGGCTGCTGGCAGAGAAACTCGACCCACGCCGTGCGATCGACCCACGCCGCCACGGTCGCCAGGTTGGCTTCGCTGCGGGTCACCAGGGCATCGAGCCCGCCGATCGCCTCGGCCCAGCGCAGGCCGTCCACCGCGTCCTCGACGGCCAACATCGACGGCGTATTGATGGTTTCGCCGGCAAAGATACCCTCTTGGATCTTGCCGCCCTTGGTCATGCGAAAGGTCTTGGGCAGCGGCCAAGCCGGGGTGTGGCGCTCCAGCCGCTGCACTGCGCGCGGTCCCAACGCCAACATGCCGTGCGCCGCCTCGCCGCCGAGCACCTTCTGCCACGACCACGTCACTACGTCGAGCTTGTCCCAGGGCAACCGCATGGCGAACGCTGCACTGGTGGCATCGCACACCGTCAAGCCCTGGCGGTCGGCGGCGATCCACTCGCCGTCGGGCACGCGGACGCCCGAGGTGGTGCCGTTCCAGGTAAAGACGACGTCGCGATCGCAGTCGACCTGGCTCAGGTCGGGCAGTTGGCCGTAGTCGGCCTTGAACCAGCGCACGTCCTTGATCTTGAGCTGCTTGGTGACGTCGGTGTGCCAGCCCTCGCCAAACGACTCCCAACTGACCACGTCGACCCCGCGTTCGCCAAGCAGGGTCCACAGCGCCATTTCGACGGCGCCGGTGTCCGAGGCCGCGACGATCGCCAGGCGCCAGTCGGCCGGCATGGCCAGGACGCGCTTGCTGCGCTCGATGACCTCGTTCAGACGGGCCTTGCCGCCCTTGGCTCGGTGCGAGCGGCCGACCAGCGCGGCGGACAGCGCCTGCAAGGACCAACCCGGCCGCTTGGCGCACGGGCCGGACGAGAAGCACGGGTTGGCGGGCTTGGTGGCGGGCTTGGGCGACATCGGATACCTCCTGCGGGCGTTGCGTGCCCGGCGGAAGGCGCCGGACGCGCGGGCGCGGCATCTTGGGCGCGACCGCCGCTGGCGTCAATTGCCCGGTGCGCTGCGGATTCCCAAACCGGCGGGTCGGCCCTACACTAGCGTCGCGCCTCGTGCGCCAAGGGCCTGCACCCGTGCCGATCTCTTCGCGTGTTCTGATCCTGTCGCTGGCTGTTGCGGCCGCGCTGCCCGCCCGCACGGCGACGGCCGACCTCGCGGACGAAGTCGCCGCGTGCCCGACGGTGGTGTTCGCCGACTGTCCGGCCCTGCAACAGGCGGCGGCGTCCCGCGGTCCTGAAATCGCCCATCTGGCCAAGAAGATCGCTGCGGCGGACACGTCGGCTCCGGCGCGCGCCAAGCTCGCCCTGGCGTTGGCGTTGCTCGATGCGCGCGCCCACGTCGACGCGCTCGATGCCGCTGCCCGCCAATTGGGGTCGGCGCCCGAAGCAGCCGACGTGCGCGCTGCCCAGGCCCGGCTCGGAGACGCAAGGGCCGCGGCGCCCTTGATCGAATACCTCAAACGCGACGATCTGCACGCCAGGCTGCTCGCCGCGGGTGGCCTCGGCCTTTTGCGGGCCAAGGCGGCAGTCCAACCTCTGGTGCACCTGCTCGGCGAACCGACGCCGCAGGTGCAGGCCGAGGCGGCCCGGGCATTGGGCAGCATCGGCGACCCGGCGGCCGAACCGGCGCTGTTGTCGTTGGCGGGCCAGCCCAAGGTCGCCTTGCCGGCGCGCGCGGCGGCCCTTGCGGCGCTCGGCGATCTCGGTTCGGTGCGCGGCGCGGCGCTGGCGGCCTTGCTCGCCGATCATCCGACGCGCATCGTGGCCACCGCGGCCCTGGAATTGCTGCGGCGCCAGTGGAAGCCGTGGATGACCCCCGCCGCCGTGGCGGCGGTCCAGGTGCCGGGGCTGCGCGGAGCATGCGCGCGCCTGGCCCTCGAACATGGCGTCGCCGCCCTCGCCCCCCATCTGATGCAGGTCCTGCGAAAGGGCGAGTCCGAGCCGGACGAGATCGGCGTGGTGCTGCTGGCGGTGGCCCGCTTCAAGCCCGCAGGTGCTGCCGCGGCCATGGTCGAGCGCCTCAAGGCCGCGCCCAAGGCCGAGAGAATCGAGCTTTTCCGCGCGTTGCCCAAGGTCGAGGACCGCACCGTGGTGCCCGATCTGGTGCCCTGGCTGCAAGACGCCGACAACCAGGTGGTGGCCCACGCCGTGTACGCGCTCGAGAACCTGACCGGTCGCCACCTCGGCCCCGACGTCGCGGCGTGGCGTGCCTACGCGGGCCTGGACGGCAAGGCCGGCGCCGCCCGCAAACCCGAACCCACCCAAGGGGGAACCGATGCCGCTCAGCCGTGAACGAATGGCCGCCCGGGTCGCCGAAGAACTGCGCGACGGCTACTACTGCAACTTGGGCATCGGCATCCCAACGCTGGTCGCCAATTACATCCCGCAAGGCATGGATGTGGTGTTGCAAAGCGAAAACGGCATGCTCGGCATCGGCCCGTTTCCGTACGACGGCGACGAGGATCCGGACCTCATCAACGCCGGCAAGCAGACCGTCACCGAGATCGCCGGATCGGCCTACTTCGCCTCCCACGAGTCGTTCGCGATGATCCGCGGTGGCCACGTCGACCTGACCGTGCTCGGCGCCCTGCAGGTCGGCGCCAACGGCGACCTGGCCAACTGGATGGTGCCGGGCAAGATGGTCAAGGGCATGGGCGGCGCCATGGACCTGGTCGCCGGCGCGCGCCGGGTGATCGTGGTCATGACCCACACCGAGAAGGCCGGCGAGCCCAAGATCCTGGCGCAGTGCGCGCTGCCGCTGACCGGAAAGGGCGTCGTCAACCAGATCGTCACCGATCTCGCCGTGATCGACGTCACCGACCAGGGCCTGGTGCTGCGCGAGATCGCCGCCGACACCAGCGTGGAAGAAGTGGTCGCCAAGACCGCCGCGCCGCTACAGGTGGCTGCGGATCTGCGCCTGCTGGCGGTGGACTGAATGGCCCGACCCGCCGCCGACCGCCTGGTCTGCGCCGTGATGGCCGGCGGGTCCGGGACGCGGTTCTGGCCGTTGTCACGCAAGGGCGAGCCCAAGCAATTGCTGCGCTTTTTTGGCGACTCGACGCTCTTGCGCGCAACTGTGGACCGCATCGCGCCCATCTGCCCGGCCGAGCGCCGCCTGGTGATCACGGCCGCGCACCTGGTGGACGCGGTGCGCGACGTGTTGCCCGAGCTGGGCCCGGGCCAGGTCATCGGCGAACCGGCGCCGCGCAACACCGCGCCGTGCATGGCGGTGGCGGCCATGGTCGCCCGCGCGATCGACCCCGACGCCATCCTGGCGCTCTTGCCCGCCGACCACTGGGTGGCCGACGCCGGCGCCTTCCAGCGCGCACTGGCCCAAGCCGCCCAAGCGGCGGACAGCGGCCAGATCGTCACCTTGGGCGTGGTGCCGACCCAGCCCGAGACGGGCTACGGCTACATCGAAACCGTGGGTCCGGCGGCCGAGGGCGTGACGCCAGTGGTGCGCTTCGTGGAAAAGCCCACCTTGGACCGGGCGCTGCAGTTCCTGGCCGGCGGCCGGCACTTGTGGAACGCCGGCGTATTCGTGGTGCGCGCCGACCGGGCGCTGCACGCGCTCGACCGCCACCTGCCCGACATCGGCCGCTGTCTGGCCGAGCTGGATCACCACGCGGTCGGCGGCGAGGCTTGGCATGCCGTGATCAAGGTGGCGTTTCCGCACTGCCCCAGCGTGTCGATCGACTACGGTGTAATGGAGCACGAATCCGACATCGCGGTGGTGCGGTTGGACGCAGGGTGGAGCGACGTCGGCACCTGGCACTCGATCCTCGGCCTGCGGCCAGCCGGTGCGACCAACTTCACCTATGGCCCCGTTCTGACCCTGGACAGCGACCAGTGCGTGGTCATCAGCAAGGGTCCGTTCGTAGCGGCGGTCGGCCTGCACAACATGGCGGTTGTGGCCACCGACGATGCCACGTTGGTGGTGCCGCTCGACCGCAGCCAAGACGTGCGGCAGGTGGTCGCCGAGGTCACGGCCCGCGGGCGCGCCGATCTGCTCTGATCGATCCCGGCTTTCGCTCAGATCCCTGGTCCGCCATGACAAGGAACAAGCGCGGACGGACCGGGCCCCGGCGCGCCGTGATCGGCGTGTCATGCGACCAGCGGAAAATAAACAAAACGGCTCCGATCGGCGTCAATCTGGGCATGCGGGGCGCCCCGCCCCGACCCCGGAGGACGCATGCCGCGCATCCCTGCACCTCGGCACCCATCGCGGGCCGGCGCACTCCGTCGACCGCTGGCGGCGGCCTTGTGCGTGGCAGCCAGCATCGCACTGTCCCTGGCCATTGCGCTTGCGCCGGTGGAACCGCCGATCGCTCCTGAGGCCCGCGCACAACGGCCCGCCGCCATCCCGGTCGCCGCGGCCGAGCCCGCCTTGACCCTGCCGGGGCCCTTGCCGCCGCTGCGCTTCACCCCAGTCCCGCCGCGCACGGTCGCCAAAGCCGCGGCTGCGCGCCGGCCCACCCGGGTGCCAAGGCCAGACGGCGACGTCGTGGCGCGCTGGCACGCCTCCGGCGACACCTTGCTGCGCCTCGGCACCGGCATCGGCCGCGCCCTGCGGGCCGTGCTCCAGCCCGAGACGCCGCCCGTGGTGGCCGTCGCGGTGCCAGCAGAGCCCGATGCGGACCCTCCCGTTGCCGACCCCGTGCCCGGCGATCCGCCAGCGACAACCGAACCTGAACCGGCAGAACCGGCCGAGCCGGACGAGGATTCGCAGGACGCAGACGAGGACGGCGCGGCGGCCGACCCGGACAGCGATGACGCCACCGAGGATTCGGGCGACGAGGGGGCCGACGATGAAGAAAGTGACCTGCGGCCGATGCGGGGCGGCCGCGTGTAGCGACGGGCGCGATCAGCCGACGAAAAGCGCCTGTTTGGCCACCATGAGCCAGAACACCAGGGTCAGCGGCAGGCCCACCACGCTGCCCCAAATCGCCCACTGCACCAACGCCCGGGCGGTCGCCGGCCGGTCGCCGCGCTGGGCGTCGGCCACCAGCCGCTCCTGCCAGTAGAGCACCACGGTCACCGAGACCAATGACGTCAGCAGCATCAGCGCCATCGACTCGAAAAGCCACGGTTGCTTGTGCACGCCGCCCAGCACGCCGGCCATGCAAATGCCGTTCCAGATCGCCAACTGAACGCCCGGGGTCGTCAGCCAGATGTCGCAGTCGCTCAACACCTTGGCCGCCCAGGCGATGCGGCCCTGATCGCCGCTGTACCACGCCAGGCTCAGCCACACTGGCCCGACGATCAGGTTGCCCATCATCAGCATCACGCCCACGATGTGCAGCGCCTTGTGGACGTTGTAATCCAGCGGCGCCGCGGCCGGGATGCCGGCCCACAGCAACGCCAGCGCCCCCCAGGCCACCAAGTTCGACACCACCGACAGTTTGGCCGAGAACGACCGCTTCACTGCAACCTCCGAATTGGCAAGCCCCAAGACGCGCCATCGTAGCACCGCGAACGGCGGGCGGCAAGTGCGCGGGCAGCGCCATCAAGCCGTGCGACGACGGCAACCCGTGCACCAAGGATGCCTGCGAACCGGCCAGCGGCTGCACCGCCACGGCACAGGACGGCGGCACCTGCGACGACGGCACCGCGTGCACCAAGGACGATACCTGCACGGCCGGCAAGTGCGGTGGCAACACGGTTGTGTGCGACGACAGCAACCCGTGCACCTCGGACAGCTGCGACCCGGCCAAGGGCTGCACCGCAACCAACGACGACAACCTTGCATGCAGCGACGGCGACGCCTGCACCGACAAGGACGCGTGCAGCGGTGGCAAATGTGCGGGCGCGGGCGCGGTCAAGTGCGACGACGGCAATGCCTGCACCGACGACAAGTGCGACCCCAAGACCGGCTGCGCCGCCAGCAACAACACCGCAGCGTGCGACGACGGCGACGCATGCACCGGAAAAGATGCCTGCAATGCCGGAAAATGCACAGGCGGCGACGCCATCAAGTGCGACGACAAGAACCCGTGCACCGACGAGACTTGCGACAAGGCCAAGGGTTGCCAGAGCGCCCCCAACCAGGCCGCTTGCAGCGACGGCGACGCCTGCACCACGGGCGACAAGTGCGCCGCCGGCAAATGCGCGGCCACCGGCAAGGCCGACTGCGACGACAAGAACCCCTGCACCGACGACAGCTGCGACCCCGCCAATGGCTGCGCCAAGAAAAACAACAGCATTACCTGCGACGACGGCGACGCCTGCACGGCCGGCGACAAGTGTGCCGACGGCAAGTGTGTGACAGGCAACGTGATCAAGTGCGACGACAACAACCCGTGCACCGCCGACAGCTGCGACAAGGCCAAGGGCTGCGTCACCACCACTACCAGCGCGGCGTGCGACGACGGCGACGCGTGCACCAAGGGCGACAAGTGTGACAGCGGCAAGTGCGCGGCCGGTCCGCCGCTCAAGTGCGACGACAGCAACCCGTGCACCGACGACAACTGCGACGGCAAGACCGGCTGCGTGAACACCAGCAACCTGGCCGCGTGCAGTGATGGCGACGCTTGCACCACCAAGGACGCCTGCGACGGCGGCAAGTGCGTGCCCGGCGCCAAGCTCGACTGCAACGACAACAACCCGTGCACCGACGATTCGTGCGACAAGGTCGCTGGCTGCAAGAATGCCAACAACACCCTGGCGTGCAACGACGGCAGCGACTGCACCACCGGCGATCAGTGCGCCAACGGCAAGTGCGCGGGCATTGGCAAGCAGTGCGACGACAACAACCCGTGCACCGACAACAAGTGCTCGGCGCTCAACGGCTGCGACTACCCGGCCAACACGGCGCCGTGCGACGACGGCAAGGTCTGCACGGAAAAGGACACGTGCAAGGACAAGGCCTGCTCGGTCAGCGTGCCCAAGGTGTGCGACGACGGCAATGGCTGCACGGTCGACAGCTGCGACCCGGTCAAGGGCTGCGTCGCCACGCCGACGCCGGGCTGCGTCGGTTTGCCGTACCTGCAACTTTTCAACTGCCAGGACCCGTCCCTGACGACCTGGACGCTGAGCGCCGCGGCCTTGCCCGGCCAGGCCTCCTGGGCCGTGGACGCGACCGCAAACCCGCCCGGTTTCTGGTCGCCAGCGTGCTCGCTCAACTTCAACAATGGCGTCGACTACCAGTGCGTGGGCACGGAGAAATCGGTGGCCGGCACCGCGACCTCGCCGCAGTTCGACGGCACCAAGCTCAAGGGCGGCGCCAAACTGCGCGCGGTGTTCCGGTTGGGCGGCAAGTGGGAAGACGGCGCCTACGACAACCTTGATCTGCAACTCAGTGTGGATGGCGGCAAGACCTGGACCCTGGTCAAGTCGTTCGACGCCCCGCCGGCCTGGAACGGCGTCACCGTCGATTTGCCCGATGCCGTGGTGGGCAAGCTCTTCGCGCTGCGCTTTGCCGTGTCGGCCACCGACTGCCTGTTCAACGACACCGCAGGCTTCTTCGTGGACGACTTCGCGATCGTGCCCGCCGCCTGCTCGTCGAGCGCCGGTTGTGATGACCTGAACATCTGCACCACCGACACCTGCACCAACGGCGCGTGCAGTTGGAAGGCCCTGGCGGCCAGCACGCCGTGCAACGACGGCAACGCCTGCACCGGCAAGGACGTCTGCAACAGCAAAGGCATGTGCGGGCCGGGCGCCGCGATCACGTGCAACGACAACAACCCGTGCACCACCGACGCCTGTAGCCCGCAGACCGGATGCAGCAACGTGCAGAACACGCTGCCGTGCACCGACAACAACGCCTGCACCGACAAAGACGTGTGCGCGCTCGGCAAGTGCGTGTCCGGCCCGGCGCTCAAGTGCGACGACGGCAAGCCCTGCACCGCTGACAGCTGCGATTCGGACAGCGGCTGCCTCAATCTCAACACCCCGAGCGGTCCGAACGTGCCATGCGACGGCACTAGCGCCAACGGCTACTGTTACAAGGCGGTCAAGTCCACCCAGACCTGGGCCAACGCCGAAGCCGCGTGCAAGGTGTGGGGCGGCAACCTCGCCAGCGTCACCAGCGATGTAGAGAACGGCGCAGTCAACAAGACCGCGGTGGGCGTCTGCGGTAGCGTCAGCGCATGGATCGGCTTGAACGACGTCGCCAGCGAGGGCAAATACGTGTGGACCGACGGCACCCCGTTCGCCTACAAGAACTGGTCCGCCAACCAACCCGACAACGCCGGCAACGTCGAGGACGTGGTCGAGATGCTCGCTGCCGGCACCTGGAACGACCTGCCGCCCGGCAACACGCTCGGCTGCTACGTCTGCAAGCGTCCGCTGCCGGTGATCTGCGACGACCTGAACAAGTGCACGCAGACCGACCTGTGCGACGGCAAGGGCGCGTGCGTGGGCAGCAACCCGCCGACCTGCAACGACAACAACCTGTGCACCACCGACAGTTGCGACCCGGCCAAGGGCTGCGTGTTCAACCAGAACACCGCGCCCTGCAACGACGGCGATGCCTGCACCACCAACGACGCCTGCGCGCTCGGCGCCTGCAAGGGTGGCGTGGCCCCCAACTGCGACGACAAGCTGGAGTGCACCATCGATAGTTGTGACAAGACCAAGGGCTGCGTCAACACCGTCAAGACCAGCGCCGGCCCGGCGTGCGACGGCACGGTGGTCAACGGCCGGTGCTTCAAGGCCAACAAGGTGACGCTGAGTTGGGCAAACGCGCAGACCGCGTGCCAGGCTTGGGGCGGCAACCTGACCGCGCTCAGCAGCAGCACGCAGCAGACGGCCGCCCACACCGTGGCCAAGGCGGTGTGCGGCACGACCGGCGAGTTCTGGATCGGATTGTCGGACGTCGTCACCGAAGGCAAATACGTGTGGGTCGACGGCACACCGTTCTCCTACGCCAACTGGGCGAGCGGAGAACCGAACAACTCGGGCAACGAAGATGTCGTCGAAGCCAGCCTCGCCGACGGCAAGTGGAACGACATCGCCACCGGCTCGACCAACATCTGCTACGTCTGCGAAAAGGCCGATCCGCCCGCCTGCAACGACGGCGACGCCTGCACCACCGTCGACAAGTGCGCCGCCACCGGCAAGTGCGTCGGCACCGTCGCGGCGGATTGCGACGACAAGAACCCGTGCACCACGGACAGTTGCGACCCGGCCAAGGGCTGCGTGAACACCAACAACACCGCCGACTGCATCGACGGCAACGCCTGCACCACGCTCGACAAATGCAACGGCGGCAAGTGCGTGGGCGGCCCGGCGCTGGTGTGCGACGACAAGACCTCGTGCACCGTCAACAGCTGCGACCCGGCCAAGGGCTGCGTGTACACGCCCGACGCCAAGAACAACGTCGGCGCTCCGGTGTGCGACGGCTACGTGGTCGGCACCCGCTGCTACAAGGCGGTCAAGTCGGCACTGACGTGGTCGGCGGCCGAGACGGCGTGCAAGAACTGGGGAGGCAACTTGGCAAGCATCGCCGATGCCGCGGAGAACACGGCGGTGCGCACCGCCGCCGATCGCGTCGTGGGCAAAGTGCCGGTGCACATCGGCTTGAGCGACACGCTCACCGAAGGCAAGTACGTGTGGAGCGACGGCACGGCCTTTGCCTACACCAATTGGAATGCCGGCGAGCCCAACAACAGCGGCAATGAAGACGTCGTGGCCATGCTCGACAACGGCAAGTGGAATGATTTCCTGGCAAGCAGCGCCCTGGCCGGTTACGTCTGCGAACGCGCGGCGCCGCCCAAGTGCGAGGACGCGGGCACCTGCAACAACAGCTACTGCGACCCCGCCGGCAAGTGCGTGACCACGACACTGCACAGCCCGTGCGAACAGGGCGCCGCCCTCGAAGGCAGTTGCTCGGCCAACGTCGCCAAGGTGTGCGCCGCCGACCCGTGGTGTTGCGCCAACGGCTGGGACACCCAGTGCGAGGCCGAGATGCTGTCGGTCGCCGCTGACAACCAGTGCGTGGCGGCGTGCGCGCACAGCATGTGCAGCAACGGCGGCGCGCTGACCGCCGGCTGCGACAAGGTCGGCCCGAGCCCCGGTTGCGTCTCGCAGGTCTGCAAGACCGATTCCTACTGCTGCACAACCGCGTGGGACGGGCAGTGCGTCGGCGAGGTGTACTCGATTTGCAAGTCGCAGGGCTGCACCTACGGCACCTGTGCGCACCCCTTGTGCACGATCGGCGCCAAGCTGGTCTCCGGCTGCGATGGCGTCGCCAAGGGCGACTGTGCCAAGAAGATCTGTGCGGCCGATTCATACTGCTGCAACAACTCGTGGGACGCCAAGTGCGTCGGCGAAGTGGAAACGGTCTGCGGTCAGACCTGCTACTAATTCGTATGGTGCGGCAGGGGGTTGCATCGCCTTGGCACCCCCTGCCGGCGCCGCGTCTGGGTTCCAGCCACCGATCTGGACAGCCGGCCCCCGCCGCGCCACAATCGGGGTCGCGCGGTACTTCGCGTCGGCGTACGGGTGGTCCGGTCATGCAATGGAATTCGTTGTCCAAAGCCTGGGTGGTGGTCGGCGTGATGTGCGCGGCCCAGGTTGCGCTGGCGTTGCCCGCGACGGCCGCGCCGCTCGACGTGCGCTTCGACAAGTTCTTCGAGGTCACGCCCACCGGATCCAAGATCAAGAGCGAGTCGATGCGCCAACTGATGCGCGAAATCAGCTTCGCGCTCGGTCCGCGCAGCAGCGGCCCCATTGCCTCGCAAGGTGCGCTCGGGGTCGACTTCGCGTATGAGTTGGGGATGTCGGGCGCCAACGACAAGGCCGACTACTGGCAGAAAGGTGCCGAAGCGCCAGCGTCGTCGCTGACCAGCCACACCATGCGCTTTCGCAAGGGCCTGCCGCAAAGTCTCGCGGTGGGCGCGAGTCTCGCGCACCTGAGCGATTCGAGCCTGTACGCCGCAGGGTTCGAGTTGCAGACGGTGTTCATCGACGGGTTCCGCTCGATCCCGGAGTTCGGCGCCCGCATGGGCGGCACGGCGATTTTTGGCAACAGCCACCTGGAAGGCTTCTACAACTTCTTTGGCGACCTGACGCTGTCCAAGTCGTTCGGTGTGGCCGGGGTGCTGGCCTTGCAGCCGTGGCTGACCTACTCGATGTCAGGCACCTACTACAAGCCGCTGGCCGAAAAGATCATCCCCGACGACAAGACCCTGGCCGACGTGCAACCGCAGTACTCATTCGACGTGTCGCTGGCGCACCGCGGGGCCGTGGGCTTGCGCGTGGTGTCGCATCGCGTGCAGCTCGGCTTCGAACTGACGCGCTCGTTCTCGGACAGCCTGAATCTCTTCACGATGCGCGTGGGCGCCGTGTTTTGAGCCATTCGGCCCCCAGCTTGCCTTTGTCCGCCGCTGTCCCCGCCAGCATCGCCAGTGCGGCCGCCGCTGTGCTCGCCGGCAATGTGCGGGCAGGCGCGCGGCTGATGCGCATGCTCGACGACCGCGATCCGCAAGCGCTGAGCGTCCTGCGGGTGCTTTTTTCGCACACCGGCCGCGCCCAAGTCATCGGCATCACGGGAAATCCAGGCAGCGGCAAGTCCACATTGACCAGCCGGCTGATCGCCCACTACCGCGCCCAGGGCAGCAAAGTCGGCGTGGTGGCGGTCGATCCGTCGAGTCCGTACTCCGGAGGGGCGATCCTCGGCGACCGCATCCGCATGATGGACCACGCGTCCGATCCGGGCGTATTTATCCGCAGCCTCGCCACCCGAGGTGCCCTGGGTGGCCTGTCGCGCGCAACCAACGACGTGGTGCACGTGCTGGATGCGATGGGCCACGACGTGGTGCTCGTCGAAACCGTGGGTGTGGGCCAGGACGAGATCGACATCGTGCGGACCGCCGACACCACGGTGGTCGTGCTGGTGCCAGGGCTCGGCGACGACATCCAGGCCATCAAGGCCGGCATCCTCGAGATTGCCGACGTGTTCGCGGTCAACAAGGCTGACCTCGACGGCGCCGAGCGCACGGTGGGCGACCTGCGCGGCTTGCAGATGCTGCTGACGCGGATGCCGCCGTGGCTACCGCCGATCGTGCGCACGGTGGCCGCGCGCGGCGAGGGCGTGGCCGAACTCGCGGACCGCATCGCGGACCACAGCGCATTCTTGCAGGCCTCGCCAGCCGCGACCGAGCGGCGGGTGGCGCGGGCGCGCTTCGTGGTCACCTCGCTCGTGCGCGAGACCGTGGGCGACGCGGCCGAACGTTGGCTGCACGACAGCGCGGCAGGCCAGCAGGTGCTGGCCGACGTGGTGGCACGCAGGACGGATCCCTTCGCCGCGGCCGAGGCGGCGTTGGCGGCCACCGCAGCGCGAGGCTGAGCCCGATGTCGCGCAAGGGGCGAAAGGGCCCGGAACTTCCGGCGACGCCACACGTACCGCCGTCCCTGGCACAAGGTGCATCGACGCAGGCGGCCGTTGCGCAGTCTTTGGATCACCCTGCCGCCGGCCCGGACGACCCGCCCGCCGATCCCCTCCGGACGCTCGCGCTTGCCGCCGCGGGCTGGGCATCGCTGATCGCCGCCGCTAGCCTGGGCGCGACCGCGCCGACCGGCCTGGGCATCGCACCCGTCGCCGTCGCGGTTGCCGCAGCAGCGGTCGGCATGCGCAGCCTGCGCACCCAGAACGCCACCGGCTGGGCCGTGGGCACCGCCGTGCTCGCCCAGTTGGCGGCGGCGTGGACGCTGGCGGGCGTGGCGGGTCCGCGGATGGGCGACCCCTTGCGCGCGAGCATGCACGGGATTGGCCCGTTGGCATGCCTCGCAGTTGCGGGCCCGGGGCTGCTGGCGCTGGTGCGCGCGCCCTCGCCGATCGCACGGGCGCTGGCGACGCTCGGCAGCGCAGGCTTGTGGATTTTCTGCTGGATGCCGGTGGGCCATGCCGGCCAGACGCGGGTGCCGTGGCTCGCGGCCTTGGGTTCGGTGCCGTCGGCTGCCGCGGCCGGCGAGGCGCCCGTCGCGAGCGAAGTCATCGGCGCGCCCTGGTTGGCGGTGCTGGCGGTCGTCTCTACGGCGGTGCTGGTGGGCATGTGCGCGCGGCCGGCGTGGCCTGCGGCATGGGCGTGGGCGGCGACGAGTGGCCTTGGGTTGGGTGTGGTGGGCGCGGCGAGCGAAGGTGGGCTGGTGGCCGCGTTGGCGACGGGAGGGGCCCTTCTCGCCACCTGTATTCCGCTGTACGAAGTCATGGTGCGCAGACCGGCGGACCGCCCGGACGCGGCGGCGGTCGGCCGGGCGTTCGAGCCATGGGCGGTCGTGCTGCTGCTGGCGACGTGGTCCCTGCTCAAAGCCAACGGCTTGCGCTATTCGACAACCGACGAGGCGCTCTACTACTACGCCGCCCGGTTGTGGTCCGAGGGCGCGATGCCCTACCGCGATTTCTTCTTTTCGCACCCGCCGCTGCACATCGCCGTGCCCGCCCTGCTGTACAAGGTCTTTGGCTACCAGTTCTTGATGGGCAAGCTGCTGTCCGTGGTCGCCGCCACGGTCGCCGCGCTTTTCAACTGGCGGATCGCCCGCCACGCCCTGGGTCCGTTGGGCGGCGTGCTGGCGTTGGCGCTCACCCTGCTGGCCGGCGAAGTGCTGCAGGCCGCGACCAACCTGACCGGCGTCAACCTGACGGCGGCGTGGCTGATGGCCGGCCTGTGGGCGCTGTGGGTGCGGCGGTCGTTCGTGTGGGCGGGCGCGTGCCTGGGGGCCGCGGCGGCGACCGGGTTCTACGCCTTTGGCGGCTGGCTGACGGCCATGGTGCTGGCGCTGCTGTTGCCGTGGCCCGCGCGCTGGACCGACCTGGGACAGTGGCTTCGGCATCCGGCCGCGCGGGTTGCCGCCGGGTTTCTGTTGGTCTGGGGTGGCGTCAACCTGCTGTTTGGGGCCATCGGCGGGCAGGCCTACTGGGACGGCGTCTACGCCTACCACTTCGCCAAGAAGGCGAAAGTCGATGGGTTCGTGCCACTGTCCGAAGGGCCGACGGCGGTGCTGGCCAACTTCGCGACCATGCTCGGGGCCCGCGACTTCGCGGTCTCGGTCTACCACCACGCGGCGCACTACTGGCTGGCCTTGGGCCTGCCGCTGGCGCTGGTGGCGCGGCATTGGGTCAGTCGGCAGGGCGATGCCAAGCAGGCCCCATGGTCCGCGGTGTTCGATCCGCGCCGGTGGTGGGACGGCCCTGGGATGGCCATCGCGCTGGTGTGGGCCCTGGCCTTGGCGCTGCTCGTCGAGTTCGGCCAGTTCAAAGAGCGCTACGATTTCTATTTTGCGCTGGTGCTGCCGGTCGTCGCTACCTGCGCCGCCGGGTTCTTGGTGGTGGCGGCCGAGGTGGCTGGACACGCCGTCGGGGCAGCCGCCGTGGCGCCGACCCGCCGGGCCGTGGTCGCAACCGTCGCACTGGGCGCCTTCGGCTGGTGCTGGATGCCGGTGGACATGGCGGCCAACCGCGCCGCGTATCCATCGGAGTTCGCGGGCCCCAAGGTCGAGGGCAAAGGGCCAGGCGAGCGCCTGGTGTTCGAGTGGCTGCCGGCGCCAGGACCGCCTTGGGTGTCGACTTGGACGCAAGCGCTCTTGTGGAAGGACCACCGCATCCGCGGCAGCGTCGAGACCGGCATGCACCACTACCTGTGGGGCAAGAAGCGCTGGTTCAGCAAGGCTGAAGAGATGGCCGCCTACATCGCCGCCCACAGTCGGCCCGACGAGACGATCACAGGCGCCAGCGACTACGCGCCCCTGTTGGCGCTGCTGAGCGGCCGACGCATGGCCGGCAACCACGTGGACACCAACAGCAAGGTCTTCAACACCGGCGCCGTGGCCCTGGAGAAATTCTGGGACGACGTCTGCCGCGACAAGCTCAAGTTCATCGTCTCGGCGCCGCAGAGCTACTTCGCCGCACAGGACCTGCCCAAGCGCACCACGGTGCAAGAGAACTTCGTGCGCGACAAGGTGTTCGCCGACCCCGCGCTCAAGCATTGGCGGCCTTTGGAACTGGAACTCTGGGTCCGCAAGGGCCCCGAACCGTGCGCGTACAAAGGCAAGCGCGGGGGCGGGCCGAGCTTGTAGACGGCAGGCGCGCTTGGCGCGTCGGCGAGCGCCGTCGTGGATCCACGCGCCCCTGAACGCTGGGTCCCGGGAACCCTCCTGCCCGCGACCTTGACACCGATGCCGTTTGGTGCCACACCGCCGGCCGCGGATCCGCCGATCCGATGGCCCGCCGATGGACAACCCGCCGCCCGTCAACGCGCCCGAGCTGCAGCGCACGCCGCTTTTCGACGCCCACGTTCGCCTGGGCGGCCAGATGGTCGAATTCGCAGGCTGGCACATGCCGGTGCAGTACCAAGGCCGCGGGCTGGTTGCGGAGCATCTGGCCACGCGGTCGGCCGTCGGCCTTTTCGACGTCAGCCACATGGGCGAGATCATCGTGCAAGGGCCTGGGGCCGAGGCCGAGGTCAACCGGTTGGTCAGCAATGACGTGTCCAAGCTCGGCGATGGCGACGCCTGTTACGCGCTGTTGTGTCACGCCCACGGCGGCACGGTCGATGACCTGTACGTCTATCGGTTGGAAGCCGACCGTTTTCTGCTCGTGGTCAACGCGTCCAATGCCGCCAAGGACTTCGCCCACATGGTGCAAAACGCCCGCCACCCGGGGATCTTTGCCAACCGCTCTGGCGACTTCGCCCAGATTGCGGTGCAGGGTCCCAATGCCGCGCGCTTGTTGCGGCGGGTGGCACCAGGCGAAGCGATCGGGCTGCCGCGCAACCGCGTCCGCGTGCACGCGTTCGACGGCGGTGACCTGCTGGTGGCGACGACCGGCTACACCGGCGAGAGCGGCTTTGAGATCTACTGCGCGCCCGACCAGGCCGAGCGGTTGTGGTTCGCGCTGCTCGACGCCGGCGCCGACCTCGGCGTGTCTCCGGTGGGCCTGGGTGCCCGCGACACCTTGCGGCTGGAGATGGGCTACCCGCTCTACGGCAACGAACTCGACGACCACACCAACGGCTATGAGGCACGGGTGGGCTGGGCGATGCGGCCCAAGAAGGCGGGTGGCTTCATCGGGTCCGATCCGCTCCTGCAGGTGTTGGCACAGGGACCGGCGCGCAAGCTGGTCGGCCTGGAACTCACCGACCGCGGCGTGCCCCGCGCCGAGTACCCGGTGTTGCACCAGGGCCAACCCGTCGGCAAGGTGACGAGCGGCACCCACTCGCCGAGCCTCAAGAAGCCGGTCGCGCTCGCTTACGTGCCCGCAGACCTGTCGGCGCCCGGCACCCCACTGGCCATCGACGTGCGCGGTCAGCCCAAGGCGGCGGTTGTCGTGCCGTTCCCGTTCGTAACGCCCCTTCCCAGCAACCCGCTGGACTGAAAACGATCTTGGCGCGCGCGCGCCGCGAGGTTCCCATGGCCATCCCCAGCAACCTGCGCTACACCCACGACCACGAATGGGCCCGCGACGAAGGTGACGGCACCTGTACGGTCGGCGTCACCGATTTCGCCCAGGAGAACCTGGGCGGCGTGGTCTACGTCGAGCTGCCGGCGGTCGGCACGGCGGTCAAGGCCGGTGCCCGCTTCGGCACTGTCGAATCGACCAAGAGCGTCAGCGAACTCTACGCCCCGGTCGCGGGCCGCGTGGTCGCCGTCAACGAGGCCCTGCAAGGCGAGCCGGAACTGGTCAACAGCGACGCCTTTGGTCAGGGCTGGATGGTGCGCATCCAGGTCGAAGCCGCCGATGCGCTTGCTGGCTTGATGGACGGCACAGGCTACGAAGCGCACGTGGCGGCAGCGGCGCACTGAGTCGGCTATTTCCCGCCTGCGGCACAGTTGGCTATTTCCCGCCTGCGGCACACTCAGGCGCCGCGGCAGGGCGTGCGACCGATGCAGGCGCCGTGATTGCCCGCGACAGGTCGAATCCGGCTCAGCCCGCGACGGGCAAGGCGCCGGCCGGCCGCTGCTCGGCGAAGATGGCGTCCAGTTCCTGACCCACCTCGTCTTCACCCTGTGCGCGCGCCACCGACAGCTCCTTGACCAGCAGCGTCCGGGCCTGGTCGAGCATTTTGCGCTCGCCAAAGCTCAGGGCCTTGCTGTACTTGAGCACCGACAGGTCGCGCAGCACTTCGGCGACGTCGAAGATCGAACCCGTGTTGATCTTGTCGACGTAGGCGCGGTAACGGCGGTTCCAGGTCTGGTTGCTGGCGGTCTGGGTGCGTTCCTTGAGCACGCGGTAGATGCGCTCGACCTCGGCATTGCCGATGACCTTGCGCAAACCGACGGACGCCACCTTGGAGACCGGGATCATGATCTTCCTATCGGTGTTGATGACCCGCAGCATGTACAGGATCTCGGTGTTGCCCGCGATCTCCTTGGATTCGATGGCGGTGATCTCCGCCACGCCCTGACCGGGGTACACGGCGCGGTCGCCAATGCGAAACATCATGGGTCGGCTCCTGGTGCGGCGACGGCGCTGTCGGCCCCGGCCACATCTGCCCGCTGCGCACACTCGGCCCCCTCGGGCGGGGCCGCGCGGCGGTCGGCGCGGTCGGCAAGCAAACCGGGCAGCGGTGCGGTGCGCGCGGGGACGTGCGGCGACAGGTGCGGCACGGCGAAGGTCACGGGGAAGGACGCTGGCGGGCGCTGCAAACGCGCAACGCCCTGCGCACATTCTAGCCGATCTCGCGCACTCCGGGCAACAACAAAACACTGACCCCGCTGCGCAAGCCCCGTCGGCGGGCTCAACCCCGCCCGAACGACGTGCGCGCCCGCAGCGCTCGGCCGACGGTCGCGCCGTCCAGGTATTCCAGTTCGGCGCCCTGCGGCACCCCGCTGGCGATGCGGCTCAGGCGCAGTTCGCGACCGCGCAGTTGCCCCTGGACGTAGCTCGCCGTGGCTTCGCCCTCGACCGAGATCGAGGTGGCGACGATGACTTCGGCGGGTTGCAGCGCGTCGATGCGCGGTACCAGGTCGTCCAGGTGCAGGTCGCGGGGACCGACGCCGCGCAATGGGGCCAGCGCGCCGCCGAGCACGTGATACAGCCCGCGGTACTCGCCGCTGCGCTCGATCGCCAGCAGGTCCGGCACGTCCTCGACCACGCACAGTAGGGCCGGGTCGCGGTGCGGATCGGCGCAGATGGCGCAGCGGTCGGCCTGCGCGAAGTGGTGGCACGCCTCGCAGAACCGCACCAGGTCGTGCAACTCGTGCAGCGCCGCGCCCAGGCCCTGGGCGTACTGGGGCCCCTGGGACAACACGAAAAGCGCCAGCCGGTGCGCCGACCGCTCGCCCACGCCGGGCAGTCGGCCGAGCAGCCGCGCCAGGCGTTCCAGGGCCGGGGGCAGCGACGCGTCGCTCACGCAGAGGCCGCTGGCGCGTCGGCACCTTCGAGGTGCAGGGCCACCACAGTGCCGTCGAGCGCTGTGGCGACCGCCCGCACGGCTGGGTGCTGCCTCAAGGTCGCCTCGGCACTGGCCAACTGCGCCTCCTTGGCGCGCGCACCGCGGGCCGACCGACTGTCGGTCCTGGCGCGCGGATCGTGCACGGCGCGCACCTGCCACGACCCACCAAACGCGTGCGCGGCCGATTTGCCGAAAAGGTCGAGCAGTTCTGGCCGCGACGCCTGCTGCAGCAGGAATTCGTTGGCGACGCCCAAGTCGAGTTCGCCAGCTGCGCACCGGGCGACCACCATGCTGTCCAGCAGCGAGGCGTGGGCGGCGTTGCCCGACAGCTCGCGCACTGCCGACTGCAGGCGCCCCAGATCGTCGTCGCCGAGGGCCAGGGGCGCCGCCGGCAAGGGGGGCAGGGGCGCCGAGGGGCGCAACACCGCTTTGGCATCGGCCACGCTCGGCGGGCTGGCCAGGGCCGGACCCGCGCCAGGTCGCGGTGGCGGCACCGGCGCGGCGGCGCGACTGCCGGGACCGGCGGGCGATTGCGGGCGCCCCACGGCGGGCGGAGGCAAGGGCGCAGCTGCCCCACCAGGCCGCGGGCCACCGAGTCGCGGGCCGGAAGCCAAGAGGGCTTCGACGCGCGCGGCCAGTTCCGCCACGTCGGCCAGGTGCGCAGCGCGGCACAGCCGCACGACGCCGAGTTCCAGCACCAGCCGCGGATAGCGCGCGGTGGCCACGGTCTCGGCCAGCTCGAGCAATACGTGGCTCAACCGTTCCAGGTCTGCGTCGCTGGTGCCGTCCGAGACGAGGCGCAGGGCGTCGATCTCGCTGTCGCTGCGGTCCACCAGTTGTTTGGCCGCCGATCCGGTCAGGCGCACAACCAACACGTCGCGGGCCTCCATGGCCAGGGTCCGGCCCAGGGTCTTGAGATCCAGGCCATAGTCGTGCGCTGCGCCGAGCGCCTGCAAGGCCAGGGCCGTGTCGCGCCGGCACAGCGCGTGCAGGAGCTGGTGGGTGCGGCCGCGGTCCGCCACGCCCAGCAGCGCCGCCACGGTTTCGGTGTCCAGCCGGTCGCCGCCGAACGCGATGACCTGGTCGAGCAGGGACAGCGAATCGCGCATCGAACCATCGCCCTCGCGGGCCACGAGGTAGAGCGCGTCCTGGTCGTAGCCGATGCCCTCGGCCTCGCAGATGCTGGCCAACCGGCCCACCACGTCCTGGGCCTTGACGCGCCGGAAGTCGTAGCGCTGGCAGCGCGAACGGATGGTAATCGGCAGTTTCTGCGGGTCGGTGGTGGCCAGGATGAACACCACGTGCGGCGGCGGCTCTTCCAGGGTCTTGAGGAAGGCGTTGGCCGCTGCATCGGTCAACATGTGCGCTTCGTCGACGATGTAGATCTTGTAGCGATCGCGCTGCGGCGCGTAGCCCACGCCCGATCGCAGTTCGCGGATCTCGTCGATGCCGCGGTTGCTGGCGGCGTCGAGTTCCTGGACGTCGACGCTGTTCGAGGCCGAGACCTCGCGGCACGCTGCGCACTGTCCGCACGGCGAATCGGTGGGTCCGCGCTCGCAGTTGAGCATCTTGGCGACGATGCGCGCGGTCGAGGTCTTGCCTGTGCCGCGGGCGCCGCAGAACAGCAGCGCGTGCGGAATTCGCTTCATCGCCAGGGCATTGGCGAGCGCGCGTCGGATGTGCTCCTGACCGACCAATTCCGCGAGGCCCGCCGGCCGATACTTGCGGGCGAGCACGACGTAGCCCATGGTGGCCTCCACGTGGAGCGATGGAACGCAAAAACGAGTTCGCCGGCAGGGCCGGCGGCACACAACCCGACTGCTACCGCTGCTCCCTCTCGGGCCTGACGGGGTTCACAGCGAATTGTTGCCGCCGGCCTTGCCGGCGAACGGTGGCACCCGCCCCCGCGGGGGCGTTGCACGGGGCGCGGTCGAGGGACGACCGGGCGCGGCGGAGAGACGGGGATTCGAACCCCGGGTACTCTTTTGGAGTACACCCGCTTTCCAAGCGAGCACCTTAAACCACTCGGACATCTCTCCTGCGGCAGGCGCCCGCCCGCAATGGCGGCCCTGCGCGGGGGCACGGTTGCCGTCGGGCCGGCCGGCGGAGAGCGAGGGATTCGAACCCCCGATACCTTTCGGTACACCTGATTTCGAGTCAGGCTCCTTCAGCCACTCGGACAGCTCTCCGGGGTTCGCCGCGGGCGCGGACGAGGCGGAAATCGGCGGCCGAGGCGGCAACCATGGTGCAGTGCGGCGAAACTCGGTCGCGCTGGCAGGCGCGATCGCAGGGCGACGAGGCGCACGGCCCCAGCGCGGCGCGCAAGGATAATCGTCCGCGCGGCCTCGCGCAATGTCAGGCGGCGCGATCGGGGCGATCGGCGCCGTCGCCTGCGCGCAAGGCTGCGAAAAACTGCGACAGGAGCCGGCTCGCCGGATCGCGGCGCACGCCTTCGCTGACGATCATGCGGTGGTTGAGGCGATCGTCGTGGCCGAGCGCGTACAGCGACACGGCTGCGCCCGCCTTCGGATCGCGGCACGCAAAGGCCAGCCGACCCAGCCGGGCGTTGATCGCGGCGCCCATGCACATCGGACACGGTTCGAGCGTGACGTAGAGCGTGCAGTCGTTCAGGCGCCACGACCCCAGCCGCTGGCCTGCCTGGCGCAGCGCCAGAATCTCAGCGTGGGCTGTCGGGTCCTGATCGCGCTCGCGGCGGTTGGCCGCAAAGGCGACCACCTCGCCTTCGTGGACGACCACTGCGCCAATCGGCACCTCGCCCTGGGTGCCGGCATCTTCGGCGATGCGCAGCGCCAGGTCCATGTAGTCGCCGTCGTCGGCCAGATCGCGACCAGCGGCATGGTGCACGACCCAGTGCATGGCGGCAGGAGACATGGCGGCACGGCGACTGCGGCGCGATGGCCGCGCAAGGCGGGGTTCTGGCGATAGGGTCAGACGGGAGGCGCCGAACGCCGGGACAGGCCCGCCACCCGGCCGCGGACTGGCAACCGGGCGAGCAGTGTGCCGATTTTGTGCGGGGTTGGCAATGGACTGGTCAGCCAGGTCCGCGGCCCCCAGCGCCCTGTGCAGCGCGTCGCGTTGTGCTACCCTCGCGCGGCCGTTGCCGGCGGTGGAGGTCGCGTTGTCCCTGCAATCCTTGCACGCGTACTGCGCGGCGGCGGCGACGATCGCGGCCCTGGTTTTGTCCAACCAGGCGCGGGCGCAGTCCGACCCGTCCCCTGCGGCGCTGCCGGTCGCCCCAAGCGCGGTCGACGCACCGGCCGCAGCCACCGCCGAGATGCACCCGTCGGTTGAGACGCCGACCGCCGTCGAACCCAAGGCCGCGCCCGACGAACCGCACAGCGCTTGGCACTGGCGCCACAGCCTGGACCAGCGCTTTGTCGGCGAGCGGGCGAGCGTGGTCGAGGGCTTGGGTCCCGAAGCCAGCGAGGCTGCGCGGTTGGGGCCGACTTCGGGCATGCAGGCGCGGGCGCGCGCCGGCACCCAGGTGTCGTACGCCTCGCCCGATGGCTTCTTTCGCCACGCGGTCGGCGAGTTGCAGGTGCAGTTGCGCTACTGGGACCAGCCGTGGGCGCCCTTGCCGGCGACCCACAACGCGCTGCTGCGCGGCCGCGTCGAGCTGACCACCACTGCTGGGCAGTTCACGCTCGGCCGGTCGGCGTCGGTGTGGGGCCTGGGCCTGCTCGCTACCGACGGCGGCTACGATGCCTTGCAGTTTGGTGCGCGACAGGGCGAAAACGCGGTCACCCGCCTGGGCTGGGCGGTGCTGCCCGCATCCCTGTGGCACAAGGGCGACCCGCTTGAGGCGTTTCCGCTGGCCGTCGCGGTGGCGTACGACGTCCAAGCCCACGACGACCTGGCCCGGCTGCCGGGCGACGCGGCGACCAACCAGATCGCCGCGATCCTGTACCGCGGCAAGCAGGTGCAGACCGGGGCCTATGCCGTGCGCCGCGCGCAGACCGACGCAGACGGCCTGGGCCTGGCGGCGACTGTGGTCGACGGATTCGTGCGCTACCGCCGGCAGACCGGCCTCGGGTGGGTCGAGATCGCCGCCGAGGGGTTGTACGGCTGGGGCCACACCGGTTGGCTCAAGTCGCCCAACCAACCCGACGGCCTGGACCTGGCCCAGTGGGGCGGCGCCGCGCGCGTCGAGGTCGGCCGCCGCCGCGGGGCGCTCCGCTTCGAAGCCGGGGGCGCCAGCGCCGATGCCTTGCCACTGAACGGCACCCTGCGCAGCTTCCGGTTTGCCACCGACTATCACGTGGGGTTGGTGATGTTCGGCCAGGCGCAGCGCCAGCTGTCGGCCCAGGCGGCGCACAACTTGGCCGACCCACGCTATAGCGGCAGCGCCCCTGCCGGCGTCCAGCGGGTTGCAACATGGGGGGCGGTCACGCAGGCGCTGTACGTGCACCCGGTGGTGCGCCTGCAGCCCTACAAGAACGTGGCGGTCCTGCTGGGCGGTGTCTGGGCGCAAAGCCCGGCCGACGTGGCCGACCCGTTCCGCACCTTCCTCAACGGCGGCAAGGCCACCGGACCGCGCGGCGCGCAGGGCAAGCGCGGCCTGGGAACCGAACTCGACGGCGCCGTCGAATGCACCGCACATCTGCTCGACGGCCTCGTCGCCGTGGCGCGGGTGGACGCGGGCGTGTGGTTTCCGGGCGACGCGTACGACGACGCGGCGGGCGGGGCGATGGCGGCGGTGGGCGTGGTGCAGGGCCAGGTCCAGGTGCGGGCCGATTTCTAGGACGCGGGGAACGCCATGAATGCCAAGCCTTTCTCGTTCCGCGCCGCCGCACTCGTCGTGGTTGCAGCGTGGGCTGCCCGGTGCAGCGCGCTCGACGACCCGGATCTCGGCAGCGCGCAGGGGATCGCCCCGACCGACAAGAGCAAGCCCGGGCCGACGGTGGTATTCGACCCGCTGCGCCGGCCGCAGCCCGAGATTCCGTTTCCCAACGACCTGGCCCTGCACAGGCGGGCCGACGGCGCCCAATACGTCAACGTCAGCACGGTGTCCGAAGCTGCCATCGACCGCCGCAACCGCGAGCACCTCAACAACGTCGAGGGCTTTAGCGGCCTGACCCCGATTTCGGTCAGCTTCGACGGGCCGCTCGACCTGACTACGGTCACCGACGACAGCGTGTTCGTGGTCAACGTCCAGCCGGGTGGGGGGCACGTGGGCGAGGTGATCCCGCTCGACCTCGGCCGCGGCTGGTATCCGCACACCGCCGAACCGCATGCCTACTTTCCCAACGACAAGCTCGGCTTTTTCGACAGCTACGTGCTGCCGCCCGACAACCAGGTGGACAGCGACGGCGACGGCGTGCCCGACCAGTGGATCTACCACTATGAAACCGCCACCCATACGTTGGACATCCGGCCGCTTCTGCCGTTGCGCGCGGGCGAGCAGTACGCGGTGGTACTGACCCGCGACGTCAAGGGCTGGGACCAGCAGGGTCGCTATGGTCCCGTGCGATCGCCGTTCGATTTCGTCAACCACGACACCCAGACGCAGGCTTTGGAGCGCGCGCTGCCGGCCCTGCAAAAACGCGGCAAGAAGCGCGGCGACATCGCCTTTGGCTGGACACTGACCACGGGCGACCTGGCACGCACGTTCCGGGCGTTGCGCGATGGCCTCTACGGCAAAGGGCCGTTCGCGTGGCTCGACAAGGCCTTTGCACCCAAGATCAACGATGTCTACGACATGGAGGTGACGTTCGACGGCGACGCGACCTATGGGGGAATCGGCGACAAGCCTTTTCCGTTGGTGCCGTGGGACACGACCTACACCTTGCAGGGCGCGTACCTGAAGCAGATTTTCGGCTTGCTCAACCAATTCGTGCCGGCCGGCGGGTTCGACCACGTCAGCCACGTGGTGTTCGGCGACATGGTCACGCCCAACTTGCGGTCGACCCCGGACAACGTCTGGCACCTGGACACCAAGAAGGGCGAGATCGCCAAGGATGACGCACTTTTTCACGAGAAGGTGCCGTTCTTGCTCATCGTCCCCAAGGCCACCGCCCAGCACAAGCCGCCCTTTCCCGTGGTGGTGTACGCCCACGCCACCGGAACCAGCCGCATCGAGTGCCTGTTGATGGCCGACAAGCTGGCGCAGGCGGGCATTGCCACGTTTTCGATCGACGCCGTGGGTCACGGGCCGGTGCTGGCCGACGCGCTCAAGTTCTTGGACGATGGCGGCTTCTCGCAGTACTTGCCGATCATCCGCAGTTTGCTGCCCAAGTTCCTGTACGCCGACAGCGAGACGCGCTTTCCCGAATCGATGTCGGACACCGAAGTGCTGCAGGCTCTGCTCAAGCACGGCTTCATGCAGCAATTGGCGGTCAAGGGCCGGGCGACCGACGACAACGAAGACTGCTTCACCAAGGGCGGCGAGGCCTACTACGCGCCCAACGCCTTTCGGTTGCGCGACGCCATGCGCCAGACCACCTTGGACTACATCGTGGCCGTGCGCATGTTGCGGGCGCTCGGCCAGGTGCCCAAGCCCCCGACAGACCCCAAGAAGGCCACCAAGGCGCAGTTGATGCCGAGCTTGCTGGCCGGCGACTTCGACCTGGACGGCGTGCTCGACGCGGGCGGCCCGACCGTGCCGTATTTCATGACCGGCATCAGCCTGGGCGGCATCCACACCGCGCTCACCAGCCCCTTGGAGCCCTACATCGTGGCGGCGGCACCGGTGGTTCCGGGGGCGGGGCTCGCCGACATCTTCATGCGCACGCGGCTGCATGGCGTGGTGACGCCGCTCGTGCACGCCATCAGCGGACCCAAGGTGGTGGCCTGCCCCGAGAAGAAGGACGGCAAACCGACCGGCCAGGTGTACCTGAGCTGGAACGACGACAGCGACCGCTGCAAAGCCCTGTCGCGCAAGACCTATCGCGACGACAAGACCGGCCTTTGCCGGGCCACGGCGGTGGAGGTGCCGACGTTCTTCGCCAAGGTGCCGGCGCCGCCCGGCGCGCAGGTGCAGTTGGACAACCTCGCCAACGGCAACCACGCCCAGGTGGCGGTGGGCGCCGACGGCGCGTTTGCGGTGGCGGTGCAGAGCGACAAGTTCGACCCCATGCGGGTGCGCGTCTTCGCTGGCGGCAAGGCGGTTTCCGACGTGCACGCGGCAACCCCCTATGAGGGCCTGGGCAAGGAGCGCAACACCCCGGATTTTCGTCGGTTCGTGCAGTTGGCCGCCAACGTGCTGGAGGGCGCCGATGCCATCACCGTCGCCGACCGGGTGATCCTCGACCCCATCGCGGGCTATGCGCCCACCCACATGCTGATGATGCTGGCGGTGCTCGACCAGACCGTTCCGTTCACGACCGGGGTGACCCTGGCGCGCGCGATGGGGTTGTTCGGCCGCGACAACCTGCTCGACCCCGTGCAGGCGCCCTATCGGCCGTGGTTCGAAAAGGCCATCGCCGCCGGACTCTTGCGCGGCAAAGACGTGCCACCGCCGGCCGTGACTCCAGCCGACCCCAACCCGCTGCACAAGCTGTGCAGCTTGGTCCCGACCACGCCCGGCAAGCCGGGCACTTCCGGCATCTGCCTGGCCGACGTCCACGGCAAGCACGAATACCTGGCCCAGGCGCCCAAGAACGATGAATTCCCGCCGGTGCCGGGCCTGAACAGCAAGGGCGAACCGTACAAGGGCACGTTCACCGAGTACCACAAGAACTTGATGGTCCACTATTTCCACAGCCTGGGCACCCAGGTGCTGGACGACGTGTGCTGGGGTGACCCCAACTGCGTGGCCGACAAGGGCCTGGACAAGGCCTGGGAGACGCCGGTGGGTCCGGTGCCTTAGGTGATGCGCCGCGTTCTGTGCCTGCTGGCGAGTTTCGCAACCGCCTGTGCCACTGCGGCGCACGGCCTGGATCTGCGCGTGCCCGCTGGCGACCCTGCGATCCTGCAGACCGCGCGCGGGGTTGCGCAGCGTGTACGCGGCCAGGCCGAACTGACCGTGCAGTTGGTCCACGACGAGCGCGCCGCCGTAGGTCCGCCGCGGGACTGTGCGCTCGTGCGCGCCACTGCGGCGCGCCAGGCGTTCGAGGGCACCGGGCGCTACGACCGGCCGCACAAGACCCTGCGCACTGTGGCGATGCTCGGCCACGAGGTGGTGCACGCCTGGGTGCGCGCCGATCGCAAGGATTTCCACGGCCTGAAGGGCCGAACCGTGGCCGTGCGCCCGACCGATGCCGAGACGGTGCGCACGGCGCTGGGCTTTGCCAACTTGGGCCTGTCCGCGCTGCACGCGGTCCATGTGCAAGACCCGGTGGCGGCGGCGCGCGCCGGCGACATCGACGGCTGGTTCGAGGTCGGTCTGCCCGACTCGCCGACGGCGCAGGCGCTTGCGGCGCTGGGGTTCGCGCAACTGCGCTACAAGCCCGAGGAGCAACTGCGCCTGATCGACGAGGGTTGGCCGTTGCTATGGGCAAAACGGGCAGAACTCGGCTTGACCGGCGCGGGTGAAGCGCTGGCGGTGCCCCTGGCGCTGGTGTGCGACGAATCGGTGCCGCGGGCGACCGCAGAAGATCTTGTGGATGCGCTTTTCGGTCCAGGCGACGCCACCCAGACCGCCGACGCGCCGCTGCCGCTCCGCTACGCCAGCCGCAAGACCGCCGCCAAGCCCGTGCCGACGGCGCTGCACCCGGGGGCCGCCGCCAGCTACGAACGGCTGGGGCCACTGGACGGCCCGGTCGAGGTCCAGGTCACGCTGTGGATGCTCGACGTCAGCGACATCGACGTGCAGACCAATACCTTCGAGGCCGACTTCACCTTGGAATTGCGCTGGCAAGACGCGCGGTTGGATGTCGAGTCGGTGGCGCCGTTTGAGATCATGAACGCCGCCGAGTCGCACCAGACGGCCTACTACTACACCAGCCTGGGCAAGTGGCACACCAAGAACTGGCGCATCCAGGCCAAGCTGCGCGGTCACTTCGACCTGCGGCGCTACCCGTTCGACAGCCAACGCTTGCAGGTGGAACTCGAACACCCGCTCAAGACCTCGGATCAACTGGTCTATCGCTGCGAGACGCGCTTTGGATCGCCCCACGTGGACCTGCGGCGCGACCGCCTCGGGCCCGACCTGAGCTTTGGCGCGTGGCAGTTCTCGAGGGTGCACACCGACGAGGTCACCAGCACCTACGGTCAGGACGAGCACTACAGCCGCTACCGCTTCGTGCTGACGGTCGAGCGGACGCTGCTGCCGTTCGTGGTGCAGGTGCTCGGGCCGCTGCTGTTGCTTTTGCTTTTGGCGTGGGCGGCAAGCTGGATCCCGCACGAAAAGATCGACGCCAAGTTGTTGCTGACCGTGCTGTCGCTGGTCGTCGTGGTCGAGTTGCAGGTCGGCGCCGCCGAACGAGCGCCCGAAATCGCCTACCCGACCCTGACCGAGTACCTGTACCTGTTCACGTACCTGTCGGTGGCGCTGTCGGTCGCCCAGGCGATCGTCGAGTACCGCCTGCACGCGCGCGGCAACGACCCGGTTGCGGCCCGGGTGCGCAACTGGGGCCTGGCGGCCAGCGTGCTGGTGTTCGCGGTGCCGACCGCAGTGGTGTTCGCGGGTCGGCTGATGTAGGGCAGCCCGGTCGCTGTCGCTCGTACCTGAGGCCCGAAGTGCGCGGCGGGTTCCGGCGCGCAACAGGGCCGAGGTGCTTGCAGCCGCGGCTGCGGCCTGCCAGCGACCGAAGCTGGCTGAAAACACTTCAGGCAGTTCTTGGTCGCTGCCCCGATCGCAACCAGCACGGAGCCTGTCGGACGATCGTCCGACAGGCTCCCAGAGGCGCGATCAGTTTCGCCCAGTGCACTGAGTCTTGTCATGACGTTGCCGCGAGTCGGCTCCGACGCGAGCTTGGCAACCCACTGAACAGCAAAGAGACTCGACCCATAATGGACTGGAAAACAATAAGTCGATCACTCTCACATCAGGGCGGAGCCGCGAGTCGGACCTTTGGTCCGCGAGCTGGCGACCCACTGAGCAAGCAAACGGGCCCAAGAAATGATTGAGTAAATCATTTCCGGGCCCTAAGAGGGTGTAGCCAAAACCCGTCCCGCTACGGCCGAAGATCCTGGGCATCTCGCGGCTTACGTCCTCGCTTCCTCGGTCGGCGCACTGCGAGTGCGCCTCGGTCGGTCGCTGCGGGCGCGCTCGCGATCTGCCGGCATGCTCTT
>Ga0194120_10002821_pt1 | contig 29262 bp, 36 predicted proteins | sample TA2MahCa65mmetaG_FD_148642 | JGI IMG/M metagenome (GOLD analysis project Ga0194120, IMG submission 148642) | Freshwater microbial communities from Lake Tanganyika, Tanzania - TA2015019 Mahale Deep Cast 65m | ecosystem: Environmental > Aquatic > Freshwater > Lake | place: Tanzania: Lake... | reverse complement strand
ATTAATCATATTATTTTTTGTTTGTCCCACCTTAAAAAATTTGGATTAATGATCTTTGTTTTTTATCCATAATAATCTCATTTAAATTATACAAAACTAGTCGATTTTTATGCAAATTGGTGCACATGTTTCAATCTCTGGTTCTATTGACAAGGCTGTTGATAATGCATTAGAAAGAAAATGTACTGCGTTTCAAATTTTTACACGTAGTCCTAGAAGTTGGCATGCAAAGGAGTTGAATGATACTGAAGTTAAGAGTTTTAAAGAAAAACTTCAGGCAAGTAAAATTGATAGATTCGCTACAGTAGCACATATGCCATATTTACCTAATCTATCTTCTCCTGATAAGAGCACACATAAAAAATCTGTAGATACTATGATAAAAGAAGTAAAGCGATGTAGAATTCTTGGTATTCCATATCTTGTAGCTCATTTAGGAAGTCATATGGGCACAGGAGAAGATGGTGCGATAAAAAGACTTGTTGATGCGTTTACCACAGTTGTTGATTCTGAAAAAGATGTGATTGTTTTACTTGAAAATACAGCAGGTCAGAAAAATTCTGTTGGTTCTGACTTTGAACAATTGGCATCAATTTTTTTTCAATTAAAACCAGCAAAGAGATTTGGAATATGCCTAGATACCTGTCATGTGTTTGCAGCAGGTTATGATCTTAGAGATGAAAAAGATGTGGTTAAGACTTTAGACAAATTCAATGACGTAATAGGGTTTGAGCACCTAAGGATATTACACCTAAATGATTCAAAAGGAGAGTTAGGATGTAATGTTGACCGACATGAGCATATTGGACTGGGTCAGATAGGTGAAAAAGGTCTCAGTAAGGTGATTAAGACTATGAATGAAAAGAAGATACCTATAGTTCTAGAAACACCAATAGATGATAAACGAGATGATTTTGATAATCTGAAAAAAGCAAGAGAGTTGGCGTAATTAGGAATTTATTCTATTAAACAAACTGAAATAGCATGAATTATGATAATGTGATGAAATTAGCACTTGAACGAGGATTTTATTTTCCAAGCTGTGAAATTTATCCAGATGCACAAGCAGGTTTCTGGGAATATGGACCTGTTGGTGTAAGTTTGAAGAATAGATTTCTTGAACTTTGGAGACGAGAACTAGTAAGACGCGATCGGATGTTAGAAATTGATGGCTCGCAAATTATGTGTAAATCAGTTTTTGAAGCATCTGGACATCTAGCCAGTTTTGCAGATCCTATAATAAAATGCAAGAATTGTAAATCTACATTTAGAGCAGACAAGTTAATAACAGATCTTACAAGCGTTGAAGTTCCAGAAAGTGCACCGTTAGAAGAATTTGATAAAATAATTATTGAAAGAAAAATTAAATGTACAAAGTGTAGTGGTGGATTTGATAAGGCTCATAAATTTAACATGATGTTTAGAGTTGGAATTGGACCAGAAGAAGAACCAGCTTATCTAAGACCAGAAACGTGTCAATCCATTTTTGTTGATTTTCCACGATTGTTTAAAACAATGAGGGGAAAATTGCCGCTTGGAATAGCACAGATTGGTAAAAGTTTTAGAAATGAGATTTCTCCTAGGCAGAGTTTACTACGATTAAGAGAATTTTATCAAGCAGAGATTGAAGTTTTTTGTAATCCAAAAAAATTAAATGAGTTAGAAAAATTTGCCGAGGTCAAAGATACTATAATTAGAATTCAAGTTAACAACTCGCAAAAAACGTTAACATGTATGGAGGCTGTAGAATCTGGAATAATCCCAAACAAGTTTGTTGCTTACTATTTGGGTCTACTTTCTGAATTTTATGAAAAAACTGGCATTGATATGAAAAAAAGTAGATTTAGAAAGTTAGGTGATAAAGAAAAGGCCTTCTATGCTGAAATTGCTTTTGATTTTGAGGTTGAAACAACTACTGGCTGGTTGGAACTGGTAGCATGTAATTACAGAGCAGGTTATGATTTGGGTGGTCATTCAAATAAAAGCAAGGAAAAATTCGAAGTTTTAGATGATAATGAGAAGGTTTTGCCTCATGTATTTGAGATATCTATGGGAATAGACCGTAGTTTGTATTCAATTTTAGAGCATAATTTAAGGGAGGATAAAGAAAATGATCGAATCGTATTATCATTAAAACCATATTTGGCTCCAATTCATGTTGGAATATTATCACTTGTGAAAAAAGACGGTTTGGAGGAGAAAACTGACGAAATATACATGAAAATAAAGACAAAATATGATGCATTTTTGGATCATTCTGGTGCAATTGGTAGAAGATATAGAAGATTAGATGAGATAGGAACTCCATTTGCCATAACAGTTGATCACCAGACATTGCAGGATGAAACTGTAACTATAAGGATGAGGGATCAGATGAGTCAGAATAGAATTAAAATTTCAGAAATTGATTCTGTTCTTTCAAAAGAAATTGCATATCCTTAACCACTTGACAGATTTTTTAATATGAGATTCTTAAGTGAGCTACTTTATTTTTAATTCCTATTTTAGATAATTTTTTGTGAAATTGATTTGTGCTGCCAGAAGTAAATATTCTAATTTTATTTCGTTTTAATTTATTTTGTCTCAAACTTTTTGTAATAGTTTTTACAACTTGAGTTGCAGGATCCAAGAAAGTAACATGTGGAAATAGTTTGTTAAACATAGGTAAAAGAAAAGGAAGATGAGTGCTTGATAATGTAGCTACATCTATAGTATTATAGGTAAAAACTGGTGATAGAAGTGAATAAATTTTTTTTAAACAAAATTGTTTGTTTGAGATAAATTTCCCAGATTCTACAAGATCTACAAGTGGCGATATGTTTACTAGTATTACTCTAATATTTTTGGAAATATTTTTTTTTATATAATTTTTCAGAGTATTGCTACCTACTACAGATTTTGTTGCTAGTATAGCTATTGTTGATGATTTTGTAATTTTTGCAGCATTGTGTAATGGTGGTAGTACCGTTATAATTTTTGGTTGATTTTTTAAATAATTTTGAAGTAATAGTGACGGTGTGTTAGAGCCAACAACAATTAGATCTGGGTTAAATTCATTTCTTAAAGTAAAAAGAGTTTTTTGAATTATTTTTCTTAAAGTTGCAGCTGATTTTTTTCCATATGGAAAGTTTTTATGATCGGCAAAATAGATTATTTCTGATTTTATCATTTTTTTTAGTTCGTTTATAATTGAAAGTGAGCCAAGACCAGAATCAAATACTGCTATTTTGGTCATGTGGATCCTATAATTAGTGATTCATTTGTTAGCTAAATTTAGCCCTATGTTGATGATAATATACACCAGCCATTAAGAATGAGATTCTAAACTACGGCGTATGACAAGTTTTGATAAGACTTGGGCACGTACAGAAACTAGAGGACTAACAGACCGAATTCGTGACACAGTAAAACCAGAAGCTGCACTAAAACCTAGAATCCAGACAGCTGTCAACAAACTACAAGTCCAAATTTCAAAAATGGACTCTATGTTGACCAGACTAAGAGAAAGAGATCAACAACTATTCAACAGAATAGTTACTGCAATGCAACAACATGACACTACAGCAAGTAGAGTTTTGTCCAATGAGTTAGCAGAGATTCGAAAGGTTACAAAGATGCTAGGTAATGCAAGAATGTCACTAGAACAAGTTCAGTTGCGATTAACTACTATCCACGACCTAGGCGATGCAATGATTGCAATAGGTCCAGCAGTAGCTACTATGAAAGGTATGAGATCATCATTAGGTAGATTCATGCCAGAAGCAGACTCTGAATTGAACTCTATGACACAAACATTGAATGGTCTTATGGTCGATTCGTTATCTGGAGACGCCTTCAACGTGGAACAAGATACCACAAACGAAGAGACAGAGAGAATACTTAGAGAAGCATCTGCAGTTGCAGAACAGCAAATTGGAGATAAATTCCCATCTGTTCCTTCATCAGGACTATCGTCACAAACTACATCTACGTCTTATTAGTTGTAGCTGGCGATATCCATCTTTGTTTTTTATTTAAAATGCTGGAAATTTAATTAGTTTTAATTTTTATCTAGTATTTTGTTTGCCAGAACAAATATCTTGTTCCAATCAGACCACTTGAGACGTCCTGTTTGAGTGTTTTGCCTGCTTGGGTGATAAGAACAGATTATTTTCCATTTTTTGTGTGTAAATGATTTACCATGTACAAATTTATTGTGTTTTATGTCTAATAGTTTGCAACATGAATCAAATGCAATTCTTCCAAGACAAACAATAACTTTTACATTTTTGAGCATAGTAAGTTCTTCTTGTAGATATGAAAAACAATTGTCAAACTCTTCTTTAAGGGGTTTATTTTCTGGTGGTGCACACCGTACAGTTGCTGTGATGTATGTATTGATAAGATTAAAACCGTCATCTAATCTTTGGCTAATTGATTTTGTTGCAAATCCATTATCATATAGTACCTTTGCAACCCAGTCACCTGAATTGTCACCAGTAAACATTCTTCCTGTACGGTTACCGCCATGAGCGGCAGGTGCAAGCCCGATGAGTAAAAGTTTGGCATTTGGATCACCAAATCCAGGTAATGGTTTCCCCCAATAATTTTCATGTTTGAATCGTTTTACCTTGTTTCTTGCTATATTACAGATATACTTGGTTAATCTAGGACATTTTTTGCAATGAATAATTTTGTTGTTTAGTTGTTGTAATGATTTATTCATCATAATTACAGAAAATTGAAAACATGGAAAATCAAGTTTTTTTTGCTTTTCTAAAACTATGAGTGAAAGTTTTATCATATAATCTAGAATACTCGTATGAAGAAGGCTTTATCACATCGCCAATAATTACAATAGCAGTTTTAATGATCCTTTCATCACGAACCTTTTTTGTAATGTCTCCAAGTGTTCCAACAATAATTTTTTGGTCTGGCCAGCTTGCCCTGTATACAACTGCTGCTGGAGTTGACTTACTATAACCGCCATCAATGGCTTGCTTTACTATTTGAGATAGTAAATGAACGCTCAGATAGAATACCATGGTGGCATTATGTTTTGCCAGAGCAGAAATTTTTTCTCGTTCCGGAACCTTTGTTCTTGCTTCAGCACGCGTTATGATAATTGTTTGGGTAACTCCTGGCAGTGTAAGTTGGATTCCAAGTGCAGCGGCTGATGCCAAAAATGATGTTACACCAGGTATGATTTCTGATTCAATTCCTTCTTTGCGTAGATTGTCTATCTGCTCTTTTATTGCTCCATAGATGGTTGGATCACCATCATGTAATCTAACTACAAGCTTGTCTTCTTTTACATTTTTTTTTAAAATTTCAAAAATTTCTTCTCTTACCAGTTTTGCTGCATCATATAATTTTCCTTTTTTGCAAAGCTTTAGGATTGGTGTTGGAATTAATGAACCCGAATATACTACTACGTCTGCTTTTTGAATTAGCTTTTTTGCTTTTATTGTAATGAGTTCTGGGTCTCCAGGGCCACAGCCGACAAAGTAAACTTTAGACACGCTTTACCACCATTATTGAAAAATATTTGGTGGTCATGGTTTCTTTAGTAACCTCACCAAGTTTCAACTTTCTTACAATTTCTTTATCAGTACCTAGATCCTGCCCAATAGCAAATATGGAGTCATCAGAAAATCCTGCGTCTTTTAAAAGTTCAATTACCTGATCAAAGTAACGGCCATCCTTTAGAAATATCATTGTATCACAATTTTTTGCAAGCTCTTTTACTTTAGAAAGATCATAACAAGAAGGAATTACAGTCATTTTTTCACCACCCTCAGCTAAACTTATGCCCACTTTGGATGCAAAAGTGAAAATGGAAACTATTCCTGGAATAACAGATATTTTGATTTTTGGATATTTTGTTTCAAGCTCTCGATGTAAATAGATCCAGGTGCTGTATAGATAGGGATCACCTACTGTAAGATATACTGCTTTTTTTCCAGAAAGCACATATTCAGCTAAAATTTTTGCGTTTTTTTCCCAAGTAGTTTCAAGTGTTTGTTTATCTTTAACCATTGGAAATATCAAATTCACAATTTCTGGTTTTTTACTCTGATCTAATATTGATGAGGCTACTGAGAGAGCAATGCTTGATTTTCCTTCTTTTGAGGTAGGACATAGTATGACATCTGCGTTTTTTATGGCCTTTACAGCCTTGACAGTCAGTAATTCTGGATCACCTGGACCACATCCAACACAAACTAATTCATACATACAAATGTCTATTTTATTCCCAATTAAAAAGCTAAACTTGATCTAAATTTTTGTTGCGGATATGACAGTAACAGGATTTCGTGCCAGCATCATTGTTCCAGTTGATGTCTTACGGCTTTTGGAAATTGTTATTTGAGTTATATCAACTGACGAAAATTTTTTTTCAATTATTCCTAAGATTGAAAATAATGTTTCGATTAAAATTATTCCTATAACAATTCTTCCACCTGATCTTAATTTGGTTTGACATAACTCGACTATTTCCTTTGTATCACCACCAGTACCACCAACAAAGATTGCATCGGCTTCCGGAAGTTTAATAATTTCTTCTTTTGCATTACCTAAAATAACTTCTGCGTTAGACAATCCAAATTTTTGTAGGTTTTTCTTTGTCAATTCAACAGCTTTAGGATCAAAATCAATAGCATAGATCTTTCCTGCTGATTCTACTTGCAGTGCTGATTCAACTGTTATGGAACCACTACCACAGCCAACATCATAGACAATATTACCAAGATCCAATCGTGCTTTGCTAATTTGTATAGCTCGAATCTCTTCTTTTGTTATAGGCACTTCATCAGAGCGTTCAAAGAGATCATCTGGAATACCAGGTGTTTTATATTTCCACATTGAGACAAGGAATTCGTTTTTGGTATTTTAGTACTATGTAAACGGTGTTAGTGGAAAACCGCCATTTCCTCCAGCATGAACAAACGTGTATGTTAGTATCCACATAAACAAGTAAATGAAAACATAGCTACCAATACCTGTGGTAAGAAGTTTCTTTTTGTCAGATGGCGGTAATTGTATTCTCATTCCTTTAGCTACTATCACAGATGCAATGAAAATAACTATTAACAATCCTATAGATGACCATCTTCTGTCCTCTCCCTCCATTGGTTCAAATAAAAATGTCGCAAGTGTTCCACCAAGAACTGCAAGTCCTACCCTAATCCAAAATAATATGTCAATTTTGTGTTGTACATCACTCTTATCGGTTTCATTGACGGGTGGTTCTGCTACATGAGGCTCATTTGTAGAATCATCAGAATGAGGTTTTTTTTCAATTTTCTTTTTAGGGTGTTTCAATGAAATTTCTACGTTGACTCCGAAAAACCTTGTTTAAAATCTTTGGTTAAAAAATTCGAATATGAGGAGTAAGAGTATAATTTCAGACTTACAATAGGTCACTATGACATTAACTGGAATTGAACTGCGATATTTAGTGAATGAGATTTCGGAAAAAACACATGATTACTATGTTAGTAACATATATGGAATTACAAGAGATAGCTTCCTCTTCAAGCTGCATCATCCTGAAAAGCAAGATGTTATGCTAATGCTTTCATCTTTTGGATTATGGATTAGTTCAGTAAAGATAGAACCATTGGAGACAAATAAGCTCCTCAAAGTACTACGTGGTAGTCTTTTACGATTAAAATTAGCTAAAATTCAGCAAATTGGAGCGGAAAGAATTGTTTATTTGACTTTTAGTGGTTTTGATAAAGAATACGTTCTTGTTGGAGAATTTTTTGGTGATGGCAATATTATTCTGTGCAATAAAGAAATGAAAATTCTAGCGTTATTACATTCAATTGATGTAAGACATCGTAAATTAGGTATTGGATTACAATATACGCCTCCACCGCAAAACAGTTTAGACGTTTTTAATTTTTATCAAAAAGACTTGGAAGGACTTCTATCTTCAGAGATTCAAGTTTCTAAATGGATTGGTAGAACATTGGGGTTGCCTACAAAATATGTAGAATATATCTGCAAATTAGCAAAAATAGATTCCAAGGTAACAGGGAATGATTTGACTAATAATGATGTCAAGAAAATTTTTGATAGCATCAAAAAAACAGTTGAAAATGTTGTAGAAGGTAACCATGAGCCTGTAATTGTACGAGATGACAAAGTAGATGTTTACCCATTAAAATTTGATCATAAAAATGAAGAATATACTAGTGTACAAAGTTTTATGATAGGATTAGATACTGTGTTTACCGAAACTTTAGTCAATGTTGGAAAATCCACTAAAACAAATGTTGCTAGTGAGAAAATCACAGAACTTGAAAATAAATTAACAGAACAAACCAAGGCAGTTTCCTTAGTTAATGAAAAATCTTTTGCCATAACAAAAATAGCTAATTCATTACTTGATCTAGTTTCTAAAGGCATATTTTCTATCTCTGATCCTAAACTTCAGAAAACTCTAAAGGATCAGAATTGTACTATTATTAAGGAAAAAGGTAATACGTATTTTCTTATACATAATTCTAAAATTAAGCTAGATACTAATTCTTCATTGCAGGCTTTGGCATCTGTCTTATTTAATGAGTCAAAACGACAAAAAGCGGCAATTGCATCTATTGAAAAGTTACAAAAGAAAACTGAAAAAGATTTAGAAAAACTAAAGAAACAAGTCGAAGTTTCCAAAGAGTCTATAACTATTACAGAAGTGCGAAAGAAGAACTGGTATGAGCGCTATAGATGGTTCAATACTTCTGATGGCACATTAGCAATTGGTGGACGTGATTCGTCATCAAATATGGCAATAATTAGAAAACATCTTCAAAATACTGATAGGGTGTTTCATGCAGAGATTTTCGGTTCACCATTTTTTATACTAAAAGCTGGCAAGGAAACAACTGATTCTAGTTTGAATGAAGTAGCACATGCAACTGTATGTTTTAGTAGAGCGTGGCGAGAGGCAATGTATGGTCTAAAAGCATTCTGGGTAAATCCTGAACAAGTAAAAAAAGGAGCACCTAGTGGGCAGTTTCTTTCTAAAGGTTCCTTTGTTCTTGACGGGCAACGAAACTATGTTAGAGTTTCTACCCTGAAATTAGGTGTAGGTCTACTAAAACAAGATGACAGGTATATTGTGATTTGTGGTCCTCCTACTTGCATTAAAAAAAATTGCGTTTGCTATTCAATGATTGAACCTGGAGGATCTGAAATGACAGATGCTGCAAAAAAAATCAAATCCGAGTTTGTTAATATAAAAGGAGATCTCGTAAAATCTATTAGCATAGATGATTTTGTTCGTGTACTCCCTGCAGGAGAAAGTCATGTTACTGAATCAGGATCAGTGGATAGTGTAGATGAATGAAAGAAAACTGGTTTTTGTTGTAGATGCCATGTATGGAAATCTTGCAAAAAAGCTTCGATTATTAGGCTATGATTCATTATATTATGCTGATATTGATGATGACAGGATTTTACAAATTGCAAAAGATGAAGATAGAATACTGGTAACAAACGATGTTGCCCTTGTAAAAAGATCTTTGAAACAAAATGTGAGAACTGTTCAAATTACAAAGAAAGATGAGATGGAACAGATTTTAGAGATTAATCAAAAATACAATCTTGGGAAATGTATTGTTGCTGGCAATAATTCACGCTGTCCTTTATGTAATGGTATGCTAGATAGAATTCAAAAAGAGTTTATAACAACTCAGGTTCCTGAAGGGGTTTTAAAACAGACAAATAAGTTCTGGACTTGTGAAAACTGTAAAAAAATCTATTGGGAAGGAACACATATCAGAAATTTACAAATATTTGCTTCTAGACTAAATGAGCTATTATAGAGAATTATCAGATTCTGATGGGAAAGAACTAGTAGAAACAGCTAGGCTTATTGTAACTGAATTTCTTATTAATAAAAATAAAAAGAAATTATCTGATGATTTTCAATCTAGATTTTCTTTCAAGTCTGGTGTGTTTGTTACATTAAACAATAGATCTGGTTTGAGGGGATGTATTGGATTTCCACTTACACAAAAAAGACTGTGTGATGCACTGGTAGATGTGGCAATAGCTGCAGCAACTGAGGATCCTCGCTTTTCTGAGGTAGAATTATCTGAGCTTAATGAAATAACTTTTGATGTGACCGTTATAACGCCTCCAATAGAAATCAAAGTTTCAGATCCGTTAGAGTATCTTACTCAAATCAAAATAGGTCGTGATGGTTTGATTGTAAAACATGGCGTATATTCAGGATTACTTCTTCCCCAAGTTCCTGTAGAATATGGTTGGACTAAAGAAGAATTTTTGAATCATACATGTGAAAAAGCTGGTATTCCTCATGATGTTTGGAAAGACCCAGAAACAGAGATTCTTAGATTTGAAGGAATAATTTTCAAAGAAGAAACACCAAACGGAAAAGTAACACAGCAAAAACTATAGAGTTTTAGATTCTGTGTCAAGAGATATTTCTTCGCCGTTTTTAATTGAATTATATTCTTTTTGTGTTACAATTACTAAAGGAATATTTGCTAAGGCACATCCAGATGCTACTGTAAGATCAGCTTTTTGACAGATCATAGCATGAGGTGCTGAATTATTTGATTTAAGGGAGTATATCGTATATGCACCTACACTACTTCCAACACCATATGGAAAAACAAGAATAGTATCTTTGATGGATTTTTGAAACAAGTCATGTTTGTTATCACGTATAATACCAGTTTTTTTATCAACTGCCCCAAGAAAATTTATTGGTATTTTTGATTTCAAGATCTTTCCTCTGGCCTTTCCTTTTACTATGACTTTTTCTACCATTTTGTTTCATCATCTATGATTTGAGAAAGAGGTTTTAGGTTTACTTTGACATCATTGGAATTTTTGAGATAATAAGCGCCTTTAATGCTATTTGTTATAACCCCATCTACATCATCTTTGTCTATTAGTGGTGTCAGACATGTACAACAGTCAAAAAGCATTTCACACCCAGCCCGTTTTAACGTATTTGTATATCCAAGATCAAAAGCTTGCTGTTGAATTGTTCTTGGACAAAATATCATGCATCGTTTTTTAAATGACCTTCCCTTTAACATCAAAGATAAATCAGATATTTCATCTAGCCCAAGCTGTGGGCTTCCAAATACTACAAGATCACCAGAATCTGTCGTGTTAAGTTCATCGTAGATATTTTGCATTTCTTTATTATCAAAATCAATCTTTTCAGATTGATTGTAATTATCATCTAGAACAAACTTTCCACATTGACCAGATGTTCCCATACCGCCACATAACGCTTTACAGCTACGTTTGTCAAGGTTATTTGCACCAGAGATTCTAACCGAACTACCAGCAATCTTACCAGCAAAATATCCTAATAGTCCATATGTCAGCTCATTAGAGTTTTTAACTTTCATTTGAATTGTAAGATTAGGAATATCTGACTCTTCTTTTCTTAGATCTGAATATGGACTTTTTCCTGTAAGTGCGCTAGCTAGTGCGCTAAACGCACTTTCTTTATTTGTTTTAAGTTGTGCTATTGAGTTAGCATAGATTGCGGCGTTACTTTCTGCAAATGAAACTTGAGTATTTTTTTGTGGTAGATCAAATATCTCATAAGGTATGCAAGAAAAAGATGGAATTGCACCTATTTTTTTATATGAGTCACTGATACTTTGTTGTTTTTTTATAAAGTCATCATCTAATTTGTAGTCTGAAACTGTATCAATATCAAAACCCATTGGATTTACTGTAGTTTTTACTTGAACCTTGGCATCTTTGCTTAGCTTTGAGAGAAATTCTTCGCCTGCATCACCTATTGTGTTATAGTTTACACCAGAAAGATGTGCCCAGTGAATAGGAACTAGCCTGTCAGCATTGATGGCCTCACCAGTAGCTACTAAAATTCTATATGCAAGTTCAAGTACTTCGCCTTCCTCTCCTTTAAGAGCAGACTCTTCTTCCTTTGTTAATTCCATTAGTCATATTCATTTGTGAGTGGTATAATACTTGTACTAACAAAAACCAAAATAGTTTATTCAAAGTTCAAGAGTATATTATAAGAGAATTGGTTTCTAGTATTATTGTGAAAGATATCCTCAATGGAATGCTTGAAACTATGAATGCTGTAAAGCCGCCACGTATGACAGCACTTCGGCAACTGCATGACGTAGAAAAAGGCGATCCCTTTAACATATTAATTGGAACTATACTCTCAGCGAGAACTAAGGATGAGAATACAACTAAAGTTGCAGGCAAATTATTTGCAAAATACAAATCGGTAAAAGCACTAGCTAATGCCAGAGTTAGAGATGTTGAAAAAATAATAAGATCAATTGGGTTTTACCATGTAAAGGCTAAGAGAATTATCGAAGTTGCTTCTATAATAAATACACAATTTAATGGAAAAGTACCTGATGATTTAGATACACTGATAACGCTTCCTGGAGTTGGCAGAAAAACTGCAAATTGTGTTCTAGTTTATGCTTTTGAAAAACCTGCCATACCTGTAGATGTACATGTTCATAGGATCTCAAATAGGTTAGGTCTTGTTGATACCAAGACTCCTGAGGAAACAGAACTGGAATTAATGGAAAAAATTCCACAAAGATACTGGCTTGAAATAAATGACACTTTTGTTATGTTTGGACAAAACATCTGTAAACCAATTTCACCAATGTGTAATGTTTGTAAAATTAAAAAAATTTGTAAATACTACAAAACTAACGTTTCTTAAGAATCAGTAAAACTGCAATTATTATTCCAATAATACCTGAAATAACGAAAGGCAACATGCTTAGAGGATTTTCAGCTGGATTTCCTGAAATAAATTCAACAATCAGATTTCCAGAGTTTATGGCAGGAGGATCTGTTGAGCTTTCCATTCCATGTATAGAATAGGCAGAAATTGCAAAGTTTTCAATGTCTAAATTGGAAACAACGATTCTTTCTCCATTGTTGATAGTTAATCCTGCATTATCTGTATATGCAGCTACAATCGTTTGATTTGGAATCCATCCTCGCTCAAGTCTGTTATGAACAACAACATAGCCATTTTCTGGTAACCATGCAGCTATCCAAAATTTTTCATTGGGTGGACTACCCATACCTATTTCAATGAATTTTTCTTTGATAGTTGCGTCATAGAATCGTATTACTGCATTGCCATTTGGATTTGCGTAGAGAAGTTTGTTATCAATTGTGATTTGCCAGCTCACTGCGTGAGTTTTATCTAATTCAATGATTTGTGCATCACTTGCAATTTTATTAAATTCATGGTAGGGTATCTCAATTGTATGTAAAACTAAGGACGGGTTTGATTGTGACTGACCATGAATAGGAATTAAGGTTAATGATAAAATTAGAATTAATATAATATTGTGCCTCACAATTTTGCTCGATAGTGCGTGAATAAAAATCTAGTCAACAAAAGGATTGTTGTGACTCATTATAATTTTTGAAACTTCTGGTCTAAGAATAAATTCTGATGGTGCTTTTCCATTTTGAATCATTTCTCGAAGTTTAGTTCCACTTATCTCGTCTCTAGTTTCTATTCCATGTGGACATACTCTTTCATTGGTAAATGTAAGACATTTTTTACAGTAAAAAAATGCTGGAAAGAAGATAGGAGTTATATCAAGATCTGAATAGTCTTTGAAGATATCTTGTGCTGCAAATGGACTGTAATAGTTTCCTACACCAGCATGATCTCTACCTATTATAATGTGAGTACATCCATAGTTTTGTCTCATTATGGCGTGATGTATTGCTTCTTTTGGTCCAGCATATCTCATCTCTGTATGCAATGTTGCTAAATTGCAGCGATTTTTAGCGTAATAATTTTCAATTAACACTTCATATGATTTTATTATAACTTCATCTGTAAAATCACCAGACTTTTTTTTGCCAATGAGTGGATTAACAAAAAGGCCGTCTCTTGTAGTAAGTGCAGTTTTTTGTAATATTTCATGAGCAACATGTGGTGGATTTCTAGTTTGAAATGCTACTATTGTTTTCCAGCCAGACTTTTCAAAATCTGCTCTAGTTTCAGTTGGAGTTTTTCTGTATTTTCTAATAAAGCCATCATCAGGACGTTTAATGTAGTCAATAGTGCCGCCTACTAGAGAATCATTCATCGTCATAGTTTTTGCAACTCCTGGATGTTTTGTATCTAGAGTTCCATACACTCCCTTTGCGGTTTTTTCTTTATCAAATGAATAAAGATCTTTAACATGTAAAATTGCAAAACCATTCCCTTGTGGATTTTTTAATAAAACATCAGATTCATCTTTTAGTTTTTTACCTGTTGTTTTGTCAACATCGAGGACTATTGGTATTGTCCATGGAACACCATTTGTTAATCTACCATGACTAATTACACTCTCAAAATCATTTTGGCCGAGAAATCCTTCAAGTGGACTGAATATTCCATCTGCAATATTTTCTATGTCATTAGCAACATCTTCACTAACAGAAAACGAGTATAATCCACTTGTTTTTTTTGTAGTAATTCTATTTACTAACTTGCCGCCAAGAGGTTTGGCAATACCGTTACTCTTTGCCAACGTCTATTTACCATGATCCATATGCAGACCACATTCTTTATCTGATTGGTTTTCCCACCACCAACGGCCTGCTCGCAGATCCTCACCAGGTTTTATAGCTCTTGTACATGGTTCGCAACCTATACTTGGATAGCCTTTGTCATGTAGTTTGTTGTATGGAATATTGTTTGCTTTTATGTAATTCCAAGTATTTTCCCATGTCCAGTCAAGTATAGGATTAATTTTTATCATATTATTATGCTGTTCATCAATTTCAATTTTTTTTGCTGTACTTCTATTCTGTGTTTGATCACTTCTAAGACCAGTTATCCAACCATCCAAGGTTGCTAACATTTTGTTTAGTGGATGTACTTTTCTTATTCCACAGCATAATTTCCTATTTCCAGAGCTATCATAAAATAGATTCATGCCATTTACTCTTACCATTTCAATAACTTCTTGAGCATCTGGAAATGTAACTTCGATGTTTATGTTGTATTTCTTACGAATCGCATCCATTACATCATAAGTTTCTTGGTTTAATCTTCCTGTATCTAATGTAAAGACTCTAGCTTTTGGGTTAATCTTCATTAGCATATCAATTACAACTACATCTTCAGCACCAAAACTTGATGCCAGTGCTAGTTTTGGATGTAAAGTATCTAAGGCCCATTTGAGAACCTCTTGCGGAGTTTTAAGTTTAGTATTTAACTCGTCTATCTGTTCAAGAGTGAATTTAGTCATGATGAGACTTGTTTTCTATTCTTTTATAATTATTACGAGACAGAATATTCAATTGTTATCCTAAAATTATAAACAACTTGATATAACATTTGAAGATGAATGATAATTCATTTGTAGTTGTTTTTCCATCAGTTTTTGCCAAGAACAAACTTGACTTACTTGTTTCTAATATCAAAAACATACTAAAAGTTCAAAATCAAAAATTTAGTAAAATTACAAAAGATGACTCTGTTATAGTAATTGAGGCAAATGATCCTGTATTTGCCTCATCTACGGTAAATTTACTGTATGGGATAGAGAGGGTGGCAATAGCAAAGCAGGTAAAAAACGAGTTTGATGTTATAGTTTCAGCAATTGCTAAGATAGGTACAAACCTTTTGCTTAGTGGAGAGAGATTCCTAGTAAAAGTTGATGGATATTCAGCTGGTTATATGACAAAAGATGTAGAACTTGCTGCAACTTCATCGTTGATCGAAAAAACTACAACTCTTGGTACAAAACCTGGCACACAAGAAAAGTATGATAAATTGATCTATGCTTATCTTACAAAACTACATGGTTACATCTGTATTTTTACAGATAAAGGACATGGAGGCTTGCCATATAATTCACAAAATGAGAAAATAGTTTGTTGTGTTTATGATGAATTATCAGCAGTTTCATGCCTTGAAACAATAAGGGAGGGATTTGACGTTAAGATTGTGATATGTTACAATAATGATTCTAATCTAATAGAGCTAGTCAAAATTTTAAATCGAATATTGCCAAAGACTATACAGTCAAAGATAGAGATGGAATTTTTTCATGTAGATATAAAAAATAGTGCAAAAAACATCATGTTAATAGCAGTAGCTGAGATCTTGTGTTTTGTTGCAAAATCAAACAAGATAAGAAAAGTATCTCTTTCTTTGTCACCGTTGATTTTTCCTTCCAATGTTGTAAATAACATCATAAAGCAAGTGTTTAAGAAAAATTTTATTCCATGGTTGCCCCTAGCTGGGCTTGATAGAGATATTTTTGATAATGCCAGAGAGATTGGCTTAGAAAAATACATTGTAAAAATAGAAAAGATGGCTAACTTGAAATTTAACGGAAAAGCCTCCGAAAAAGAAGCACAAAAGATCGCAAATCAAGCTATAAAGACAAAAAAAGTTGTGTCAGTCATAGTAGGACCAAATAATGTTCATGATATACTGGATTCGTTAAAAGTGGATCATTGAAAATTTAAACGGGAACTTTGGTTTGAAATTGTGATAAAGATAGGCGAATTCATCTACCCTTGGGGTAATGGGCACTACTCAAGAATGATGTCATTAAATGAAATTCTTCCAGAATACCTCAAAGAAGAATATGAGATTCATTATTCTAGTAAAGATGAAATTTATCAAAGATTGTTAGAAAAATTTCCATCACAAAGACAAAATGTTCATGAAATCTTGATGCCTACACCCATAGATGGTAAGAATGGACCAAGTGTTTTCATGTCATTGCTTAACGTGCTTCTACCTGTTTCAAAAAAACCTCCATTGATAAAACAAATTTCAGATTATCTAAGAGAAGAAGGCAGACTATATGATAAAGAGAAATTTGATTTGGTTATAAATGACGGCGATATGGGTTCAAATGTATTAGCAAAGAATCGTGCGATTCCAAGTCTTTTTGTTACAAACCAGTTTATGCCAAAATTATGGTCAACAAGAGTTTACTTTTATCCTTCTCTGTATTTTATAGCAAAACAGATTGCAAAGGCAACAAAGATAGTCGTAGCTGATTCACCGCCTCCATATACGATTTGCAAGTACAATCTAAATTTCTCGGATAAAATAAAAAATAAAGTGGCTTATGTTGGCCATTATGCAAATCGCAAAGTAACAACAGAAAAATCTCAAACAGATCTTCAACGATTACTTGAAGGTACCAATTTTGGTTATTGGATGCGAACTGGTAACAGATCAACTAATATTACAACAGGTCAAAAATATGAAGAAATTTTTCATGATAATAAAATGAATAATGAAAGAAGACTTGTATCGCATGCAAAAAATGATCCTACAATAAATAAGGTGCTTGGAAAGGATGGCAAGTGTTATTCGATTTCAGAAGCACTTGAAAAAAAGGTGGACTGGCTTCAAATAGATATAGGATTTTTATCTGAACATGAAAAAGATGCTGTTTTACGATTATGTGACTATGTTGTAACCAACGGTTCCCATACAGTAATTGGCGAGATACTTGGAATTTATGCAAAACCTGTAATAGGAATCCCAGTCTATGATGAGCACACCAATAATCTGAGATGTGTTGAGGAGCAGGGTTTAGGCATGCTAGCAAGAAACAAAAAGCAGGTTCTTGATGCAATAACACAGATTAAAAATCATATCAACAGATTCAGCGAAAAGCTAGAAGTTTATAAGAAAAATTTTGTGGGAAATGGTGCACAAACTACTGCAAAAATTGTTTGTGAGATGCTAGAAAATAAGAAAAAAGATAATAGTTTTAATCAATAAATTATTCGTATCTGGTACGCGGTATTCGATGGGCGAACTGACCTTTTGTTAGGGATGACGATATTAATCCGCGTACCAGAAAACTTTAGTTACTCACGATAAGTGGGAACGCTTTTATGGAAAACTTTAGTGATGACAACAGATGCCGGATTGTCCAGAATGTACTGCAAGAGAAAGAAAAGCCGTACGTGAAAAAAATGCTGGTAATTCAGATGTGAATCTGGAAGAGTTATTTAAAAAAATCGAAGTACCAATGAAATTTGATCCAGTTACAAAACACTTTATCTGTAAAAAATGTGGTTTGTATGCAACAAGAGAGCAAGTAGGCGACATACGTGAAAAACTTAACCAACGAGAGTTAACAAGAGAAGACAAGCAATACGACTACTTGGAATGGTGGCAGAAAAGTAAGAAAGACAAACAAAGATAGAGTAGCTGACGTTTATGGCAAAAGATATTCCAGAATGGGTTACAGATGAAATACAAAACGCAAAATTTGGTAAACCCCAGTCTATTGCTAGGACAGGCTATATTTTAGATATTTATGAGCAAGATAGCAAGATAGATGCACAGCTCTATGAGCCAGTAGAGGATGGCAGATACATTATAACCTTAGATCTTCCAAAAAAATTCAAACCATCAGATCTTCAGAAAGGAGTTGTCTACGAATTTAGTTTTGATGTTTTCAAGGCACCATTAGGTCAAAAAGTTATTGAGTTTCTAAAAAAGGAAAAAGAAATCGACATGGAAGCAATATATCAATTTGAGCTAAAGGATCTTGAGCTTTTAGATGTTGGTTCGAGCGCAGAAGCACCACCTGAGGAAGAAGAATAGCTGTTTTTTGAGCTTAGTCTTTTTCTAATTGCAGAGCCAATAATTGGATTTACGATAAATGGAAAAGTATGCTTTGCCCATACTGCTCCCCTGACTACTGATGGTACAATAATTTCAAGCCTTGAAGAATTTGCTGCCCTCAGAACAGCCTTTGCTACAGTTTTTGCACTTAGTGAAGTAGGAGAATATTTTGGCATTGATGAAAATGATGGATGATCAAAAAAGTTTGTTCGTACCATTATAGGGCTTACAACAGTGACTTTGACATTTGTGCCTTTTAGCTCATGTCTTAGTCCTTCTGAAAAACCAAGCATTGCAAATTTTGATGCACAGTATGGTGCTATTCCTGGCAGTCCAAAGCTTGCTGCAACTGATGCCACGTTAACTATATGACCTGAATTTTGTTCTAGCATTTTTGGCAAGAAATTCTTTGTGCAATAGATCATTCCAAAATAATTTGTATGCATCTGGGATTCTATTTCTTCGATGCTTTGATCTAAAACTGGTCCATAAATTGCAAAACCTGCATTATTTACCAAAATATCAATTCGGCCAAACTTGTCAGATACTTGTTTGTGTAGTTCTTTGACTTGAGTTTTTTGTGATACATCACATTCACAACAAAGTGTAGAAGTTTTGTATTTTGATAACTTTTTTTCTACTTCGATTAACTTGGATTTTTTTCGTCCAACAAGTACTATATTTGCACCATTTTTTGCAAATTCTATTGCAGAAGCTTCACCTATTCCACTTGATGCGCCTGTTATTACAACAACTTTGTTTTTAAATTTCATACATTAGTCAGTTTTTTGAAAAATAAAGTGGTTTCTAATTCGTGTTTTTGTCTATAAAACGCCAAACGAGTTTATTGATTATCAATAAAAAAGCAATCCCCCCCTCTCCCGAACGAAATTTCCGTGTTTTTGTGAGTAAAATTGATCATTGACTACGTTATGTTGTGAGTTAGGATTTGTTGGAGAGAGTTTAAGATAATAATCAAAGTTATGATGTTGTGAAAAAATTGCCAAAATGTCCTAAATGTGGCAAGTCATTATCATACCGTGACCACCTTGATCTAAATGAAGCTCAATCAAAAATTGCAAGATATATAGATGATCATAAAAATAAATCAGATGATCAGACCTTCATAGAAAATAATCTAAAGGAAATTACACAGTCAATAACGGATGCAGAAGATCTTGCAAAACCCAAGTTTTGTTTTCTATTTTGGTGTTGGTAATAATATGATAATATTTTATAAAATCATTTTTTAAAATAATTCTTTGAAATTGGTATAGATTCATTCAACTTTTTATCATTAACATCCATGATCTTTTCAAACCAAAGTCTCTTCTGATCAGCGTTTAGGTTTACACGTCTTTCAATTACTTTGAGTTTTCCTCTGAAACATCAGCTTTTGTGTATTTACTTAATGCAAATTTTACTAATAACAACCATGTAATTCCTATTGGAACATAATATGTTGCAATCCTCCATGCAATGATAAGGTTCCACTCTACAGTGTTTTCTGCTACCTCAAAATTAAAGGGATCAAGATTGTTAAGGTATGCTATAACACCAAATTCAGCGAGTCCGGATCCTCCTACTGTTATTGGCAGATTGCCAATTGCGTTTGCTGCCATTACTGCCATAAGCGAATCAAAAAAATCAATGACATATCCTGCTCCATTTGCTATTACCATAAATGATACTCCATAAAAAATCCATGAACCTATAGAAAAAAGAAAACAGTAAACAAAGATTCTTTTTGTTTGAGGTGTTCTTAGGTTCTCTCTACTCATTATACAGATTTCTTCCATCCATTGATTCGTTCTTTGAATATAGCTTACTCCTTTTTCTTTTCCAAATTTTTTAATTAATGTAGACACGCCTCTTGGTATCTGAAATGTTGTTTTTGTAGACAAGAAAAACAAGGCTACCCAAATTGTTGTTACAGTGATGCTAGTTGCAAGAACTACTCCCCCAACTACAACTGCGCCATGTAATAATGCAAGAATACCAGCAGTTATAGATAACAAGCCTCCTGCAATCACGTCTGTAACAATTTCCAGTATTGCAACCCATGATGCTTTCGAGGTTGGAAATCCCTTCTTGTGCAGCCAGTAAATTAAAACAAATTCCCCACCAACAAACATTGGCGTTGTAAATCTTATGAACTCGCTTCCAACCTTAACGCCAGATAATTTCCAGACAGATTCTATTGGGCCAAAATATTTCCTTACAATATAACCAAACTTTAGGCCTTGCATGAAGAGTTTTCCCATCATTGCAAGAACAGCTGCCAAGAATGGCAAAAGGCCTACGGCAAATACATCCTCAGCTTTTATGTCAAACTGAATAATTATGATGATTAGAGGAATTGTACTTGCAGGTATAGCTAAGAGCCGCCAGTTCATTCGATGACTTTTTTATGATTCAAATATAAGCTAATAAAAAATAACGCAAAAGATTGAAAACTATTTTTGTTACCGGTACTGCAGGATCTGGAAAATCTTTACTTGCATCAAAGATTCATGAATATTATACACGAAATGGTGCATTTGCAGCAGTACTCAATTTAGATCCAGGCGTTGATTCTTTACCATATACATGTGATATTGATGTTAGGGATTTTGTTGATATTGTTTCCATAATGAACCAATATGATTTGGGTCCAAACGGCTCTTTAATTATGGCAAATGATCTTATTGCATCAAAAATTGATGAGATACAAAATGAGATAGACAGAATCAATCCAGATTATCTATTGGTTGATACTCCTGGTCAAATCGAATTATTTGCATATAGAACCAGTGGCCCGTTTTTTATACAAAATTTGCGATCTGATGAAAAAGCAAACATATTTCTTTTTGATGGTTCATTAATCACATCACCAATTAATTTTGTTTCAGTATCACTTCTCGCAACCTCGATTAAATTAAGATTGGATATTCCAACCGTTAATGTATTAACAAAAAGTGACCTCATTGGTGAAAAACTAAAAGATGTTCTTAGCTGGTCATCTAGCTTAAGAACACTTGAAGAAGCAGTTGCAAAAGAAGCTGATGGTGATACCTATTCTCTTATCACTAATGTATTAAGAGGCTTGAATTTGAGTGGATTTGCTCAAGGCCTAATTCCTATTTCAAATGTAACAGGTGAGGGAATTGTTAATTTAGAAATTGCTTTAAGCAGAGCAATTAACTTAGGCGAAGAGGTAGAAGATTAATGGCATCAAGTGTAACTGTCAGGGCTCCCTCATCTACTGCAAATTTGGGACCTGGCTTTGATGTGTTTGGTCTTGCACTGGATGCTTTTTTTGATGAGATAACCATTGCAAAAAAAGGAAAAGGAATCAAGATCATTACTTCAGACTCAGTTCCAGTTATTCCAAAAAAGAATACCGCAGGAGTTGTTGTAACCGAACTTGCAAACAGGTTTAAGATAAAAGATGGAATCGAGGTTAAAATCAAAAAAGGTGTTCCAGCAGGTTTTGGCATTGGAAGTAGTGCAGCTTCTGCTTCAGCAGCAGCAGTTGCCATGAACAGGTTGTTTAAACTAAATCTGGACAATAATTCACTAGTTAAATTTGCAGGAGCAGGTGAAAAGGCCAGTGCGGGTTCAATTCATTACGACAACGTAGCAGCGTCGGTTTTAGGCGGTTTTGTAATTGTAAGAACAGATCCTCTTGATGTAATTCGGATTGAGCCACCTAGTGATCTTGTCTTGTGTGTTGCCATTCCAAACCTAAAAGTGCCAGCAAAGAAAACAGAGGTATCACGTAGTGTTGTCCCAAAAAAAATCAAAATAACTGATGGTATTGCCAATTTATCAAATGCAGCTGCAATTGTAGCAGGATTTATGAGAAAAGATCCTATACTTATTGGAAAATCGATCAAAGATGTGATAGTTGAGCCTGCAAGACAACATATGATTCCTGGTTTTAAACAAGTCAAGGAAAATGCGTTAAATGCTGGAGCTAATGGAGTGACAATTAGTGGAGCTGGTCCATCCGTGATAGCTTTTACAACAAAATCATCAAATCAAAAAAAGATTTGTGATGCTATGAGGAGAGGTTTTGCCTCATCTAATACAAGCTGTAAGACTATAATCTGTAAACCCTGTAAAGGAGCAATCGATCTCTAGTATTTGGTGTTATTGTATTGGAAAGAGCTGTAGTAGTTTTTAGTGGCGGATTAGACTCTGTGTGTACGTGTGCCTACCTCAAATCAAAATATGATCTATATGGAATCACCTTTGCGTATGGACAACGGGCTAACCGAGAGCTAAAAACTGCAAGGAGTCTTGCTAAAAGTCTCAAACTAAAAAAACATAAAATTGTAGATATTAGTTTCATGAAAGATCTTTATGGTAAAACCAATGTACTTACAAGTACGACAAGACCAATACCTCAAAAGTTCAATTATTCAATTGTAGTTCCAATACGAAACGCCGTGTTTTTGTCAATTGCTGCTGCGTGGGCATTTACACTAAATGCATCCTTGGTTGCATATGGCGCACATAAAGGCGATGTATTTTATCCTGATTGTCGTCCTTTATTTTCAAAGAAAATGGAACTTGCAATAAATCAAGGAGAGATTGATGGAATAAAAAATGGAGTAAGAAAGAAAATAAGAATTTGGACACCGTTTGATGAATCATTTTCTAAAAGCGAGTTACTAAAAAAAGGTCATGAGATTGTTGGTGATTTGCTGTTTAGAACATGGAGTTGTTATTCAAATGCGAAGTTGCATTGTGGTAGGTGTGAGTCATGCAACAACCGCAAGGTAGCTTTTGTAAAAGCTAAGATTTTAGACAAAACCAGATATTTGAATTAGTTTTATTCTATTTGCTATATGTTTTCTAGGATTGGTTTTTTCAGTATCAACCATCTGATTATGATATACCATCCTGCAAAAATTGCTCCAGCAATTCCCCAAAAGATCCAATTTTGCATTTGTGCATCAAAACCCATTTGTACAAACACTCCTGTAATTTCTCTTGAAACTAGTGTTGATACTGCCAGAACTATAAAGAATTCAATGGCTTTCCAAGTCCAAGAAGGCCATGACTCTTTTGGTATGTGTATGTTGTTGTGTACTCCCACATACCTTGTCTTATGAGATGATTATTTATTTTTTCAGAAAGATTTAGGCAAACGAAGAGCTGGTATTGTTTTTTATCATAGCAATGATGTCTTTTCGATCCTCTTTTCTTTCATAAACTCCTCTAAATGCATGTGTAGTCATCTTTGCATCGTTTCTTACTCCCCGCATTTTCATACAAAGATGTTCTGCCTCTATGACTACGGCAACTCCTTTTACTCCTTGCACAAATAGCTCATCTGCTATGTTTTTTGTAAGTCGTTCTTGAATTTGCAATCTTTTTGAATATTTTTCTACTAAACGAACCAATTTTGAAATTCCAAATACTCTTCCGTTAGGTGAATATGCTATGTGTATTTTGCCAAAAAAGGGTAACATGTGATGTTCGCACATTGAATAGAATTGAATGTCTTTTGCAATTACTGCATCCGAATCTTCAGAAAATTGAATTGATAATTCAGAATCAGAATCATATCCTGAAAAGATCTCTTTGTACATGTCGACTATTCTGTCAGGTGTTTCGCGTAAACCCTCTCTGGTAGGATCCTCGCCTATTTCAATTATTAATTCCCTGATTAGCTTCCGTACTCTCTCTTCATCCATTATGGTGCACCTATCAATTTGTGTAATTGCGGTATTATACGTACCTCATTATAGAAAGGATGTGCTATGTCATAGAATTTTAAGAGTTGTTCCAAGCTTGGTTCAGCTACACCATAGGTTGGTTGTATTATAAATCCTGCAATATCGGTTTTAGAAACTATATTAAAAATTCTCTTGATTAGTTCTTTAAATGATAGTAAATCCGTTTTTGAGCTAACTACAATTTTGATGTATGTTATTTTCTTTAATGATACTGATGTTTTAAGACATTCAAATGCATTTTCCATGAGTATTGAATAGTGTTTAGGATCAACAAAGTCAGAGTCCTTTGTCTTAAATTCAATTTTTACAAAATCGATAAAAGGTACAACCTCAGAAAATTTGGCAGAATCAAAGCATGATGACTCTAGATAGGTAGGAATGTTTTTTGATTTTACATGCTTTGCCATTTCTCTAACTGCTTCGTGTTGAATGAGAGGATCCCCTCCTGTAAAATTAACTTTGTAGGTTTTGTCTTGTAATTTGGAATTTATTATTTTACAAGCTTCTTCTAATGAATATTCTGTGCCAGAATTCATAGGAAGTGCCTCTACAGTATCACAGTAAAAGCACGTGAAAGGACAGCCTGCTAGTCTAACAAATAATGTTTTTGTTCCATATAGTATTCCTTCACCTTCTACAGATGTGAAGATCTCAAACAGTCTTACTTTCAAGGATTTAGTTATGAATGGTTGTTATTTATTCAATAAGATTGTAGTGATGGTTATGACATTACTGGTTCTTTAGTATAAAATAAACCAGAAATGAAAAATACTACTCCTAAAATTCCGATTAATCCTCCAACAAATTCTACGGTTTCACCTAGGTCAAACACTGTTGGTGCCCACAAGAATGCAATTAGTGCGCCAATAACCATCATAGGCATACCAACGCCAACTGAAATTCGCTTAGAAGCCATGTTATAGTTGGGCTCTTGCTAAAATGTATATGAAGTTTGTGTCATATTATTGAAGCATTCTATACAATATTTCGAGTGTTCTTTCAACTTCAGAAATTTTGTTTAATGCATCTTTTTGGGAATCATCAGCTTGGGATTTTGCCTGTTCTAATAACGAGAGGGAATTTTTGATCCAACGTTTGGCGGCAGCATTTTTCTCTGCTTTTACTTCCAGTTCATGTAATTCGTTTTCTAATTGTTGAATTTTTAGCTTAATTCTTTCTGTTTTTGATTCAGAAAGAGATTCAGCTAGTAAATTAGCCTCATTCGTATCGATTTTTGTAGAGTTTTCAATATCAATTAGAAGATTATTTAATGTGTTAAATAATTTGAAAGCATCTTCAAGGTTACCTTTTGAGATAAGAGTTTTTAATTCGTCAAGCATGCTTGTTGCTTTATCCAGTTTAACAGTATCAATGCGCTTATTGGTTGATAGTTTGTCTAATTTTGCTTCAAGATTATTAATTATGGTATCTATTCTATTTGCTTTTGATTCATCAAACTGATTTTTAAGTGTAATAATGATCTTAGTCTGTTTTACTATTTGGCTTGAATTAGATGCTTTGATGAGTTGCAGTTTTGATTGTTCTAGGTTTTTGGTTATATTTTCTGATAAGCCTAGATCCTTTGCTTGTACAATAAGTGCATCAACTCGCTGTACCTGTTTTTCAGCAAAATCCTTTGCACGTATAGTCTTTTTTTGATCTGCATCATTTTTGAGTGTATTATAGACATCAAGTGTCAATGATTCTAGTACGTCAATGGTTTTTTCCGCGGATTCAAGATCTCCATTGTTGTAATGATTTCTTGCAGTAGTTATCAGTTCATCAAGGGTTTGAAAATCAATTTCCACACCGCTTTTTTTTGCGATTTCTTTAAGTCTATCCACATATCTTTCCATTCTGTCAATAACTGGTTTTACTCCATATTGCGTATCAGTATCCTGTGCTAACGCAATTTCGGCAACTTGTCTTGTCTGGCTAATTTGTTGTCCTATTTCTTTGAAGATCTTCATTGCAGCCAAAAAGTGAGTTCTTGCAGATTCAATGTTTTCTTCTTTTGCTGCATTTGTTAATGCGTCAATTTCGACAGAACCTTGATCGTATAATTTCTTTATTTCATCTGATACTGATTCTGTGTTTGAGAGTTCAAATTTTATGTGATCTCTTGCTTGCATTGCAAGTCTAACTAGCGATTCTGTTTCTGGTTCAGCATAAGCGCTGGTTGTGATAGTTGCTAGGAAAGCTGCTGCCAAAAATAACATAACATAGGTTTTATTCATTATTGTTCACCAGTTATACCATCCTTTAGTTTTACTAGATTTTGTGACTCTTTTTTTTCAATCTCAACTATTCCTTCTCTTTCTAGTCGTTTTACTGCTCTCCACATAGTTGTTCTTGGCTGAAGGAATTTCTTACGTAACTCGCTTTCGTATGCTTGTCCACCGTTATCAGAAATAAATGAAATCAGCTCTTTGTCGTCATCTCGAAGATTTGGCCTTAATCTAAAGATTGTTTCTTTGTCTAGTATTTTGAATACTGTTTTTTCCTGTGATGTAACAACAAGTGTCTTATTGATGTTTTTTCTCTGCTTTAGAATTAGAGCTGCTGCAATAACAGCTGCAGCTACTGCAGTTATTATAATGTAATTAGTTTGTGATGAACTAGATGCTTCTAAGATTTCTTGTTGAGTTGCCAAGTTTGTTGCCTCATTTGCTAGATTCATTGCATCAGTAAATCTTCCAGTATCATATGCGGTTAATGCTTCATCAAGTTTAGCATCTGCTAGTGGAGTTTGTGTTCCACTGTTTTTGACTTGTTCAATTAAATTTCTTGCTTCATTTATTGCATCTAATGCAATTTGGGCTGAACCAGATACACCAAAAGAATAGCTTATGTCAGTATGGCCTGCAGGTAGCAAAAGACGTGATTGTTCATCAATTATTTCTATGCTTGAAGGGATTGTATTCATTCCAACAATGACAGTGTTTTTTGGCATTAGTACTGTATGCTCTGATGGAACATCCGCAACAAATGACCAGATCTTGCCATTTTTTGATACAAGATCATGAGTATCATAATCTATTGTAAGCATCGAAGCTCCAAATGTCTCTATTTGTGCTATGTCATCTCTGATATTACTTGTAAGTAAGAGTCCATTTTCGTCTTGTGCAACAAGATTTTCTATTGTTTTTCCAAACAGTTTTACAGTAAAGTCAGGAGAGAGCGGATCTGTTTCTGTTTGATAAAAGACATGGGTTGAGCCATCCTGATAAATAATAAAATCAATAGTTCGAAGAGCACTAAGTGAGCTTTGAATAGGCATGCCTATGGCTAGTACAACAAAACCTAGTGCAATTATAGGCATCCTGACCATTGTTGAGAGGATGCTTTGGTTCCTTACAAAAAGGATTCCATCCTCTGGAAACGGCTCCTGTGAATTACACAGTACCAATTGTGGGTTCATAAACTAGTACCTTAGATTCATGGATTCTACCAGAGACTGGAATTTTTGGAATTCTTGGAAGAATTGGACACCTTTTTCAGTAACCATATACTTTCTGTTCCTGTCATCTTTGATCGAACCTACTAAGCCGGCATCAACAAGTTTTTGACACTTGTCTAATACTGCATAGTGAGAGAGGTTTGCTTTTCTTGATATGGCAGAAACAATGACTCCCTCACGGCCACCTGACATGGTTACATCCAAAATGTCACCAATTATTCCCATCTCGGATCTGTATTGTTGTTTTGACATACCACCTATACGGCGAGTTGGTTAATCAGGTACATTTTGAAACCTTAAAGCGGAACATACAGCGGAACGCCTGTTTCATTGTCCAGAAATTGTAAAAATGGTTATTTTTTACGGCGCGAGCAGATTTCAAAATTTAGGCGATCTAAGGTTCCTGCTATAAAAAGGAGTTTTTTGGTTTTTAATATTCATTAATAACTTTTTATTCAATGTGATTCTCATAAGTCGTAATAGGCATGTTTGATAGATTCAGGAAAAAAAAGGAAGAGTCTGAAGATGCTGGTTTTGGGATGGTTGAAGAGAGGCCAGGTTTTAATCAAGACTATTCTGTTGAAGCGTTTTCTTCAGATGCACGAGAATCAATCAATAAAGAAAAACTAACTGAGAAAATAGATAACAATACTCCTGCTGAAGCACAGCCTCAGAAAAATTCGTCTGTTTCTTTGACAAGCGAAATTGGAATAAGCGCATTAATGGATAAACGCACTAGATTAGATGAAGCGATTGATTATGTTGGGTTGATGATTAAGAATCTCAAGGATAAACGTACTAGATTAGAAAAAGATATTGAACAAGAATCTGTTGATATCAAAAATCTTAAAGAAAAACTCATGAAGGTAAGCGAATACATTGAAGAGGAAAATCAGGGTATACAAAATCTTAAAATGAAAAGAACAGCAGTTGAAAAAGAGGCAGACGAGGTAGGGAATTTTATAAGCAATCTGCGAAATAAGTTATCAGGAATAGACAGAATAATAGATGATGAAGGTAGCAAAATAAAATCTTTCAAAGAGTCTAGACCAAAACAAGAATAATTATCTATTAGAAAAATCAGTTAGAAAATTTGAAAAATGTAAGATTCTATGTGAATCGTGTAGAGGATGATATAGAAGATGATGATTGTATAGGCATTGATGGGAACTTTTCGTTTATAGAGGCTTCTGCCACAGCTGCTGCTTCTTGCAGTATCTTCTCTGATTCTGCATTTGTGGTTTCATCTACACCAAATGATGCATCACTGCTCTGGAATGTCTCAGTCATCAAGCCGCTTAGCATTTCTGTCATTCTATTCAATTCCTGATCTGCACCTGGCATGAACTTGATCAATGAAGATTTGAGGCTCTTCATCAGTCCAATTGTTGGCATGATGGTTACGACTGTATCACCAAGGTTGTGGAATGTTGTTAATCTTAGTTCGATTTGTTCAAGGGCAA
>Ga0194120_10002820_pt1 | contig 29267 bp, 30 predicted proteins | sample TA2MahCa65mmetaG_FD_148642 | JGI IMG/M metagenome (GOLD analysis project Ga0194120, IMG submission 148642) | Freshwater microbial communities from Lake Tanganyika, Tanzania - TA2015019 Mahale Deep Cast 65m | ecosystem: Environmental > Aquatic > Freshwater > Lake | place: Tanzania: Lake... | reverse complement strand
CGCGAAGGCGTGGCGGTGCCGTTTTACGGCGTCGCCCGCTTCTACGAGGAAAACCATCATTGGCCGATGCAGACCCAGCTCCGCCGCCGGGTCGAGGAATCGATCGGGCCGGACATACCGCCCGCGGCGGTGCTCGACTGGTTCCACCGCCACCCGCCGGGCAGCACGATCGGACGGGTGCGCTACGCAGAGGCGCTGATCGCGACCGGCGCTACCGAACGCGGCAAGGCGCTGATCCGCGACGCCTGGATCACCGGCTCGTTTTCCAAGGCGCTGGAAAAAGAAATTCTCAAACGTCACGGCAAGTTTCTGAGCAAAGACGACCACGCCCGACGCCTCGACCGTTTGCTGTGGGACGGCAAGGTGGAAGAAGCCCGCCGCCTGATGTGGCGGGTCGATCCCGGCCAGCGCGCGCTGGCCGAGGCGCGCCTAATGCTGCGCCACCGCCAAGGCAACGTCGATCGCCTGATCGCGCGCGTGCCGGCGGAATTGCAGCGCGATCCCGGTTTGCTTTACGAGCGCGCGCGCTGGCGCCGGGTCAAGGGCAAGTACTCGGAGGCACGCGAGATCTTCGACAACCCGCCCAACGATCTGGAACGGGCCGATCTGTGGTGGCAGGAGCGCGCCGTTCTCGCCCGGCGGGGGTTGCGCGAAGGATACGCGGGCGACGCCTACCGGCTGGTCAAGGCCCACGGCCTGTCGCCGGGGCAATCGGCGCCGTTCGCCGACGCCGAATGGCTCGCCGGTTGGATCGCGCTGCGCTTCCTCGACGATCCGGCGAGCGCGCTTGTACACTTCAAAGCAATGCACGAGGCAGTGGTCTATCCGGTCAGCAAGGCGCGCGGCGCCTATTGGATCGGGCGCGCGGCCGAAGCGATGAAGGACGAGGCCGAAGCCGAAAAATGGTACCGCGCCGCTGCCACTCAGCCGACCGTGTTCTACGGCCAGCTCGCGGCGGCGAAGCTCGGCGCGCAATCGCGCCTTAAGCTCCCGGTCGAGCCGGAGCCGACCTCGGGCGAGGTCCAGGATTTCAAGGCGCACGAACTGGTGCGCGCGGCCCGGCTTCTGCACGCGCTCGGCTACAAGGACGACGTGCGGCCGTTCGTCCTTCAGATCGCGGAGGTCAAGGACACGCCCGGCTGGCGGCGCATGGCCGCGGGCCTGGCGCGGGCGCTGCAGCGCGAGGAATTGGCGATCCACGTCGCCAAGCGCGCGAGCCGCAGCGGCGTGGAGCTATCCGATTCCGGTTATCCGGTCCTGCACCTGCCCAAATTGTCTGCCGACGGCAAAGGCCGCGATGCGCCGGAATCGCCGCTCGTCTTCGCGGTCGTGCGCCAGGAAAGCGCGTTCCAGACCGACGCCGTCAGCAGCGCCGGGGCCAAGGGGCTGATGCAACTGATGCCCAAGACCGCGAGCGAGGTGGCGCGCGCGCTCAACATTTCCCACAATCCCGCCCGCCTGGCGGAGCCGGACTACAACCTCAGGCTGGGTCAAGCCTACCTGCGCGACATGATCGCGGAATTCGGCGGCTCGTACGTACTGGCGCTCGCCGCCTACAACGCCGGGCCGAAGCGCGCGCGCGACTGGCTCAAGGCCCACGGCGATCCTCGCGCCGGGGTCGAACAGGCGGTCGATTGGATCGAAATGATTCCCTTCGAGGAAACCCGCAATTACATTCAGCGGGTCCTGGAAAACCTCCAGGTTTACCGGCTCAAGGGTAACGGCGGTTCGCATGAGGCGCAAATCGCCGAACGGGATTTGAAACGCTAGGATAAAGGACGACGGCATGAAAAAAAGTTCCGCGTTTCACGGCATCGAGGCGTGCGTGTTCGACGCCTACGGCACCCTGTTCGACGTGGCGGCGGCGGCCCGGCGCTGCGCCGACGACCTTGGCGACAAGTCGGGGCCGCTCGCCGATATCTGGCGCACCAAGCAACTGCAGTACACTTGGCTGAGAAGCCTGATGGGCGAATATGCCGACTTCTGGAAATTGACCGGCGATGCGCTCGACTACGCTTTGGCGGCAACCGGCATGGGGGGCAATCCGGCGTTGCGCCGCAAGCTAATGAATTTGTACCGCGACCTCGACGCCTACCCGGACGCGGTCGATACGCTTCGCGCATTGCGCAAGGCGGGTTTCAAGACCGCGATCCTCTCCAACGGTTCGCCCGGCATGCTGCGCGCGGCCGCCGCCAGCGCGGGCTTGAATCGGTTGCTCGACCATGTGCTCTCGGTTCACGGGCTCAGGATTTTCAAGCCCGATCCGCGGGTCTACGGGCTGGTGACCAAGGCCTTCAAGGTCAAACCGGCAAAAGTCTGCTTCGTCTCCTCCAACAGTTGGGACGCCTGGGCCGGCGCGCATTTCGGCTTCCGCTCGGTATGGATCAACCGGTCCGGCGCGCCGCGGGAGAACATGCCGGGACGAATCGCGGCCGAAGCGCGCGCCCTCGCCGACCTTCCTCGACTACTCGGGATATGACCGCGCCCTCCGCGCCACCCTATCACGACCGGCGGTTCACCAGCAGCGACGGGCTTAATCTTTACTTTCGCGATTCAGGCGACCCGTTGTCGCCGTGCACGCCGGTTTTGTGCCTACCCGGCCTTTCACGCAATTCGCGCGACTTCGCGGCGCTGGCGCGGCGGCTCTCTGCGACGCGGCGGGTGCTGTGCCCCGATTATCGCGGCCGCGGCCAATCCGATTACGATCCCGATTGGCGCAATTACCACCCCCGCACGTATATCGAGGACATCCGCCATCTGCTCGCCGTCGCCGGGGTTGGCCGGGTGGTGGTGGTCGGCACGTCAATGGGCGGAATCCTCGCCGCCGGCATGGCGGTGGCGATGCCGACCGCGCTGGCGGGCGCCGTGATCAACGACGTCGGGCCGGAAATCGGCATCCGGGGGCTCGACCGCATCGTTGCCTACTTGCAGGACGCCGGACCGCTCGCCGATTGGACTGCGGCGGTGGCCAAGCTGCGTGCGAATTTTCCCAACCTGCCCGCCTATTCCGACGGCGACTGGCTCAAGATCGCCCAGTCCACCTACCGCGAAAGCCACGACGGCCTGCTCTATCCCGATTGGGACGTGCGCCTGGTCAAGCCGTTGCTGGCCAACGGAACCGAAGGCTATAACCTGCTGGCGTTGTTCGCGGCGCTCCGCGCGACGCCGGTGCTGCTGGTGCGGGGCGAACGGTCCGACGTTCTGCACGCCGACGCCTTCGAGCGTATGGGACGATTGCTGCCCGATGCGCGACGGCTGACGGTTCCCGGCGTCGGCCACGCGCCCAGTTTGTCCGAACCCCTTGCCCAGGAAGCCATCGATGAATTCCTCCGTCCCTTCTGAACTGCCCGCTTACGACGACGTCAAGGATGCCGCCGGTCGACTGCACGGCGTCGCGTTCGAGACGCCACTGCTGGAATCGCCGCTGCTCGACGACGAACTCGGCTTCCGGCTGCTGATCAAGGCCGAGGTGCTGCAGCGCACCGGTTCGTTCAAGTTTCGCGGCGCCTACAACCGTGTGTCGCGGCTTTCGGCCGACGAACGCCGGCGCGGCGTGGTCGGCTTTTCGTCGGGCAACCACGCGCAAGGGGTCGCCGCCGCCGCGCAACTGGTTGGGGCGCCCGCCGTGATCGTCATGCCCAAGGACGCGCCGGCGATGAAGATTGCCAACACCCGCGCCTACGGCGCCGAAGTGGTGCTGTACGATCGCCTCAAGGACGATCGCGAGGCGATCGGCGAAAAACTCGCGCGCGAACGCGGCCTGACCCTGGTGCGGCCGTTCGACGATTTTTACATCATTGCCGGCCAGGGCACCGGCGGGCTCGAAATAGCCCGTGCGGCGCGCGCGCGCGGGATCAAGCTCGACGCGGTTCTGGTACCATGCGGCGGCGGCGGATTGACGGCCGGGTTGGCGATCGCCCTGGCCGCCGAATCCCCCGGCACCGAGATGTGGGCGGTCGAACCGGCGGGCTGGGACGATTGGAAGCGCTCGTTCGCGTCGGGCCGAATCGAGCGCGCCGGCGGCCACGGCAGTATGTTGTGCGACGCACTGCTGTCGCCCTCGCCGGGCGTAATGACGTTCGCCATCAACCGCCGTTTGGTGAAAGGCGCGCTCGACGTCGACGACGACGCGGTGATGAAGGCGATGGCGCTGGCCTGGCGCCACTTCAAGCTGGTGGTGGAGCCGGGCGGCGCGGTGGCACTGGCGGCGGCGATCTCCGGCGCGTTGCCGGTCAGGGGCAAGACGGTGTGCGTGGTCTGCTCGGGCGGCAACGTGGAAGCGGCGGTGTTTCGGACCGCACTGGAGCGCTTCGCTTAGATTTTCTTTGCTTCGATCGAAGCGTCCTTGCCGGTGACGCGCGCGAGCGGCGTCGGCGTCGCCTCGCCCACCGGACTGGCGGATACGCGCGGCTCGTTCATGCACTTGCAATGGCCTTCGAGGAAGGCGCCGTTCTCGATCGACATGGATTCGTGCAGGATGTCGCCGACGACGTGCGCGGTGCGGGCCAAGTGGACGGAGCGCGATTTGATCAATCCGTTGACGCGGCCGTGAATCTGGACCACGTCGGCGAGCACTTCGCCTTTGATGTCGGCGCTTTCGCCGATCAGGACCGACTTGGCGCGCACGTCGCCTTCGACCGTGCCGTCGATCTGCACCTCGCCCTGGCTGGAAATGTCGCCGACGACGCGCATGTCCGCGCTGACGATGGATGGCGCCGGCGCGGGCGGCGGCGCGGCCACGGTCGTCGGCTTCTTATTCTTTGAAAACATGCCGTCCGGCCTTGATGAAATTCATCGGATTCTTGGGCTTGTCCTTGAACAGGACTTCGTAGTGCAGGTGAGAGCCGGTGCTGCGCCCGGTGTTTCCGACTAGGCCGATGACCTGGTTGAAGGTGACTTTGTCGCCTTTCTTGACATTGACCTTGGATAGGTGGCCGTAGCGCGTACGAAGGCCGTAGCCATGGTCGATTTCGACCAATAACCCGTATTTGTCCTGGTAGCCGGCGATCTTGACCGTGCCTGTGGCGGGCGCGTGCACCGGCGTCGCTTTCGGCGCGGCGAGATCGACGCCGTAATGCGCGCTCCACATGCCGTTGAGGGGGTCCTTGCGCTTGCCGAAAGGGCTGTTGATCGAGTAATGGCTGAGCGGCGCGGCGAGCGGCACGCGCTCCATCGCGTCCTGCAAGGCTCCCCAGCGCGCGAGTTGGTGCGAGAACGTTTCCATCTCGGACGCGATCGGGTCGTCTTCGTCGCCGGCCGCCGCCTGCGGCTTGAACGGAATGAAGGGGCCGCCCTGGCCCGTGCGCTTCTTGGTGTCGGGTGTCGCAAGCAGCTGGTTCGCGTCGATGCCGGCGATCTGAAGGACCTTTTCGGTCGATTCGACGAATCCGGAAGTACGTTCGGCGAGCTGGCGGACGGATTCCAATTGCGTTTCGCGGATGCTGGCGAGCCGATTTTCGGTGTCGCGCATCTGGCGACGCAAGTTGGTCGCCTCGAACATGGCCTGATTGCGTTCGGCGAGCGCGGTCTGCAAATCCTTTTCGGTGTGGTGAAGATTCCCCTTGAGCGTGAAATTGCGGCTGGCGAGGGATTGCATGTTGTTTTCGATCTGGACCAGCTGGGTACGGAGCTTTTCGCGCGCTTGGGCCATCTGCTCGCGTTCCTTCTCGGTGGCGAGCAACTGGGATTCGACCGAAGTGATGTTCTTCTGAAGCAGCGCGTTCTGCTCCTGAAGCGCGACGGCGAAGACGTTGTGCTCCTCGATCTCGCGCGTGATCATGTTGAATTTTTTCTGGTATTCGGCGATTTCGCCAAGCAGCGTGCGGTAGGCGTAACGCGCGGTGGCGATCTGTTCGTCCTTGAAGGCGACGATCTGGGTGTGCATCAGGAAGCGGAAGGAGGCAAAGCCGCCCCAGCTGGCAAGCCCGATCAGGAACAAAGCGAACACGAGCTGGGCATGCTGCGAGACGCGCATGTGCGCGACGCGCCCCTCGGTGCGGACGATGAAATGACGCTCCGGAAAGACCCGGTCGTAGCCGGCGCGCAGGCGGTCGCGCCAAGTCGGGCTATTTTGGGCAGCGGTTTGGAATCGGACCGGTTGGCGCACGTCTCCCTCGATTTTTTGTCCGAGATGCGTCGAGCCGATTTCGAAATCGGTCTTTTGCGCGCGCGCCACCGTTTTGAAACCGGCACGCCGACCGCGAACATTCCGAGGACCGTACCGACAGCCCGTAGGGCTGGCAAGCCTCTCGGTTGGTGCAAGCTGAGCCGAAAACGGGTTCCAATTCCGAGTCTTTTATTATTTTAATTCAATGGGTTGAATACGAAGCTCAGGGCAGTGGCGAGGAGCGCGCGACTGGAGGTCGCCGTTTCCTGCCGCTATCCTTTTGGCATGAGCGCAAACGATTCCTCCGGCGCGCCCAAACCCTCCGGCGGACCCGCGGCCCTCGGTTTTGGACCGCGCCATCCGGCATGGCACTTGGCGACTTGGTTTGGCGTTGGCCTGATGCCGAAGGCCCCCGGCACCTGGGGTTCGCTCGCGGCCGTGCCGTTCGCCTACGGCATCCACCATGTGGGAGGGGCCGCCGGCCTGCTCGTCGCCGCCCTGGTCCTGTTCGGCGTCGGCGTATGGGCGGCGGAAACGTTTCGCCGCCACGCCGGAACCGCCGATCCGCAAGCGGTGGTGATCGACGAGGCAGCCGGACAATGGTTGGCGCTGATCCCCGCCGGGGACGACATGCTGCTTTATGCCGCCGGTTTTTTCCTGTTTCGCCTGTTCGACATCTGGAAGCCGTGGCCGGTGTCATGGGCCGACCGTCGCGTCGGCGGAGGCTTGGGCATCATGCTTGACGATATGATTGCCGGCACCTATGCGGCGGCTGTTTTGTGGGGCGCGGCGGCGGCGCTGGCGCGACCATGACCACCCTCTTTCCCGCGCCGCTTCTCGCCCTCGCCGAGGAAACGCTCGACGCCTGCCGCGGCGCGGGGCTGATGCTGGCGCTCGCCGAATCCTGCACCGGCGGGATGGTCGCGGCTTGCCTTACGTCCGTTTCCGGGGCGTCGGCGGTGGTCGAGCGCGGCTTCGTCACCTACACCAACCGCGCCAAGCAGGAATTGCTCGGCGTGCCGCCGCACCTGTTTGCGAGCTTCGGCGCGGTGAGCGAGGAAGTCGCCCGCGCCATGGCCGAAGGGGCGCTGGCCCGCTCGTCGGCCCAAGTAACTATCTCGGTCACCGGCATCGCCGGCCCCGGCGGCGCGACTCCTGGCAAGCCGGTCGGCCTCGTGCACATGGCCAGCGCGCGCACGAGCCGCGCCACGCTGCACGAGCGCCACGTCTTTTCCGGCGACCGCGACGCGGTACGCCGCCAGGCGACCGAGGCGGCGCTCCGGCTGCTGCTGCGCCAGATGGCGGGTTAGTCGTCGTCGTAATCGCCCCGCTCGGCGCGCGGGTGGCAGGCGGGACAGTTCGATTTGGTGACGACTTTTGGATCTTTCCACACGCGCTCGGGAAAACGGTGTTCGCGCGCGAATTCGGGATTGTCGGTGATACGCTGGGGCGTTTCACCCGGACCGATCCGGCGGAGGTACTTGCGGGCGAGCTTGCCGGGCGCGGCGTCGGCGGCGTTGGCGGTGAGATAGGCCCGGATTGCCGCGACCTTGTTGGCGGAGAGTGAAGCGTTCTCGCCGAAGTGGTCGGCGAGCTCGCTCATCATCCGGTTCCAGGAGCGCGCCGGCAGAAACGCGGGCTGGAACGCCATATGGCATTTGCCGCATTCCTTGCGCACCAGGTCGTTGGTAACCGGCGGCACCCGATCGTCCGCAACGACGTGCGCGGACGACATCAGCGCGATCGCGGCCAGCGCGGCGGCGGCGTAGGTTCGGAACATGATCATTGCCCCAACATGAAGGTGATGTAGTCCCCTTTCTCGCGCGGCGTACATTCGCGCCCGAGCACGCCCTTGCAGTCACGGCCGAATTGCTTCTCGACCTCGGTCTTGTCGGTGAAACGTTTGGGATTGGCCGAAACCGCGATCGGTTCGATCTCGCGCCCCGTTTTCGCGTTGCGGCCCGTGGCGCGCGGATTTTCGGTGTGGCAGGAGGTGCACGCGGGCGTGCGGGCATCTCCGCCGCTCGCGGTCGCGCGAAACAGCTTTTCGCCGCGTTCGGCCGAAAACCCGGCGAACGACGGATCGGCGGCGCGCGCCTGAACGGTATAACCGGCGAGGATCGCATCGCGGCGCGCGTCGCCCGCCTGGGCGAGGACGGGCTGAGCGAGCAGCGCGCACGCGAGCACGGCCGGCGTTACGGCCTTGCGTGGCCGGAAAAACCGCATAAGCAGACGCTTGCCGCCGTACATGAAGGTGACGAAGGCGACATGGCCGAGCATGACTCCGAGCGCCAGTTCGGAAACCGCCTCGTGCGGGTCCTCGAGCCAAGTCCAGCCGTCGGCGAGCGCGCCGCTCGCGGCGGAAACGCCGATGACCGCGAACAGCACGGCGGCGAACCATGAGAACAAGGGATTGCGTCCTTTGCGTTCGATCAGCCACGTCACCAAACCCTTCGCGCTAGGACGCGGCAGCGCGAGCGGGCTTCCGACCGACATCACGACTCCCACCAGCAGCCGGGCCGCGATCGCCGCCAACACGGCGTAGCCTGCGAACAAGTGCATGGCGTAGGTGTCTTCGTCGGCGGTGACGTAGGCGATCAGGAACGAGCCCGCCAGCCAGGCGTGCCAAAACTTGAGCAGCGCGATCTCGATCTTGGGCGGCAGGCGGAAGGTCATGACGCGTCTCCTCGTCGGTCGGGCCGCTTAGTCGTTGCGTGAACGGCGCCCGCGGTCTTCGTGGCGGTCGCGGTTTTCGCGGCGCTCACGGTACTCATGGCGGTCCCGGTGCTTGTCGCGCGACTCGTACTTGCCGTACTTCCCGTAGTCGTCGTCGCCCCTGCGGTGGCGTTCGGTCTTTTCCTGCACGGCCTCGGCCGGCGCTTCCCGGACCTGGGTCGTTTGAGGCGCGGCCGCGTTGCCGGTCATCTGGGCGTAGGCGACGGCCGCCGCGCCGATCAGCGCCGTCGCGACCAGTCCGTGGACGATCATCTTGCCGAGCATGACGTGTCTCTCCTGTGAAGGGTCCCGAAACGCCGTGTCCCGGGTTGTCCTGCGCCCGACCATGCCACGGCGGCGCTAACCTGCCCCTGTCGGCCGGCGTCAGCGATTTGTTATCTTGGTTGGCGGAGAATGGGGCTTAAGGAAGTCGACATGACCCGGACCCGATTCCTGTTCGCCTTGATCTCTGCCGCCGTGCTATTCGGCGCCGGTACCGGCCTTGCCGATTCCGATCACGACGCCGCCCGGCGCGCGGTCGAACGCGGCGAAATCCGCCCCCTTGCCGAAATTCTCTCGTCCTTGCGCGACCGGATCGGCGGCGACATCGTCGGCGTCGAGCTGGAGCGCGAGCACGGCCGGTGGGTCTACGAGATCAAGGCGCTCGACGCGCGCGGCCGACGCGTCAAGTATTACGTCGACGCGCGCACCGGCGACATCCTCGGCGGCGAAAAGGGCAAGCGATGACCCGCGTGCTGGTGGTGGAGGACAAGCCGCGCATCGCCGCCGATCTCAGGCGCGCGTTGGAGGATGCCGGCTACCTGGTCGAAACCACCGCCGACGGCGAGGACGCCTGGTTCCGCGGCGACACCGAGGATTACGCCGCGATCGTCCTCGATCTCGGGCTGCCGGGCATGGACGGGCTTTCCGTGCTCCGGCGCTGGCGCGAGGCCGGGCGGACCATGCCGGTCCTGGTCCTGACCGCGCGCGGCAGTTGGGCGGAACGGGTCGAGGGCATCGACCAGGGCGCCGACGATTACCTGCCGAAGCCGTTCCACATGGAGGAATTGCTCTCGCGCCTGCGCGCGCTGATTCGCCGCTCGGTCGGCCACGCCGCGCCGACGGTGGCGGCGGGCGACGTGGTGCTTGACGAGCGGCGCATGAAGGTCAGCCTGCGCGGTGTTCCGGTCGCGCTGTCGCCGCTCGAATACCGGCTGGTCAGCTGCCTGCTCCGCAATCGCGGCCGCGTGGTGTCGCCGTTCGAATTGAGCGAGCACGTCTACGCCCAGGATCGCGAGCGCGATTCCAACGCGCTCGAAGTGCTGGTCGGCCGCGTGCGCAAGAAGCTCGGCGCCGATTTCATCGAAACCCGGCGCGGCTTCGGGTACATCGTTCCGTGAACGGGCCCAGGAACGCGCCCAAAAACGTACATGGGCCGTCGTTGCGCGTGCGTCTGGTCGCGGGCGGCGCGGCGGCGATCGCGCTGGCGCTGGCAGTGGCCGGTTTTGCCATCGCCTTGCTATTCGACCGCCACGTCACCCGGGTGCAGGCCGAAGAGATCGAAACCCATCTCCGCCAGCTCGCGGGCGGAATCGACATCGGCGCCGACGGCCGCTTGACCATTTCGCGCCCGCCTGCCGATCCGCGCTTCGGCGACCCGCTGTCGGGGCTTTATTGGCAGGTCGGCGACGCGGAAGGAGACGTGTTGCGCTCGCGCTCGCTCTGGGACTTCAGCCTCGCGCTCACTCCCGACACCCCGCGCTCCGGCGAATTGCACCAGCATTTCACGGCCGGCCCCGAGGGGCGGCCCCTGCTGGTCGCGGAACGGACGATCGAACTATCCGACGGGGCAGCGGGGCGGCCGGTGCGGATCGCGGTCGCGGCGGATCGTACGCGCATCGAACGCGCACGCGAATCCTTCGCCGCCGAATTGATGATCGCGCTCGGCCTGCTCGCGGCGGTTCTCGCCCTGGCGGCGTGGGTGCAGATTGGGCTCGGGCTCTCTCCCCTCGCCCAGTTGCGCCGCGCCGTTGCCAGCATCCGTGCCGGCGACGCCGCGCGCCTGCCCGAGGCGGTTCCGGCCGAAGTGCGCCCGCTCGCCGACGAGGTCAACGACCTGCTTGCCGAGCGCGAACGCCAGTTGGCCCGCGCGCGCGACCGCGCCGCCGACCTGGCGCATGGGTTGAAAACTCCGCTCGCCGCCCTGGCGGCGGACGCCCGCCGTCTGCGCGCCAAGGGCGAAGCCGAGGTCGCGGTGGGCATCGACGCGGTGGTGGAAACCATGCGCCGCCATGTCGACCGCGAACTGGCCCGTGCGCGCGCCGGCGGCGCGGCGCGCGACCGCGCCGCGGCCCGCACCGAGGTCGCGGCCCTGGTCGCCGGGCTGATCGCGACGCTCGCCCGCACAGGGGACGGCGAACGGGTGCGGTTCGAGAACCAGGTGCCGGAAACGCTCGCGCTGCCCTTCGAGCGCGCCGACTTGGCCGAGGTGCTCGGCAACCTGCTGGAAAACGCGGCGCGTTACGCGCACGGCTGGGTGCGGGTCACGGCGGGCGCTGCGCCGTCAACGATTGTCGTCGAGGACGACGGGCCCGGCATCGCGCTCGACGCGCGCGGCGAAACCATGCGCCGCGGCGGCCGCCTCGATCAAAGCGGCGGCGCCGGCCTCGGGCTCGCCATCGTACGCGACGTGCTGGAGGCCTACGGTTGGCGCCTCGAACTCGGAACGTCGTCGGATCTGGGCGGCCTCCGCGCCGAACTCAGGCCGCCCGAGGACCGTTAACGTCCGGCGGGTTCGGATCAGTAACGCTTGTAGGGCAGGAACTTGCCCGACATGGTGATCTTGACGCGATCGCCCTTCGGGTCCGGCAGGCGTTCCATCTTCATCTCGAAGTCGATGGCGCTCATGATGCCGTCGCCGAATTCTTCATGGATCAGTTCCTTCCAAGTCGTGCCGTAGACCTGGATCAATTCGTAGAAGCGGTAGATGGTCGGATCCGTCGGCGGCGCCGACGGCAGCGATCCGCGATTGGGAATTTCGGCGAGCAGTGCGGCCGAGCCTTTGGGCAGTCCAAGAATTTGCTCGGCCTTTTTGGCTTCGGCTTTCTCTAACGGCATCTGGCCGAGCAGCGCGGCGGTGATCAGCACCGGTGACGCCTTGGGATTGATTTTTCGGCAGATTTCATTCCAGCCGAGGCCCTTGGCGCGCTTCGCATCGCGGATGATCTCGGTCAATTCGCAACGGTTCATGGTCTCCTCCTCCGGTTGGGGTGATGATGAAACTTATCGCGCGGCTGCGCGCGCTAACACCGGTTCGACGGGCACGGGTCGTTCGGCGGTCGGTCGGATCACCGGCGGATGACGAGGATCGGCATGACGCGAGCCGGCGAGATCGCGCGAGCGGTTGACCAGGAAATCGAGCAAATGGTTGCGCGTCGCGTAATAGAGTGGATGATGGTGCATATCGTGGCGGGTGCGCTCGCGCGGCAGCGGGTTTTCGACGATTTCGGCGATCACTGCGCCGGGACCGTTGCTCATCAAAATGATCCGGTCGGCGAGCAGGATCGCCTCGTCGATATCGTGGGTGATCATGAAAACGGTCTGGCGTGTCTCGCGGCAAATGCGCAGAATTTCTTCCTGTAGCATGCCCCGCGTAAGCGCGTCGAGGGCGCTGAACGGCTCGTCCATGAGCAGCATTTTGGGCTCGATGGCGAGGGCTCGGGCGATCCCGACCCGCTGACGCATGCCGCCGGATAATTGCGCCGGTTTCTTGTCCTCGGCACCCTTGAGACCGACCAGGTCGATGAAGGTCCGGCATTGTTCGATAATTTTGTCCCGCCGCCAACCGGGCCAACGCGAGCGCACCGCGAAGGCGATATTCCCGAGTACGGTCAGCCACGGCAGCAGGGCATGGCTCTGGAAGATAACCGCGCGATCGAGACTCGGCCCGTCGATTTCGCTTCCCCCGGCGAGAACGGCGCCGGCATCCGACCGGTCGAGGCCGGCGAGGATGTTGAGGATGGTCGTCTTGCCGCAGCCGGAATGGCCGATCAGGCAGACAAATTCCCCTTCGTGGACTGAAAACCACAGGTCCTCGAAGACCGCGGTGGCACCGCCCTTGCCTTGGTAGATTTTGGCGATGCTCTCGGCGCGAACCAGCGGCCGGGGATGGTCGGATGACATGACCAAGTTCATTCGGGATAGGTTACCAGCCGCGCGACACGACCGAGGGTCTGGTCGAGTATCATGCCGACCACGCCGATGGCGAGGATCGCGATGACCACGTTGGTGATGGAAAGATTGTTCCATTCGTTCCAGACGAAATAGCCGATGCCGGTGCCGCCGACGAGCATTTCGGCGGCGACGATCACCAGCCAGGCGATACTGATGGAAATGCGCATGCCGGTCATGATCGTCGGCGCCGCCGCCGGCAGGATCACCGCGAACGCGAGCCGGAAGCGCCCGACTTCCAGGGTGCGCGCCACGTTGAGCCATTCGCGCCGGACGGTGGCGACGCCGAACGCGGTATTGAGCAGCATCGGCCAGACCGAACAGATGAAAATGACGAAGATCGCCGACAGCCCCGAATCCTTGATGGTGTAGAGAGCCAGCGGCATCCAGGCGAGCGGCGAGATTGGACGCAACACCTGGATGAACGGGTCGAGCGCCTGATAGATCAGCGGCGACATGCCGATGGCGAAGCCGAGCGGCAGCGCGAGCGCCACCGCGATGGCATAGCCGGCGAGCACGCGTGCCAGCGAATAGGCAAGCTGGATGCCGATGCCCTTGTCGTTGGGGCCGTTGTCGTAGAACGGATTGGTCAGATGCTCCCACAACTTGTGGCCGACCTGGCTTGGCCCCGGCATCGCCGATTGCCCGGTCGTCGCCGTCGCCCCCATCAGCTTGGCGTATTCGGAATCCATGACGGCGCCCGGTCCGGTGCCCAGGGTGCCGAGATGCCAAAAAGCGAGAAACATCGCCAGAATCGCGAGCGAGACGACCGCCGCCCGCGCGCCGAGAGCGAGTGAACTCATGACTGTGTTCTCCGGTCCGTCACGTTTTCCGGATCGCGAAGCTGGCGACGTAGGCGTCGGGCTTGGTCGGGTCGAACTCTTTGCCCATGACGCTGTATTTGCCGTAGGTGGTGTCGGGCGGCGCCAGACCCATCTCCTGCATGGCCTTGGCCGCATCGGTGGCAAGGAACACCTGCTCGGCCACCTTGCGGTAATCGACGTCGCCCTTGATCTGGCCCCAGCGCTTCATCTGGGTGAGGATCCAGACCGCCATCGAGTGCCAGGGGAACGGCGCGAAGTCGATCCGATCCGGCACCCGTTGCACCTTGCCGAGCCCGTCGGCGTAAGTCCCGGTCAACACCTGCTCGACCACCGTGACCGGCTGGTTGAGGTAGTTGGCGGGCGCGATGGCGGCGGCGATCTCCTTGCGGTTCTCGGCCCTCGAGGCGTACGCGGTCGCGTCGATGATCGCCTTCAAGAGCGCGCGGAAGGTGTTGGGCATGGCGTCCACGAACTCGCGGCTGGCGGAAAAGGCGCAGCACGGATGGCCGTCCCAGATTTCCTTGGACAGCACGTGGATGAAGCCGACACCGTCGTAGACCGCGCGCTGATTGACCGGATCGGGGGCGAGGAAACCGTCGATGTTGTCGGCGCGCAAGTTGGCGACCATTTCCGGCGGCGGCACGGCGCGGATCTGGATGTCCTTGTCCGGGTCGAGGCCGTGCTCGGCGACGTAATAGCGCAGCAAATAGTTGTGCATCGAATAGTCGAACGGCACCGCGAACTTGAATCCCTTCCATTGCTTGGGATCGCGCTTGTCCTTGTGCTTGACCGCGAGCGTGATCGCCTGCCCGTTGATGTTCTCGACCGCCGGCATGGTCCAGGGAATCGGGTTGGAACCGACGCCGAGCGAAATCGCGAGCGGCATCGGCGACAGCATGTGCGCCGCGTCGTATTCCTTGTTGAGGGACTTGTCGCGGATGACCGCCCAGCCGGCGGTCTTGATCACTTCCACCTCCAAGCCGTGGCGGGCGTAGAAGCCCATCGGGTGCGCCATGATGATCGGCGTGGCGCAGGTGATGGGAATGAAGCCGACCTTGAGCTTGGTCTTTTCCAGCGCCTTGGACCCTTGCGCGAACGCCTCGCGTGCCGCCGCCAAGGGGAAAAACTGGGAGATCGCGGCGAGCGCGGTGCCCGCCCCGACCGCGCGCAGGAATCCGCGGCGGGTGGCGTCGTCGGGAAAGAGCGCGCGCATGACGGCGCCGTCGACGACACGGATGAGCCGGTCATCCTCGGCGGTGGGAAGCTGGGTATGGGCCTGGTGTTCGGCGAGGCTCTTATGGCGGCCGCACGGACACGCGAGCTTGGCTTTCGGGTCGAAGGAATTGGAAAAAATGGACATGGGGTATGCTCCGGGTTCGACTAACCCGGAAATAGCAACCCGCGTGCCATGCTGATAATTAATTGATTTTATTTATTATTATTTATTTATACCGATTCTCGATTAAATATTTTTGACTAAAATATATGCATAAAACATAGGACGAATAATGTTTGCATAATAAATAATCACTTCATTCAAGGGTGAGATTTCTTGGTTCCATAAATCACCCTCGCCCGCTTTTCGAACGCCTCCACCATAACAGTCACGGCACGGTTGAACACGGCGGTGATCGCCTTTTCCAGAAGCTGCGAGCGGAACTCGAAGTCGATATAGAAGTCGATGGCGCATCCTTTCGGATCGCGCTCGAATACCCAGTGGTTGTTGAGGTAGCGGAACGGGCCTTCGCGGTATTCGATATCGATGCGCATGGCGGCGCGGTCGAGGCGCGCGATCGAGGTGAATTTCTCGCGGAACATCTTGTAGCCGACCGCCATGTCGGCGGTGATGGTGTCGCCCTGGCGGCTGTTGATCCGGGTCGCCACGCACCAGGGCAGGAAGTGAGGATATTTCTCCACGTCCGCGACCAGATCGAACATCTGTTCGGGGGTGTAAGGCAGCCTTCGCTTTTCCGCGTGGGTCGGCACTAGGAAAGATTTGATTCGCGCGCGGCTTGTCGCGCGGGCGAATCGTCGTGCGAATGCACGCCTTCCGGCGTGACGCGCGCGTCAAGTGTTCCGCGCGCGGCCTTCAACGCCGCGAAGTCGCGGTCCGCGTGGTAGGAGGATCGCGTCAGCGCCGAAGCCGCGACTAATAGAAAGCCTTTCTCCCGGCCGAGGGCGCGGAAGGCGTCGAACTCCGAAGGCTCGACGAAACGCGTGACGGCGGCGTGCTTCGGCGTCGGTTGCAAATATTGGCCGATGGTCAGGAAATCGACGCCCGCTGCGCGCAGATCGTCCATCACTCGCGCGACCTCGCCCTCCTCCTCGCCGAGGCCCACCATGATCCCCGATTTGGTGAACACGGTCGGCGACAATTCCTTGGCGCGCTTCAAGAGAGCGAGCGAGCCCTCGTAGCGCGCGCCGGGGCGGATGGCGCGATAAAGCCTCGGCACGGTTTCGAGGTTGTGGTTGAACACGTCCGGCCCGGCCGCGATCACCGCTTCGAGGGCGGATTCCGGCTTGTCGCGAAAATCGGGGGTCAGCACCTCGACGGTGGTCGCGGGCGACGCGGCGCGGATGGCGCGGATGGTGGCGGCGAAATGTCCGGCGCCGCCGTCCGCTAAATCGTCGCGGTCGACGGAGGTGACGACGACATGCTTGAGGCCGAGCCGCGCGACCGCGAGCGCCACGTTGTCGGGTTCGTGCGGGTCGAGCGCGCCTTTCGGGTTGCCGGTCGCCACGTTGCAGAAGGCGCAGGCCCGCGTGCAGACCGACCCCAGGATCATGAAGGTCGCGTGCGCCTTGGACCAGCATTCGCCGATGTTCGGGCACGCCGCTTCCTCGCACACCGTGTGCAAGTTGTATTGGCGCACGATCCGGCGCGTATCGCCGTATTCCTTCGACGTCGGCGCCTTGACCCGGATCCAGGCGGGCTTGCGCGGGCTTGGGTTATCCGGCTTGCGCGCCTTTTCGGGATGGCGCAGGGGCTGGTTCGGGGTCATGCGCGCTTCAGCAGCAAGTCCGTTTAGGTTTGACCGCCCCGATGTCGGCGGAAACGACGTAACGTTCGACGCCTCGTCCCGGCGCCCAGTCGGCGATGGCCGCGCGACTCTCTTCCCGGGGCGTGATCGCGATCGATTCGAATCCGGCGGCGCGCAGCCAGCCTTCGATTTCACCGACCAGAGCGGCGCCTGAAACGCAACCGCAGCGCAACGCCGGATCGGCGGCAATGTCGGCGGGAAACTCGGCGGTGCGCACCACATCCGCGACCGCAAGTCGCCCGCCCGGCTTGAGCGCGCGGAAAGCTTCGGCGAACACGCGCGCCTTATCGGGCGAAAGATTGATCACGCAGTTGGAAATGATCACGTCCGCCGTGTTGTCGGCGACCGGCAGGTTCTCGATTTCGCCCAAGCGGAACTCGACGTTGCCGAAACCGCCCTTGCGCGCGTTGGCGCGCGCCTTGGCGAGCATCTCGTGGGTCATGTCGACGCCGATCACCCGGCCCGAGGGCCCCACTTGGCGGGCGGCGAGAAAGGCGTCGAACCCGGCGCCGGCGCCGAGGTCGAGGACCACTTCGCCCGGCTTCATGGCGGCGATCGCCTGGGGATTGCCGCAACCGAGGCCGAGATTGGCGCCTTCGGGCACGGCCTTCATCTCGTCTTCCGAATAGCCGATGCGCGCGGACTTCTTTTCGGCGGTCGGCGCGCCGGCGGGCGCGCAGCAGGACGATGCCTCGGCGGCGGGGGCGCAGCAGCCGTCTTTGCCGCCCTTCTCGGCGACGCGGCCGTAGGAAGCGCGCACGGCATCGCGGATTTGGTCGGCGTCCCGGAAAGCGGGTTCGGCGGGTGTCATGGCCGGATTCTACTCGATCGGCGGTGTTTTAGAAATGTATCGCCCGGCCGTAGGCCGCAAGGGTCGCCTCGTGCATCATCTCCGAAAGGGTCGGGTGCGGAAACACCGTGTGCATCAACTCGGCTTCGGTAGTCTCCAAGGTTTTCGCAATGGAGAATCCCTGGATCAATTCCGTCACCTCGGCGCCGACCATGTGCGCGCCGAGCATTTCGCCGGTCTTGGCGTCGAACACGGTCTTGACCAGGCCCTCGGCTTCGCCCAGCGCAATCGCCTTGCCGTTGCCGATGAAGGGAAAGCGCCCGACGCGCACTTCGTGACCCTTGGCCTTGGCGGCTTTTTCGGTGAGGCCGACGCTGGCGATTTGCGGATGGCAATAGGTGCAGCCGGGAATGCGCGAGGTATCGATCGGGTGCACCCCGGCCGCGCCCGCGATCTTTTCCACGCACATAATTCCCTCGTGACTTGCTTTATGCGCGAGCCACGGCGCCCCGGCGAGATCGCCGATGGCGTACACCCCGGCCTCGCCGGTGCGGCACCACTCGTCGATCACCACGTGGGTCTTTTCCACCTTCACGGCCGTGCCTTCCAATCCCAAATCCTCGACGTTGCCGACTATGCCGACGGCGGAAATCACCCGCTCGACGGTGATCTCATGGGTCTTGCCCCCCTGCTCCACGGTCGCGGTTACGGCATTGGCGGATTTATTCAGGCCTTTTACCGTCGCAGCCGTCAGGATTTTCATGCCCTGCTTCTCGAACGCCTTGCGCGCCAAGGCGGCGATCTCCTCGTCCTCGGCGGGCAATATCTGCGGCAGCACCTCGACCACGGTCGTTTCCGCGCCGAGGGTGCGATAGAAACTGGCGAACTCGATGCCGATGGCGCCCGAGCCGACCACCAGCACCGATTTCGGCATGGCGGCGGGCACCATGGCTTCCTTGTAGGACCAGACTAGTTTGCCGTCCGGCTCCAACCCCGGCAGCACGCGCGCCCGCGCGCCGGTGGCGAGAATAATGTGCTTGGCTGCGATCTCCTCCATGGTCTTGTCGGCCTTGGTGACGCGCAACCTACCCTTGCCCGCGAGTTTCCCGTGGCCGTCGAACACCGTGACCTTGTTTTTCTTCAAGAGATGTTTCACGCCGTTGGACAACTGACTCGCCACTGCACGCGAGCGTTTGACGATGGCGGCGGCATCGAACGAGACGTCCTTGCACGACAGTCCGAATTCCTTGGCGTGGTTCATCAGGCGGTAGACCTCGGCGGTGCGGAGCAATGCCTTGGTCGGAATGCAGCCCCAGTTGAGGCAGATGCCGCCCAAATGCTCGCGCTCGACCAGAGCGGTCTTGAGCCCGAGCTGCGCCGCGCGGATGGCGGCGACGTAGCCGCCTGGTCCGCCTCCGACGACCGCGATATCGAAGGAATTGGTCACGGCATTCAATTCCTCACAGCAGCATCGTGGTCGGGTCTTCGATCATCGGCTTGAAGGCGGCGAGGAATTCGGCCCCGACCGCGCCGTCAACCGAACGATGATCGACCGAAAGGGTGCAGGTCATCACGGTGGCGATGGCGAGCGCGCCGTTCTTCACCACCGGGCGCTGTTCGCCCGCGCCGACCGCCAATATGCATGATTGCGGCGGGTTGATGATGGCCGAGAACGACTTGATCCCGTACATGCCCAAATTCGAAATCGTGAACCCGCCGCCTTCGTATTCGGCCGGGGTCAGCTTGCCCGCGCGCGCCTTTTCGGCGAGCGCCTTCATTTCGCGCGAAATCTCGGCGAGGCCCTTGGCGTCGGCGCGGCGGATCACCGGAGTGATCAGCCCCAAGGGCGTCGCCACCGCGACCGAAATATCGACGTTTCGGTAAAGCCGGATCGCGGCGTCGGTCCAGGTGGCGTTGGCCGCCGGAACTTTCCTGAGCGCGAGCGCCGTCGCGCGCACGACGAAATCGTTGACCGAAAGCTTGTAGGCTCCCTCGCCATCCTTGGGTGCGCGGGCGTTGAGGTCGGCGCGGAGCTTCAACAGCGCATCCAATTCGCAATCGATGCTCAAATAGAAATGCGGAATGTCGCGCTTCGATTCCGAAAGCCGCCGCGCGACCGCCTTGCGGAAGGTGGAGTTGGGCACCTCGGTGAAAGGCATCGAAACGTCGATCGGCGGCGCCTTGACGCCGGTTGGCACCTGAGCGGGCGCGAGCATCGGCAATTTGCCCGCCGCGACCGCCTCGATGTCGCGGCGCACGATCCGCCCGTGCGGGCCCGATCCGGCGACGCGGGCGAGATCGACGTTGGCTTCCTTGGCGAGCCGCTTTGCCAAGGGACTGGCGACGACACGGCCCGCTTTCATCTTACTTGCCTCGTCCTGAGCGGCGCGCGCCTTTCCTTCGACAGGCTCAGGATGAGGCGCGCGCGAGTCGAAGGACGCGGGCTTGGGCGCGGCGGGTTTTTGAGGCGCCGCGGCCGGAGCCGCCGCTTTGGCAAGCGCGGACTTGTCCTCGCCTTCCTCCAAAAGGAGCGCGATCGGCGCGTTGACCTTGACCCCGGAGGTTCCGGCGGGGACGAGAATTTTGCCGAGCACGCCGTCGTCGGCGGCCTCCATTTCCATGGTCGCCTTGTCGGTTTCGATTTCGGCGATGGCCTCGCCGCTTTTGACCGCGTCGCCTTCTTTCTTGAGCCACTTGGCGAGCGTGCCCTCGGTCATGGTCGGCGACAGCGCCGGCATCAGTATCGAGATCGGCATGGGCGGTTCCTACCGTTGCTCAGCGCAAGACACCAATTCACCCCCACCCCATCCCTCCCCCGTCGAGGGGGAGGGGGATTTTTTAGAGTTCCCTCCCCCCTTGCGGGGGAGGGTCAGGGTGGGGGGTGTGTGCGGCATTTGCATTTCGATTCGGCTAGGCGTAACACACGTCGCGCGCCGCCTTCGCGATGTCGGCGGCCTTGGGCAGCGCGAGGGCTTCGAGATTGGCGGCATACGGCATCGGCACGTCGGCCCCGGCGACGCGGACAACCGGGGCATCGAGCAGGTCGAACGCGCGCTCCATCATCAGGGCGGCGATCTCGGCGCCGACGCCGAAGCCGGGCCAGCCTTCCTCGACGCTGACGATGCGGTTGGTCTTGGCGATGGAGGCGACCAGCGTGTCCACGTCCAAGGGTCGAAGCGAGCGGAGATTAATCACCTCAGCCTCGATCCCGTCCGCCGCCAGCATCTCCGCCGCTTCCAGGGCGACGCCGACCATGCGCGAAAAGGCGGTGATGGTGACGTGGCCGCCTTCGCGCTCGATCTTGGCCTTGCCGATGGGAAGAACGAAGTCGTCCCCCTGCGGCACCGGGAAGCTCTGGCCGTAGAGGATTTCGTTTTCGAGCACGATCACCGGGTTGGGATCGCGGATCGCCGCCTTGAGCAAGCCCTTGGCATCGGCCGCCGACCACGGCGCCACCACCTTCAGGCCCGGGCAATGGGCGTACCAGCTGGCGTAGCATTGCGAATGCTGCGCGGCGACGCGCGCGGCGGCGCCGTTGGGCCCACGAAAGACGATCGGGCAGCCCATCTGGCCGCCGGACATATAAAGCGTCTTGGCCGCCGAATTGATGATGTGGTCGATCGCCTGCATGGCGAAGTTGAAGGTCATGAACTCGACGATGGGCCTCAAGCCGCCGAACGCCGCGCCGACACCGAGGCCCGCGAAGCCGATTTCGGTGATCGGAGTGTCGATGACGCGCTTCGGCCCGAATTCGTCGAGCAATCCCTGGCTGACCTTGTAGGCGCCCTGGTATTGGCCGACTTCCTCGCCCATCAAAAAGACGTTCGGGTCGCGGCGCATCTCCTCGGCCATGGCGTCGCGCAACGCCTCTCGCACGCTTTGGGCGCCGGTCGGGCCGGTCCATGCTTTTTCGGCGGGAGCTGAAGGTACCGGAGCGGGTTTGGGCATCGCCGGCGCGGCGGCTTTAGGCGTCGGGCTCGGCGCGGGAGCGGGTTTGGGGGGCGCTTTCGGCGCGGCCGGGGCGGCGGAAACGGTTTCGCCCTCGGCGACGATGACGGCGATCGGGGTGTTGACGGCGACGCCCTCGGTCCCCTCGGCGACGAGGATCTTGCCGAGCACGCCGTCGTCGGCGGCCTCCATTTCCATGGTCGCCTTGTCGGTTTCGATCTCGGCGAGCGCGTCGCCGCTTTTGACCGTCTCGCCCTCCTTCTTCAGCCACTTGGCGAGCTTGCCTTCGGTCATGGTCGGCGACAGCGCGGGCATCAGAACGTTGGTGGCCATCTCACGCCCCCACCCGTTCGTCGGCCAAGACGTCGGTATAGAGCTCGGACGGATCCGGCTCCGGGCTGGCTTGCGCGAAATCGGCGGCCTCGGTGACGACGGCCTTGATGTCGCGGTCGATGTCGCGCAGCTTGGCTTCGTCCGTATGGCCGTCCGCGAGCAGACGGTCGCGCAGCGTGTCGATCGGGTCCTGCTCTTTCCGCACCTGAGCGACTTCTTCCTTGGAGCGGTACTTGGCCGGGTCGGACATGGAATGGCCGCGGTAGCGGTAGGTTTTCATCTCGAGAATGTAGGGCCCCTTGGTGCGCACGATTTCGGCGACGCGGCGGGTGGCGTCGCGCACCGCGACCACGTCCATGCCGTCGACCGCCTCGCCGGGGATGCCGTGGGCCTGGCCGCGCTGGTAAAGCTCGGTGGTGGCCGAGGCGCGCTCGATCGAGGTGCCCATGCCGTATTTGTTGTTCTCGATGACGTAGAGCACCGGCAGGTTCCAGAGCCTGGCCATGTTGAAGGATTCGTAGACCTGGCCCTGGTTGACGGCGCCGTCGCCGAAGTAGGTGAAGCAAAGCCCGCCGTCTTCCTTGTACTTGTGGGCGAAGGCGAGCCCGGTGCCGAGCGGCACTTGCCCGCCGACGATGCCGTGGCCGCCGAAGAAATTCTTCTCGCGGCTGAACATGTGCATCGAGCCGCCCTTGCCCTTGGAGTAGCCGTCCTTGCGGCCGGTGAGCTCGGCCATGACACCCTTCGGGTCCATGCCGCAGGCGAGCATGTGGCCGTGGTCGCGGTAGCTGGTGACGACCGTGTCCTGGGGCTTGGCGCACGCTTGCGCGCCGACCACCACCGCTTCCTGGCCGATGTAGAGATGGCAGAAGCCGCCGATCAGACCCATGCCGTAAAGCTGCCCCGCCTTTTCCTCGAAGCGGCGGATGAGCAGCATCTGGCGGTAGTAATCGAGCAGTTCGGCGGGCGTGGGAACGTTCGGGCCCGCGCCGCCGTTGTCGGAGCGAGCCTTCGCCGCCTTCGGGGCCTTGGCCATGATCGGAAATCCTCCCCCGGCCGAGCGGAGATCGACTCCTTCTCGTCCGTCGGGAAAGAATATTACATTTGGATTCGTATGGAACAAGATTTCGAGTAATTATTAACTTATTTTAAGTTAATTATCCGACTTCCGCATCCTCAGAATTTTGCCACAGCACGACATGCGCCCTTGACCCCCGTCAACATCGTGGCGCTCGGTCCATGTTAACCAGCGGTCGCGAAAACAACCGTGTCGGACGGGCGTAGGCAAGACGGCCCATGGGCGGAATAGCCGTGATCGGCGCCGGTTCGTTCGGAACCGCCATGGCCTGCGCGGCGCGGCGCGCGGGCCAGGAGGTCGCGTTGTGGGCGCGCGAGCCGGAGGTCGCCGAGGCGATCAACGCCGGGAAAGGGAATCCGATCTTTCTTCCCGGCATGGCGATCGAAAGCGGCATCGCGGCGACCACCGATCTGGCGCGTGCGGTGCGCGATGCCGAGGCCGTGTTGCTGGTCGTTCCCTCCCAGTTTTTTCGCGTGATCGCGGCACGGATGCGCCCATTGTTGTCTCCGGGGGTGCCGGTGGTTTCGTGCGCGAAGGGGATCGAGCGCGGAAGTTGCGCCCTGATGCCCGAAATTCTGGCTGAAACCCTGCCCCAATCGCCGATCGCGGTGCTGGCGGGGCCTTCGTTCGCCCGCGAGGTCGTGGCCGGGTTGCCCATCGGCGTCACGCTCGCGTGCGCCGATCGCGCCGTCGGCGAAAAGCTGGCCCGGGCTCTCGGCACCCGCATGTTCCGGGTTTACACCAACGACGACCCGATCAGCGCCACCATCGGCGGCGCGGTCAAGAACGTGCTCGCGATCGCAAGCGGGATCGCCGCGGGGCGCAAGCTCGGCGCGGGCGCGCGGGCCTTGATCATCACCCGCGGCCTTTACGAGATGGCGCTCTTGGCGCGGGCCAAGGGCGGAAGTCCAGCCAATCTGATGGGTCTCGCCGGGATCGGCGATTTGGTCCTCACCTGTACCGGGACGGAATCGCGCAACACTTCGCTCGGCATCGCCCTCGGCGAAGGACGCCGGCTCGCCGATATCCTGGCCGAGCGCAAGGCGGTGACCGAAGGGGTGGCGTCGGCCGAATCGGTGGCCGAACTCGGCCGTCGTCTCGGCATTGATCTGGCGATTCCGGCGGCGGTCGATCGGGTCCTGCATCATGGCGTCGATATCGACGTGGCGATGGCCGAGCTGTTGGCGCACCCGACCGGGCCCGAGCTTTTCGGCGTTCTCTGACCGCATCGCCCCGGCGTTCACCGGGTTCCGCCGGTTACCGCAGCTTGATACGGGTCAAGTCTTTCAGGCCCAAAAGCGAGTACATCCATGGGGCTATTCCTTTTCTTCAGTTCGAAAGGGGAGCGCCATGACTAGCTCACTGAAAATGCTCGCCTTTACTATGACCGGCGCGTTGATCGCGGTCATCGCGCATCCGGCGGCGGCGCAACAAACCCCAGCCATCGAAAACGAATTGGTTCTGATCACGCCGGTCGCGAAGACCCTCACCGACCCGACGCTGGCGGATTTCGCCAAGTTCGCGAAGGAAAAGTGGAACGTCACCGTCAAGACCAGCGCGCTAGCGGCGGGAACGCCGGTTGCCTACGGGCGCATCGTCGAGTGGAAGGGCCGGCCCGGGGCCGACATCTTCTGGGGCGGCGAAAGCGCGTTGTTCGACAAGCTGGCCGAGCAGAAGTTGCTCGTTCCCCACAAAGTGCCGAAGGCGATGTTGGACGAAATTCCCGTCAGCATCGGCAAGCCGAAGCCGATTCCCTTGAAGGATCCGAAGGGGTTCTGGGTCGGCACGGTGCTGGAGCCCTATGGTCTGGTCTATCACCCGAAGGTGCTGCAGCGCCTCGGCGTTCCCGTGCCGAAGGACTGGGACGACCTGTTGCATCCGAAACTGAAAGGGCACGTGGCGCAGTGCGCACCGACCCGCTCCAGCAGCAGTCACGCGACCTACGAAGTCATTCTCCAGCGCGAAGGGGACGAAAAGGGCTGGGAATGGCTGAGGCGCCTTGGCGGCAATACCGGCATCTTCACCGCCCGCAGCCGTGACGTACCCTCGGTCGTCGCCAAGGGCGAATTCGCGGCCGGTTTCGCGGTGCCGAGCTACATGGCCTTCGAGGACCGGCTCGCCGGCTTCGATTTGATGTTCGTTGCTCCGAAGACGGCGTGGATCACGCCCGAACCGATCGCTGTCCTGACCGGCGCACCGCATCCGAATGCCGCCCATGCGTTCATCGAATACCTGCTGTCCGAACGCGGGCAGAAAGTGGCGATGGGCCGCGGCGTGTTCCCGATCACGCCGAAATACCGCGTGGAGGGCCCTCCGGGATCGACCGCCGAACTGACGGTCGAATTCACCGGCGGCCTTCGTTCCTACTTCGATGTCGAAGTCACCAACATCTACGACGACGACATCGCGCAGAAGCGCTACGAGGCGGTCAATACCCAGTTCCGCAAGGAAATCGAGTCGGCATGGGAGGACCTGAAGAAGAAATACTGAACCGGCCGGCCGTCGATCCGGGGATCGCGCGATGCGCATCGAAACGGAGAAGCTGACCAAGAAATTCGGGTCGATGGCGGCAGTCGACGACGCCACCCTGTCGATCGAGGAGGGCGAGTTGTTCACCCTCCTCGGTCCGTCGGGGTGCGGCAAGACGACGCTTCTGCGGCTGATCGCGGGCTTCTACATGCCGGACGCCGGCGAGATTCGCTTTGACGGGCGACGGGTCAACGACGTGCCGCCGCACGAGCGCGGAATCGGCATGGTCTTCCAGAACTACGCGCTTTGGCCCCACATGACGGTGTTCGACAACATCGCCTACGGGCTCAAATTGCGAAAGGTCGGACGCGCCGAGATCGCGGCGCGGGTCGAAGCCGTTCTCGACAAAGTCAAACTCGGCGGGATGGGCGCCCGTTTCCCCGGCCAGCTTTCGGGCGGACAACAGCAGCGCGTGGCGCTCGCTCGCGCCCTGGTGCTGAACCCGGAAATTTTGCTGCTTGACGAGCCGCTGTCCAACCTCGACGCCAAAATCCGGGTCCAGGTGCGCCAGGAAATCCGCAAGCTCCAGAAGGAACTCGGCATCACCACCATCTACGTGACCCACGACCAGGAAGAGGCCCTGACCCTTTCCGACCGGATCGCGATTTTCAATCAGGGCAGGGTCCTTCAGGTCGGCACGCCGAAAGAGCTTTACGAGCGGCCGGCCAATCGTTTCATCGCCGACTTCATCGGCATCAACAACCTGATCGACGGCACGGTCGAGGCGATCGATCCGCGCGCGCGCCGGCTGCGGGCGACGAGCGCGCTCGGGCCGTTGTCGGCGTTGTTCGAGGAAGGGCAAGGGTTGCGGGTCGGCGACAAGTGCATCCTCTGCGTCCGGCCCGAAAACGCGGACTTCGACGGCGCGGTGGCCCCGGACCGCAATCTTCTGAAGGGCCGGATCGCCTTTTCCGCCTATCTCGGTAACACGCTTCGCTACGACGTCGAGCTGAGCCCGGGTCGCGTCTTCAAGATCGACGTTCGTGATCCCTGGCACCATGAATTGCGGCCGATGGGCGCCGAGGTCGCGGTTTCCTTCGCTGCGGGCAGCACCGTGGCGATCGGGGACGGCAAATGACCCTTCCCCGCGCGATTCCGGCGGCGCTCGGATTCGGCCTGATCTGGATGTTCCTGATCGTCTTCGTTCTCTATCCGTTGACGCGGATTTTCTACGACGCCTTTACCGACGAAACCGGGTTTCTGACGGTCGCCAACTTTGTCGAGTTCTTTACCGATCCTTTTTATTTGCGCTCGTTCTGGAAGTCGATGGTCTTGGGCGTGTCGGCGGTCATCACGACGTCGATCATCGGCATCGCGGTCGCTTTCCTGCTGATCCGCTACGAGTTTCCGTACCGCAACCTGTTTTCGTACCTCACCATGCTGCCGTTGATCCTGCCGCCGCTCGTCGGCGTGCTGGGATTCGTCTTCATTCTTGGCCGGGCCGGGACCGTGAACGTGATCCTGATGGACTGGTTCGGCTTGGATAATCCGATCAACTTCATGTACGGGATGCACGGGGTGCTGCTGGTCGAGACCATCCACCTGTTCCCGATGATGACCTTGAGCATCCTGGATGCCCTGTCCAAGGTCGATCCGTCGTTGGAGGAGGCGGCGCAGGGCATGGGCGCCAAGGGCTGGCGCCGGTTTCGGGACATCACCCTGCCACTGACCACGCCCGGCTACGTGTCCGGGGCGCTGCTCGTCTTCATTTGGACCTTCGCCGATTTCATCACCCCGCTCGTGGTCGGGGTGCAGGACCTGCTCGCGCCGCAGGCCTACCTGAACATCGTCCAGTTCATCGACCGGCGCATTTTCCGGATGGGGATCGTCATCGCCGCGTTGCTCGTCATTCTCGCCATCGTGTTCGTGCTGGTGGCCCGTCAGTACGTGGCCTTGAAGGACTACAGCACCCTCTCCTACTCGCGGGTCGAGCGCCGCCAGCTGGGGCCGGTAAAGCGCTGGCTGGCGGTCGGTTTTCTTTCGCTGCTCATGGTCGTGTCGTTCATTCCCCAGGTCGGGGTCCTGTTCGCGGCGGTCGGCCGGGGCTGGGCGTTGACGCCGTTCCCGGTCCACTACACCCTGGAATTTTTCCAGCAGGTGAGTTTCGAAACGCCCAAGTTCATCGTCAATTCGCTCGTGTTCTCGGGGCTGGCGGTGGCGTTATGCCTGATCATCGGCGTGCCCATGGCCTGGATCCTGGGGCGGACCCGCGCCCCGGGACGCAACACCTTGGATGCGTTGGTGACGTTGATCCTCGCCATTTCCGGCACCGCGCTCGGCATCGCCTTTATCCGCGCCTTCAACTTCCCCTTGCCGGTGATCGATATTCCGCTCACCAGCATGTGGATCATTTTGCCGCTTGTCCTCGCCGTTCGGCGGCTGCCCTACACCGTGCGCGGCAGCCTTTCCTCGTTGTTGCTCGTCCACAAGTCGATGGAGGAAGCCGCAGAAAACGTCGGCGCCTCGAAACTGCGCACCTTCCGGGACATCACCGTGCCCTTGATCTGGAAGGGCATTCTGGTCGGTGCGCTGTTCTCCTTCCTCACCTCGATCCAGGAAGCCTCGGCCACGATCTTCCTGACCCTCGGCGGATGGGAAATGATCCCGTTCGGGATTTTCACCTTCTACATCGCAGGCTCGCAAAGCCAGGCCGCCGCTCTCGGCGTGATCCTGATCGTGCTTTGCGCGTTGAGCCTGTACGTGGTCAACCGTATCGCCGGCACCCGCGTCGGCGGGTTGTTCGGCTGAAAGCGGGTTCGCCTACGCCGCGCGGCGGATCCATTTAAACAGCGGATGGCGTTCGATCTTGCTCACCGCCATGCCGAAGGTGTGGTACCAGGACGGCAGGCCGAAGCTTTCCGTCAGCGCGCGGTCGCAGGCGAGTTTCCAGCGATCGAGCGCCTCGGCGGTTTGCCAATAGGAGCGCATGACCGTGGTGCCGTCGTCGCGGTTGGTGGTTTCGAGCCCCAAAAACCCCTCCGCGCGGGTCGCGAGCCGGATCAGGCGGCCGACCGCTTCCATGTCGCGGTCGAGATTGGCGCCGCGATTGGTGGCGAAGGAGGCGACGTAGTACGGGGCTTCCAGTCTTTCGGCGATGATGCTCATCGGCTGTTCCTTTTCTCGGTTTCTTCCGTTCCGGGGCGCGATTCCATTCTCGAATCCGGGATTACGATGTCGCCTTGGTAGACGAAATTGATCACGATGCGGGCGCGTTCCTCGATCATGTCGGGATCGAGACTTTCCGGGTGCAAAAGGCGCACCCGGTTCTCGACCGCGCGGCGTTGAAGGGCGACGGCCTCGGCGGATTCCTCGGCCGCCGCGACCCGGTCCTTCAGTTCCAGCCAGGCCATCAACCCGCGATCGCCGTTGACGGCGTGGTAGGCGAAATAGATCACCGCGCTCACGCCCAACAGGGGGCCGACAACGTGGCGGGCGCGGTTCTTGAGCTCGACAAGCAAATTCATGACGTTTACGGCCCGGAACAGCGCCCGAGCTACCAGTCTCGCCGATCAGGTCTTAACGCTTGGTTACGGAATTAAATCCCGAAAGCGGCGCGGCCCAAATACCGAGCGGCGGGTCCCAATTCCTCCTCGATGCGGAGAAGCTGGTTGTATTTGGCGAGCCGGTCCGAGCGCGAGAGCGAGCCGGTCTTGATCTGGCCGGCGTTGGTCGC
>Ga0194120_10002818_pt1 | contig 29279 bp, 33 predicted proteins | sample TA2MahCa65mmetaG_FD_148642 | JGI IMG/M metagenome (GOLD analysis project Ga0194120, IMG submission 148642) | Freshwater microbial communities from Lake Tanganyika, Tanzania - TA2015019 Mahale Deep Cast 65m | ecosystem: Environmental > Aquatic > Freshwater > Lake | place: Tanzania: Lake... | reverse complement strand
CGACTTGCTGCCGCGCCCAGGTGACCAGCAGATCCACCGCGCCCGCGCCGGATGCCGGCCGCAGGATGCAGTAACGGGTTCCTTCGGCGGGGTACCTAGAGGCGATTTCGCCGAACTCGACCTCGCCGACCGTCGCCCCGCCCACCGGTTCCGCTTCGACCAGGAGCGGCCCCCTGACACCGGTTGCGGCGCACGCCGCGACGTGGGCCCACGGGGTCCCCGCCGGCCCGATCGCCAGCAGATCGCCCCGCCGGAGGGCGCGCGCCACCCTGCCGGTCTCCGGGACCGCCGAGAGCAGGTAATGCGCCGTGACGCCATGCGGCGCGAACGAGACCGCCATCGCCACATCCTCCCGGTCCCAGCGTAGAAAGGGTGGGCCCGTCCCGGAAGCACGGGACCGGCGAGGAAGATCCCTGGTTTACGTGATGGGCGCCTGGTAGCGCGTGAGGACCTCGCGGTAGACGTCCTCATTTTGCCGGATGCAGGCATCGATGGCGTGCGGCTTGACCACTTCCATCGCCGCGGCGCCCTGGCTGGCCCGCAGGTCGGGGTCGCCGGCCAGGGAGACCAGGCGTTCGGCCAGATCCACCGGATCGCCCGGGACGTGCAGGAAGCCGTTGCTCCCGTGGCGCACGATTTCGGGGATCGCCAGGGCGTTGGCGCCGACCAGCGGCAACCCGGACGCCCCCGCCTCCAGCAGGACCAGGCCCTGCAACTCGGCTTCCGAGGGCAGCACGAAGACGTCGGCCGCCCGGTACACCAGCGGCATCGCCTGATCGTCGAGCAGGCCCGTGAAACCGGTGCTGTCGAGGGTGCCGCGGGCCTCGAGTTCGGTGCGGATGTCGAGCACCCCCTGGCCGGTGAAACCGAAGAACGCGGGCACTTCCGCGAGGACGCGCGGGATGGCGTCCAGCAGCACGTCGACCCGCTTCTCGGGGGCGAAGCGGCCGGCGTAGAGGATGGTTGGAACGTCCAGCGGAAAGCCGAAGCGCCGCTTGAGGGCTTCCCGCTCGCCCGGGGAAGCCGGGGGGTGGTAGACCTGCAGATCCACCCCGTTGGACACCGGGATCGCCTGCTTGGTGAGGCCTTGCTCGTGGAGCAGATCGCAGGCCGTCACGCTGGGCGCGCACACCACGTCGCACTGCTCGAGCAGCCCCAGGATCACGTCCCACAGTCCCTCCTGGACTGCCTTGAAGACCGCGCCGTCGCGATCCTTGGGCGACCAGTAATTCTCGGGAATGCTGTGGCACGTCGCCACGACGGGGATCTGCCGCTTGCGGGCCAGGCGCGTCGCGATCGCCCCGGCGTAGCCCGGAAGCTGCACGTGGATGATGTCGGGCTGCAACCGGTCCATGGTCCGCTCGAGGATGCCGTCAGGCAGCAGGGGCACGCGGACGGTGCTCTTGCCCGGCGCCGAGATCACGCGCAGGTCGGGAACCGACCGGCAGCGTACCAGCACCGTGTCGCCGTCGCGTTCGATGTAGTGGCGCAGGCCACGGAGCCCCGGGGCGACCACCCAGATCTGGTGGCCGAGCGCCGCCAGCCCGTGCGCGAGGCGCCGGAAGGCGATGGCGCTGCCCCCCAGGGTGGGAGGGTAGTAGAGATCCGCGACCAGCAGGACCTTGAGCGAGGATTGGCGACTGGACATCAGCTCCGCTTGATTCCCGGGACCCACAGCCAGGCTCGCGAGCCCAGCGACGACACCAGCATGACGACTCCCAGCAGGGCGATCAAGGTTCGGACTCCCCAGAGATCGCTCATGATGCCGATACCGCCCATGGGCAGGGTGGTCGCGATGTTGGTCGCCATGTTCTGGACCCCGAAGACCTTGCCGCGGCGGTCCTCGGGCACCACCTCCTGGAGCAGGGTCTGGTTGGGGATCGCCACCCAGGCGGACGCGAAGCCCACGACGCCGGTCAACACGTACGAGAACGCGGTCACGAAACGCTTGTCCAGCATGACCCCGGCAAACGGCAGGCCGGGCCCGGCTTCGCCGGCCCAGCCGAACGCCTCGCGCCAGGGCGCCGAGCCGACGGCAGCAAGCAGGAGCAGGGCGACGCCGGCCCCGACGAAGCCCGTGTTGAACATCCGGGCGCGGTTCCAGTCGTGGCCCCATTTGCCGATGACCGCCGCCCCGCACGCCATGCCGATCCCGGCGGTGGCCAGCAGCCACGAGAAGTTCGTTCCCAGATCCTGCTTGGCAAAGAGGATGGCGAGGGTCGAGAGCGCGGCGAACATCGCGAAGAGCACCACCAGGCGGGCGATGGCGCTCCACACCGGCCGGTAGCCGCGAATGTAGTCCCAGGCCGTGCGGAACTCCTCGAAGAGCTCCGAAAGCGGGTGTTCGCGCCGCGGTTGCGGCGGCGTGCGCACGGCGAGCAGGGCAAGCGACGAGACGAGGTACAACGCGCTGATGGACCACGCCGCCCACGGGCCGTCGACGCCGCCGGCAAGCAGGATGTACGGCTCCCCGACCGTGAAGCCCAGGATGATGGACCCCACGACGGTCGTGGCGAACAGGGAATTGGCGGTCATGAGGTTCGGCTGCGGCACCACCAGGGGGATGGTCGCCGCCTCGGCCGGCGTGTAAGGCTGGGAAAAGGTCGAGATGAGGAACGACAGGATGATGATCGGCCACGCGGCCTCGGGCGCCAGGATGGGCACCAGGGCGATCAGGCCGCCGCGCAGCATGTTGGTCGCGATCTGCGTGCGCACCTTGTCCCAGCGATCCACCAGCGCGCCGGCGAACGCACCGAAGAGCACGGAGGGGACCGTGTAGGCCACGAGCGCCGCGCTGGTCCACGTGCCGTTGTTGAAGGTGCGCGCGGTGACGACGTCCACCATCAGGATGAAGTAGATCTTGTCGGCCACCTGGCTGAAGACCTGGGCCAGCCACAGCGCGAGGAACGGCCGGTTGCCGAGCACCGCGCCGAAGCCGCGGATGGCCGGCAGGCTCGTGGTGTTCACGGCAGGAAGCGCTGGCCGACCGAGTTGACGATTGAAATGACCAGGGCGGCGGCGATCGACCAGAGGAAGTTGTCCACCCGGATGCCGTCCAGGAGGGCGTCGGTGATGACGACCATCAGGCCGTTGAGGACCAGGCTGAACAGGCCGAGCGTGAGCAGCGTGATCGGCAGCGTCAGCAGGCCCAGAACCGGCCGGAGGACGGCGTTGAGGATCCCGAGCAGCACGGCGCCCTTGAGCGCGTCCACCCAGGTCGCGACGTGGAATCCCGGCAGGAGGTAAGCCGCCGCCAGGAACGCGCCCGCGGCGAGCGCAGCCTTGAGTACGAGCCCGAGCATCGCAACCAACCTATCACGGAACAACCCGCCCGGCCGCTTCGTCCCAGAGGCAGGGAACGCCCCGTTCGTGGGGCCGGGGAAGTTCCCGCGGAGTGTTTTGGCGCGCCGCGCTTGCGTCGCGCGCCGGTCGGATCGCGTCCGATCCCGGCGGGGAGTAGTCGACACCAATGTTTTCACGCATCCTGGCCATGCCCTTCGTGGCAGCCGCGACGCTGCTCGCCGGCTGCATCATCGTGCCCGGAAGCTCCTCGCTCGGCGCCGGTGACTACGGCCGCGCCGGCCCGGGGACCGGCAGCTACGGCCGTGCCGGCGAGCCGGCGGCCAGTCCGGCCGCATCTCCCGCCCCCGCGCCGTCCCGCGACGCCACGATCCCCGTGATCGCCTCCCTGACCGCAAGCCCGACCAACCTCACCCAGCCTGGCCAGGAGGTCGTCTTCCACATCGAGGCCGTCGACGGGGCGGGCACGCCGGGCTACACCTGGTCCGCGACGGGCGGGACCCTCACGTCGACCGTGGGCAAGCGCGTCGCCTGGCGATCCCCCGCGGCGCCAGGCCGCTACACCGTGCTGGTCCTGGTCTCCAGCCCGAGCGGCGGGGCCACTACCGGCGCGGTCAACATCGAGGTCCACCGCGACGGCAGCGGCGAGGTCCTGCCGGCGGATCTGGCCACCGCCGCATCGAGCAGTACGCCGGCCCCTTCCGCGTCTCCCTGCGCCGTTCATCCCGGAGCGTAGACCATGCATCGCCTCTTCACCGTCCTGGCAGCCCTACTATCCGGCTGCGTCATCACGACCACGCCCATCCCGAGCACCGTCCACGGCTATCCGGACCCTGGCGGCGTGAGCGAAGACGTCTTCCCGCCCGGCAGCGGCCAGTACCCGGGCGGCATCCGGCCGCAGCCGGCGGCATGGGGCCTGGTGGCGCCGGGCGTGCCCTTCAACGCGGCGTCCTTCGCCGACTTCAACACCGGCTGGGTCGTCGGCGCCGTGGACTTCGACACCCGCAAGGCGATCATCCGCCACACGCGCAATGCCGGCGCGAGCTGGGAGGTACAGGACAAGGGCATCAACGATCTGCGCACCGTGCAGTTCCTGACGCCCAATGTGGGCTACGCGAGTGGCGACAACGGCGTGCTGTTCCGCACCGAGAACGCCGGCTCGAGCTGGAAGCTGGTCGACAGCGGCACGACCGAGCAGATCGTAGACATCTCGTTCCTCAACCTCACCGACGGCCTCTTCCTCACCCGCAACGCCGGCCTCTTCCAGACCACCGACGGCGGCGCGACGTGGGTCAAGCGCAACGTGGTCCCCGACGGCCGCGACGTGGAGTACCTGCCCAACGGCGTGGCCTACGTGGCCGGGGGCAACGGCTTCTACCGGTTCGAGAGAGGCGTGCTGACCAAGCTGGAGTTCCCGAGCGATCGGCCGGGCGCGTTCGCCTTCGTCGACCCGGCGCGGCGCCTGGGCTGGGCGGTCGGGCCCTTCGGCAGCCTGTACCGGTCGGAAGATGCCGGGACATCCTGGGAACAGGTGCGGCGCCTCACCACGCCAGACGAGTACGTGTCGCGCTATTCCGCGACCGCCCTGGCCTTCTCCAGCGCCACGACGGGCATGCTCCTGACCGAGCGAGCCATGTACCAGACCTACGACGGCGGCAAGGTCTGGGAACGGGGCGACTCCCGCCTGACCTTCACCAAGTGCGGGAAGTACTTCAAGCTCTTCGACGCCGACCACGGCTGGGCCTACGGCGACGGCATCAGCCTCTACCGCTACGGGAACTGATAGCGCGGCTCTGATGACTACGCTCCGGCATCGCGGCCGGCACGGAGGCCGGCCCCACCCGTTGCATCGGTGGCGCAGGCCTCCGTGCCTGCGTCCGATAGGCGCCAGGTCATTTGAGCGCCGCTATGAGCGGCCGGCGGGCGCGGCCTCGCAAGTGACTCCCGGCCGCGGCGACCAGCTGTCCTCTTCTTGACCCTCCAGTCCACGGTGTATTCGCGACGATCGCGAACGCCACCTATATGACAAGCAAGATCGGGACGGCTATGACGATATCAACTTGACACAGGTACGAAAGGTCGGATATCGTATGCCCATGCCCCAGCGGGATCCTTACTCGCGCGAGGTCGTGGACGCCAAGCTCGATGCGGTCCGGGCGGACATCCGAGCCTTGGATGTCAAGATCGACGGACTCGAAAAGCGAGTCGACGCGAAGATCGACGGACTCGAAAAGCGAGTCGACGCGAAGATCGACGGACTCGAAAAGCGAGTCGACGCGAAGATCGACGGACTCGACCGGAAGTCCGATGGGCTCGACTGCAAGTTCGAGACGAAGATCGACGCGCTACGGGCAGAGATGGTGTCCGGCTTCGCCCGGGTCGAGGGGATCATGCGATCCGAGATCGGCCGCCTCGACACCAAGATCGACGCGAAGGTCGACGGGTTGCGGTGTGAGATGCGGATCTGGCTGCTGGTGCTCGGCTTCCTGGTCTCGCCGATCATGACGTCGATCGGAATCCGGACCGCCGCCGCCGTCTGGCCCGCGCCGCCACCGGCCTCTCTCGGGCGCTGACGACATCGCGCCGTCGCCCGATCGACAGGGCGGGACTACCCGCGCGGCAGGGCGTGGCCGGCGCCCAGGCCGAAGGCCCGCGAGATGGCCGGCAGCACGTCGAGGATGCGGGGGCGCGCCGGTACCTCGACGCCCACTTCGATCAGGGCGGTGATCGAGTCGCCGGCGGCCAGGGAGCCGTGGTTGCCGTGGCCCAGCTTGAAGCCGGTGGTGAACTCGAACCCGGGCTCCGCGGTGACCGCCAGGTCGGCGCGCGAGAGCGCGCCCGCGATGCGGAACAGCGGATCGGGATACCGGCCCTCGACCAGGCGCATCCCCGACTCCCGGAGATCCAGCACGGCGGGTGATCCGGATAGCTCCCAGGAATCGCCCCGTTCGTCGCGCCACGGGCCGCCGCGCCGGAAGCGCAACTGGCGCTCGCCGCGGGCGTCCGACGCCCAGAACCACCCATCGCCGTCGCGGCCCATGATCCGGTCGACGCTGGGCCAGGACGCCAGTTCCGCCAGGACCCCGTCGCGGGCCGCCGGTCGAGCCAGGTAGATCAGGGCGCTCCGGTCGTTTGCCGCCATGGCCAGGTCGTACTGGCCGCTGCCCAGGCCGGACTTGCCGAACGGCAAGATTCGCGCCGACCGGAACTCCTTGTACACGTTCACGGAGTAGCCCTCGACTCCCCCGACCAGGGTCTGCGCGTGGTCGCCGACTACCAGCCAGCGCGCCCTGGTCACCGCCTCGTCCCACGAGCCGTAGGCGTCTAGCAGGGACCCCAGGAGGCGATCCAGCAGGTGCAGGCTCTCGGCGTTCTGGGCCGGCCCGTGGTGGTGGCTGCGCAGGTCGTTGTCGGGCAGGTAGGTCAGAAAGAAAGACGCCTTCCCCGCGGTCACCAGGCGGCGCGTGTAGCGGATGGCGCGCTCGTCGGAGATGCCGTAGCGCCCCAGAGGCCCGCGCGGGATGCTGATGAGGGGGCGGAGGATGTCTCCCACCAGCAGGTGTCGCGGCCCCCGCACGGTGATGCCTACCGGCAGGCCGGCCAGGAGGGCGAGGGCAAGCGGGACCTGGCCGTGGTGCAGGTAGGGCCCGCGGAAGATCGGGAAATTCACGGCCGCCGAGGGAATGCCGGCACCCTCGAGGATCTCGAAGAGGGTGGGCGCCGAGGGTTCGAGGTGGCTGTCGTTGAGGTTGTGCAGGATGTCGCGCATCACCTGCCCGAACGTCCCGGCAAGCACGCTCTGCGGCGATGGCCAGTAGTGGACGTAGCGGTCCTCGCGCCTGTCGAACCACATGATTCCCTGGATGCCGTGCCCGGAAGGCGGCAGGCCCGTGGCGATCGAGGCGAGGGCCGAGGGCGTCACGGTCGGAAACGTCGAGATGGCGTCGTGCAGTGTGCCGGCGCGCACGAGCCGCCCGAAAGCCGGCAGGCGCCCGGCGGCGAGTTCCGCCCGGAGCAGGCCCGGATGCAGGCCGTCGATGACGATGAGATGCAGCGGTAGAGGTGGCATGGGCTACCTCCGCTGCTTCATATTAGTTAACATCGAGGGCTCCTGTCAATTGGGAAACACGTCTTCGACCGTTGCCCCGCCTATACTCTACGGGTATCGTCCGGGACCATGCACCGTACTTACCCCGCGACCCACGTCAAGGAAGCCTTGGCTGCGGATCCCGTGGCGGCCTCCCTGGACTTGAAGGTGGACTTCCGGGACGAGACGGTGGTCGTGAGCGGGGAGGTGGCGTCCGAGGAAATCCGCCAGGCCGTGGACCGGATCCTCCGCTCCCTGCCGGAGGTCGACCGCCACGTCAACCTGACCCGCGTCCGGCACCTCGCGGCGCCGGGGATCGAGAGGATGAGGACCTGATCCAGCCGTGATCCGGATTGCCGCCGCAGCAGACATCCACTGCCGACCCGATAGCTGTGGAGCGCTCCGCCCCTACTTCGAGCGCGCGGCGGTGGACGCGGATCTGCTCCTGCTGGGAGGCGATCTGACCAACTGGGGAGTCGTCGCGGAGGCCGAGGCGCTAGCCCGCGAACTGGCGGATCTGCCGGTGCCGATCGTGGCCGTGCTGGGCAACCACGACTTCCACGCCGACCAGGACGATCGCATCCGCGACATCCTGGAAAACCAGGGTATCCGGATGCTCGAGGGCGAATCGGCGCACTTCACCGTCAAAGGCGAACGCGTGGTCGTCGTGGGATCGAAGGGCTTCGGCGGGGGCTTCGGGCGGCATTGCCTGGCGCCATTCGGCGAGCGGGAGATCAAGGAGTTCGTCCGCGCCACGCGCCGCAGCGCCGACGCCATCGGCGCCGAACTGGCGCGGGCCCGGGCGGACTACCGCATCGTCCTCCTCCACTACAGCCCCATAGCCGACACCTTGCGGGGCGAACCCGAGGCCATCTACCCCTTCCTCGGCTCGTCCATCCTCGCGGAAGCCATCGACGCGCAAGGCGCGGACCTGGTCCTGCACGGCCACGCGCACAACGGCGCGCCGCACGGCGCGACCCCCGGCGGCATCCCGGTGCGAAACGTCGCGATTCCCGTGATACGCCGGCCCTATGTCGTGTTCGAACTCGAGCACACCCCGGTCGCCCTCACGAGCGCCTGAAGCAGGCCCGGCGGCACATTCTCGGCGGCGGCGGGGTCTGACAAGGCGAAGAAGAGGAAGGACACGACCCGGTTGAGGACCCGCGTGCTGCCGAGCCGCGCGAAGTAGTCCCAGTCGAAATCTCCACGGCCGCGCCTCGCGACGATCGCCAGGGCGTCGTACCAGTCGTGGAAGCGCGTCTCATCGGCCGAGTAGATCTTGCGAAACACCACGTCCTCGGGGCCCATGAGCGGAAACTCGAAGCCGTCCACGGCCTGGCGGCGCAGGTACTTGAACGTGCCCGCATCCAGGCGGATGTCGCCGGTGGTGAACGTGATCAGGTCGATCACCACCCCGTCCCGGATGGCCTTGTATAGCCAGTTGGCGTCGGTATCCCGCGTATGGAACCCGCGTCGCGCCAGGATGTCCATGGCCGCGAACTGGCGGCCGTGCTCGAGAAACAGGTCGATGTCCTTGGTCATCCGCCGCCGGCCGTAGGCCCAGACGGCGATCCCGCCGCCGGCCAGGTGGCGAATGCCGGCCTGCTCCAGGATCTTCGAGGCCTCGTGGCCCGTGGCGAGCAAGCGATAGTGGTCAGCGGCCTCGGAACCAGAGCCCAGGAGCAGCGGCGCCGGCCCATGCTCGGCACTCATTAGAGCCTCCTCGGGGGGGTGCCGCCCCCCCGAACCCCCCCGCTGTGCCGTCCGTGGCTGGGCGCCGGGCATCCCTGCCCGGCCTGGAGCCCGCGGCGCGGTGCCGGCGTAGCCGGTGAGCAACTCATTCCCGGAAGTGTGCCCGAGTTGCAAAACTTAACAAGGTAGGTGTGCCCGGTAACGGCATTCCGCCGGAAGAGGCCAGTAACCTGGGGATCATGCGGGGCACGGTGCGCGGCCGCCTGCTCCCGGCCGCCGTCGCGGCCGCGGGGCTGTGCCTGGCCGCGTTCCAGGTTCCTGCCGCCGCACAGCCCACGCAGCGCGCGCTGCGCGACCGAATCGATCTGCTCAAGGGCCAGGCCGCCGGCATCGAACGCGATATCCAGGCCGCCCGGGAAGCCGGCCTCGACGCCCCGCTGGATCGCGCGGCGGCGAGCCTCTCTCTCGGCAAGTCCTACCTCGATCAGGCGGACCTGCTCCGCACGCTCCGGGGCGACTCGGAGCGCACCGCGTTCTGGGCGGATCTGGCGGACTACACGCTGCGCGAGAGCACGCTGCTGATGATGCCCTCGCGAGCGGTCGAAGCCCGGGGCATGCTGCTTGACGCCGACTCTATTCCGAAGACCGTTCCCGAGATCAGGACCCTGGTCGCGCAACTGGCGGCGGCCCGGTTCAACATGCTGCTGCCCGAGGTGATCCGGCGCGGCTACGCGGTCTATCCGACGCGGCTCCTCGCCCGGGATCCGGAGTTCGCGGCGGCCCCCGACGTCCTGGCCGAAATGGTGAAGGAGGCGCATCGCCACGGCATGGAGGTGCATCCTGGATGTGGACGTTCCGCGTCCGCAGCTACGACGAGCGCAACGACTTCGGCAACCCGGTCCTGTCGCGCCTGCCCGGTCTGGCGGCCCGCTCCGAGAACACGGGCAAGCCGCGGTTCCTGTCGCCGGCGGCGCCGGGCGCCCGGGAGTTCGTGCTGCGTACCGTGTCGGATCTGGTCGATCGCTACGACGTGGACGGCCTGTTCCTGGATTACGTCCGGTACGACGAGGAGACCCCCGACGACTGGACGAGCCTGACCAACTACCGCCTGGAACGCCTCGGCGCGGACGCGCCGTGGGGCGAGGTCGACAAGCGCGATTACCAGTTGTGGCGGGAGGAGAAGGTCAACCGCATCGTGGCGGACATCTCCGCGCTGTTCCGCGCCAAACCCCGCACGCTGGCCCTGTCGGCCGCGACCTTCCGCGGCGAGGCCTACACCCGGAAGACCAAGCTCCAGAACTGGCGGCACTGGGCGGACAACGCCTGGCTCACCTACACGACCAGCATGCTCTACAGCGACGATCCCAGGGAACTGGTCGGCTGGATCACCCAGGAGACCGACGGCGGCAAGCGGCCGCACCTCTTCTACCCCATCCTGGGCATTCACCGGATGGAGGATCCCGGGCGAGCGCTCCTCGAGCAACTACGCGCCGTGCGGCAGCAGGGCCAGGCCGGCGTCTTCATCTTCGCCCTGGGCCACCTTCCGAAGTCCCTGCTGGCCGACCTGGCCCGCGGTCCGTTCCGGACGCCCGCCGTTCCGCCCCACCGCAACCCACTGGGCGCCGCCCGGCAGGTCCTGCGGCAACTGGGCGACCAGTTCTTCCCCAGGCAGGCGACCACCGGCGACTGGGCGACCGTCGCGGCCGCGCGCGTCCTGGGCTCGGAGGTCGCCAGCGTGGTGCGCTCCATGCCGGCCGGGCCGCCCTACTTCCAGGGGCCGGCGCTGGTCGAGCGCCTCAACGGCCTCCACGAAGTCGCCTCGCGGCTCGAGCGCGTGAATCCCGGCTTCCAGAGCGAGGTCACGGCCCGCCTGCGGTACGCCGCGGCACTCGTGCGCGCCCATACCCAGCGCACCGAGGCCACCCGCTACGTGCCGCCCACCGTCCCGCACTTCGACACCGCCACCGGCAACGCCAAGCCGGACCGTCCCTAGTGCCCTCGCTGCGCCTGGGCGATCGGGTCGTCTCGGCCGAAGCCATCGTCTTCGACAAGGACGGCGTCCTCGAGGAGTTTCAGTCCTTCTGGGGCGCCGTCACCGAACTCCGGGCGGAGGGCCTCGGTTTTCCGCCAGGGGGCGAGGATCATGCCGAACTGTGCGCCCTCCTCGGCTACCCGGCCGGCCGCGTCGATCCGGACGGCCCCCTGGTGCTGGCCACCGCCGCCGAGAGCGCGGTGCTGGCGACCGGCTACCTCTACCGCAAGCACGGGGTCGCCTGGCCGGAGGGCCGCTCCAGGGTCGCGCGGGCTTTCGCCGAGGCCTTCGCCAGGGTGCCGCCCGCGGCCCTGCGCGCCTGCCCGGACGTGCTGCCCGCCCTGGCCGCCCTGCGCGCCGCTGGCTGGCGACTGGGAGTCGCCACGACGGATTCGGTGGGCCACGCGCGGGAAACCTTCCGCGCCCTGGGCCTGGACGCCTACATCGAGGCCGTGGCGGGCGGCGACGAGGTGGCGCGTGGCAAGCCCGACCCCGAGATGTACCACCGCGCCTGCGAACGACTGGGAGTGAGGCCCGAAGCCACCGTGGTCGTCGGAGACGGCATCAACGACCTGCTCATGGGGCGAAACGCCGGCTGCGCGGCGACCATCGGCGTGCTGTCGGGCGTGAGCGACAGGGCAGCCCTGGAACCCGCTGCGGACTGCATTCTGGGAGGCGTCCGCGAACTTCCGGCGCTCGCGACATAGAATGGGCCGTGCTGACCTTCGAGGGCTATTGCGACGCGGCCTGCTCGGGAAACCCCGGGCCGGGGGCGGCAGCCGCGATCCTGGTGGCGCGCGACGGCGCCGCGATCGCGCGCGAACGCGAAATCGTCTCGGAAGTCGAGCCCATGACCACGAATCAGCGCGAGGAACTCAAGGGCGCCATCCTCATCCTGGAGGCGCTCACGCGGCCGGTTAGCCTGGTCATCACCAGCGACTCGCGCTATCTCGTGGACGGCATGACCAGGTGGGTGGGCAACTGGCAGCGCAACGGCTGGCGCAACGCCAAGGGTGACGCCGTGGCCAACCGGGACCTGTGGGAACGCCTGCTCGAACTGGCTTCCCGCCACCGCGTGCGGTGGGCCTGGATCAAGGGGCATGCCGGCCACCCCTACAACGAGCGCTGCGATCGCCTCGCGGTGGCGGCCGTCGCGGCCTGGAAGAAGGCGCGGGAGCCGGCAAGATGAACCCGCCATCCCGTGGCCAGCCGCTGTCTCCCGAAGCGGGACGGCGCCTGGTGGCGGCCGCGGGCGCGGCGGCGGCCGCGTTCTTGGTCGCCCTGGCGATCTACGTGCCGATGCTGCCCGACGACGTCGGGGTCTGGGACGTGGCCGAGTTCCAGACCGTGCCTCACGTGCTGGGAATCGCCCACCCGACCGGCTACCCCCTCTACACCCTGGCCGGCAAGCTGTGGCTGCTGCTCTTCCCGGCCGGGTCGGTGGCCTGGCGCATGAACCTGGCTTCGGCCCTGGCCGCTGCGGGCGGCGCCGGCCTGCTCGCCGGCATCTGCGCCATGTACGCGGGTCCCCTGCTCGGCATCGCGTTCGGCCTGACCTTCGCATTCGCGCCCAGCTACTGGCGGGTGGCCCTCAGGGCCGATCCGCACTCGCTCGCCGCCGCCCTCTGGATGGCGCTCCTGGCGGCGGCCCTGGCCTGGGATGCGCGCCGGCGGGGCTTGTGGCTGGGACTCACGCTCCTGCTCTTCGGGCTGGGCCTGGCCAATCACGCCCTCGCGCTCACCGTCGCGCCGGCCCTCGCCCTGCTGCTGATCGGTACCTGGCCCGGCCGGGAAGTCACCGGCCGGCAGGCGGCGGGCTTGCTCGCCCTGCTGGGCACCGGCCCGATGCTCTACGCCTACTTGCCGCTACGCGGTGCCATGCACCCGCCGCTCGCCTACACCGACCCGACCACGCCGCGCCGCTTCTGGGAACTGGTCTCGGGAGCGCAGTTCCACGGCGCGTTCGGCCTCCCCGACTGGGGCGTTCTCGGGTCCCGCCTGGCCGGGTACCCGGCCTACCTGGCTACCTGGTACACGGCGCCGGGCGCCGTCGCCCTCGGCCTGCTAGCCCTGGCCGGCCTCGGCGGGTTCGCCCGCCGGAATCCCCTCCTGGGCGCCTTTCTGACCCTCTCCTTCGTGGCCCCGTGGTTCGTGGCGGGCCAGTACCAGAATGCGGATCTCGATCGCTACTACTTCGGCCCGCACGCGGTCCTGTTCGTCCTCGCCGCGGCCGGGGCGGGGGTCGCCTTGCGCACCCTGGGCCACTGGCGCGACGCCCGCATCCGCCAGGCGCGCCTGCGCGGCGCCGGCCAGGGGCGACCGGGCGCGAGCCGCTTTGCCCTGATTCCCGGTCCCACGGTCGTCGCGATGTTCGCCCTGGTCCTGCCGGCCTGGCTCGCCTGGACCTGGCGGGCCCCCCTGGCCGGGGAGAGCCGGGACGGGTCGGGGCGGCCCTTCCTCGAGGCGGTCTACCGCCAGGCGCCCGAAAATGCCGTCGTGCTCTCCTGGTGGAACCTCTCCACGCCGCTCTGGTACGGCCGCTGGGTAGAAGGCCGGCGGCCCGACCTCACGATCGTCGACCACCGCGACCTCCGCAACGACACCTGGCGCGGGGATTTCGTCGCATACGCCCGCACCGCCGCGGGCTCTCGCCCGTTACTGACCGTATACCAGGACCGGGATCTCGACATCCTGCGCGCCGCGGGCTACAGGTTGGAGCCGATCGACGATCCCGAATTCGGACGCGTCGGCTTTTCGGTCACGCCCGCGAGTCCCAGCAAGTGAACGCCGTCAAGAAACTCCACGAATCCGCCGTCGCCGCCGCCGGCCCCCTGAACATGGCCGCCTGGGCGGTGCTGATCTACGTTTTGTCCAACAGCGGCGGCTTCATGTACTTCAACTACTACATCTACCTGGCCGAATCGATGCTCCAGGGCAAGCTCTACGTCCTGAACCCGCCCACCTGGCTCACCGAGTTCACCTGGCATGCCGGCAAGCCCTACCTCTTTTACGGCCCGCTGCCCGCGATCCTGCTGCTGCCCGTCGTGGCGCTGTTTCAGCTCTTCCGCCCTCCGGCCCACGAGTTCCTCAACCTCTCGTACGTGTCCATCGTGGTGGGCGCCATCGACGTGGCCCTGGTGTGGATCATGCTGGAGCGCCTGGGCGCGGCGCGAAAGGTCGTCTTCTGGATCACGCTGGTCTTCGCCTTCGGCTCGGTGCACTACTGGGTCAGCGAATACGGGAACAACTGGCTGTTCTCGCAGGTGGTGGCCGAGTTCTTCCTGCTGCTCGGGGCGATCGAGGCCCTCGGCAAGCGCCGCGGCGTCCTCGTGGGCCTGGCCGTGGGCGCCGCGGTCCTCTCCCGCAACGCCTGCCTGCTGACGGTGCCGTTCTACCTCGTGGCGCTCAACCTGCCGAAGCCCGCGCTCAAGCGCTCGGCCTGGTTCCTCGCCGGGCTGGCCTTCATGGCCGCGTTCAACGGCTGGTACAACTGGGCCCGTTTCGGCAACCCCCTCGACAACGGTTACGTGGCGGGCGAAGCGGCGCTGCTGCGGCCGGCCCACGGGTCGTTCAGCCTGCACTACCTGGTGAAGATGCTGCCGGCCTACGTCTGGCGGGGCCCCACGTTCCAGCTAACGCCTCCGTTCGTCACGGTGACCGACCACGGCCTGTCGCTTTTCTGGACCACGCCGCCGTTCCTGTACCTGATTCCGGCGATGGTCGCGTTCTTCAAGAAGCGCCCTCCGGCCTGGAAGTTCGGCCTGCCGGCCTGGTCGGCATCCGACTGGTGGCTGGCCGCGGCGGCCTGGTCCGCCGTGCTTCCCATCGCCTTCCTGTATCTCTGCTACAACGGCGACGGCTGGCGGCAGTTCGGATCGCGCTACACCCTGGATTACGCGATCTTCATCCTGGTGATCCTGGGGCTCTACTTCAAGGACAACCTCCCGAAGGCATTCATCTGGCTTGCCGGGGCCGCATTCGCGATCAACGTCTGGGGCGTCGTCTGGTGGCGCGTCTTCAAGTGGTGACGCAGGCACCGCCCCGGGCTTCACTCTCGGTTGTATAATCGCCCCAGGGAAAGGAAGGGCCGGGATGGACTGGATCGACGACCCTGCCGATATCGCGCCCGAGTTTGCGGTGCTGCGCGAATTGCTCGCCACGTCGGGCCCATGGGCGCGCGCGGCGCTCGGCGCGGCGGCCGTCGATTCCCCCTGGTTCGCCGCCCAGGCGCGGGCGCTGTGTCCTCCCGCGGCCCCCAACCCGGCCCTGGCGATCGCCGCGGGGATGGTCGTGGCCCTGCCCATGTCCGGCGGCATCGCCGCCCAGGCCCGGGAGTTCGGCGCGGCCGCCGTCCGGCAGGTGCTCGGCCACGACCCGGTAGACGGGGAAATGTTCGGCTTCGGCGCCGGCGAGGCGGTCTGGGCCGACTCCGGGGAAACGGTGGCGCGCACGCAACTCCGGACGATGCCGCCGGCCGACCGCCGGGAGTTCTACGCGTCGATGGGCCTGGCGCCGCCCGCCGACGTCCTGGCGGACGCTCCGGCCCCGTCGCTCGCCGCCGCTCCCGCCACCGAGCGCATCAAGGTGCGCCGCGACGGCCGCGAGGCGCCGGTCCTTGCCGAGATTCGCCAGCGCGTGGCCGCCCTCCGGCAGGAGCGTGACCTCCTGGCACGCGGCGACGCGCCCGCGGACGGCGCGCTTGCGCCTGACCATCTCCAGGTGTCCGACCGCCCGGCCGGCACGGACAGCGCGCGCATGGCCTCGGCCGGAAGTGCCGGTCCGGAAGCCCAGGCGGCACCGGGTGCCGGTGGGGCGACCACCTACGACCGCATCTGGCAGGAGGTCGCGACCGAACGTGCCGCCGCCAGGGCGCGCGGCGAAGCGCCGCCGCCGGTGCTGGCCCAGGCCGGGCCGCCGTCCACGTTCCAGCTCATCTGGGCCGAAATCCAGGCCGAACGCGCGGCGGGTCTCGCTCCTCCCGATCTCGTCGATCTCCCGCGGGTTCCCGACCATGCGGGGTTCGACGCGGGCACCGACCTGGCCGATGCGCCGCCGGATCGCGACCTGATCGACGCGTCGGCGGCCTTCCTCGAACCTAGCGGCTAAACAGGCTCTTCACCTGCTGGAGCAGGCGGACCAGGGGTCGCAGGGGGGTGGCCATGAGGCGATCCTGCGTGCCGAAGCGCGAGGTCCGTAGCGAGCCCATCACGCGGGGTAGGGGCCGGGTGTACGCGAAGGTCATCGCGAGGCCACGGCGGGCCGGGTGGTAAATCGCCAAGGTGTTCCGAGTCAACGCGCCAGCTCCTTGCTTGCTCTTGCGGGGGTTCGGGTCGGGGGTTAGTCGGTGGTTAACTTCCTTTTACTAACCCTTAACCCAAGATTAATATCGGGGTAACCAACCAGATCTTGCGTCGCCGGGGAGAAGTTTTTTGCGACGCGGGTCCCCGGCGTGGTAGTCTGCCCGGCATGTCTGGATCGGCAGGCACCGCGATCGTCAATCCCAGGTCGGCTGACGGGTCCACGGGCCTGATCTGGGCTGATCTCGCCCGCCGCATCACCGAAGCCGGCCATGAGATCGAGACGCGCCTGACCGACCACCAGGGCCACGCCGCCGAACTCACCCGCGAGGCGTTGCGGGCGGGGGCGAAGCGCATCTATGCGGTGGGCGGCGACGGTACCGTCAACGAGGTGATCAACGGCTTCTTCGAGGGCGAGCGCGCCATCGCCCCGGACGCCGAACTCGGGGTTCTCTGCCGCGGCACGGGCTGCGACTTCATCAAGTCCCTCCACCTCCCCAAGGCCGACGAGGGCGGCATCGAACGCGTGCTGGCCGGGCATGCCGAGCCTACCGACGTCGGCCGCGTGCGCTACGTGAACCTCCGCGGCGAGGAGGAGATGCGCTACTTCATCAACATCGCCGAGGCCGGCCTCGGCGGCCAGGTGGTGTCGCGGGTCAACAACGCCTCGAAGGCCGCGGGCGGCTTCCTGACCTTCCTGGGCGCGTCCCTGGCCAGCATCGCGGGCAACCGCAACCAACCCGCCGAGATCGTCATAGACGGCAAGTACGTGCGCAACCTGCCGGTCTGCAACGTCGTGGTGGCCAACGGCAAGTACTTCGGCGGCGGCATGAAGATCATGCCGCACGCGGATCTGGCGGACGGCAAGCTGGATGTGCTCGTGATGGGCGATTTCAGCCGCGCCGACCTGCTTGCCAACGTCGCCAAGGTCTACTCGGGTACCCACCTGGGGCACCCGAAGGTCGAGGTGTTCCAGGCCGAATCCATCCGGGTCACGAGCGTCGCGCGCTTGCCCCTGGATCTGGATGGCGAGTGCCCGGGAACCACACCGGCCCAGTTCGACGTGGTGCCCGGGGCCATCCGGGTGATCCGGTAGGTTCGGCCCTGTGGGAATATGAACCTGTAGATGGCGACGATTCTCATCGCGGACGATTCGTCCTTCATGCGCTTGATGCTGAAGGAAATCCTCACGCGCATGGGCCACACCATCGCCGGCGAGGCGGCCGACGGCGCGGAAGTCCTCGACCTGTACGACCGCGGGAATCCGCCGGATCTGGTCACCCTGGACGTCACGATGCCCCGAATGGACGGCATCGAGGCGCTGCGGCGCCTGCAGGAAGTCCATCCCGGCAGCCGGGTCATCATCTGCAGCGCCCAGGGCCGGGACGAAGTCATCCAGGAGTGCATGTCGTCGGGAGCCCGGGCCTTCATCGTCAAGCCATTCCAGGCCGACCAGGTCGCCAAGGCGATCGACCGCGTCCTGAGCGGCCAGTAGCGTGGCGCAGGGAGAGAGCAAAGCAAAGGCCCTGGTAGTCGACGACTCGGCCTTTTCGCGCCATACGCTGCGCGATCTGCTGGCGGGGGCCGGCTACGAAGTGGCCGGCCTGGCCAGGGACGGCGACGAGGGGATCTTCCTGTACGAGATCCTCCGGCCGGACGTCGTGACCATGGACCTGGTGATGCCGCGCCGGGACGGCATCAGCGCGATCCGCGAGATCCGCCGCTTCGACCCGGACGCCCAGATCGTGGTCTGCAGCGCCCTGACCGATGCCAAGAGCGTCCGCGAGGCCTTGCTGGGCGGCGCCCGCGACTTCATCGTCAAACCCTACGATCCGGCCCGCGTCCTCGAGGCCGTGGCGCGCGCCGCTGCCGCTCGCGAAAAACTCGTCCCTAAATCCCGGACGAATGTTGCCGAGATCACAAGCAGGACAGCAAGACCCAGGGTGTGACAGAGGGATTCCAGGGACGGAATCTCGGGCTAAGGCAACACGGAGGTTCGCCGCTTGGCCACAGTACTGATCGTCGTCGGTTCTTCCCTGATGCGCGCCGCCCTGAAGGCCTCGATCCTGCGGATGGGGCACCAGGTGGTCGGCGAGGCCCTCGACGGCGAGGAAGCCATCAGGATCTACCATCGCGAGAAGCCCGACGTCGTGGCGGTGGACATCGCCCTGCCGCGCCTGGGGGGCCTGCAGGTGCTGGCGCGGCTCAAGGAGATGGATCCCGGCGTCCGGGTCATCGTGTGCACGGGCGAGGCGCGACGCGAGGTGGTGGTGCAGGCTTTCCGGGAAGGCGTCCGGGACTACGTGCTGCGGCCGTTCAAGCAAGACCGCATGTCCACCGCTCTCGAGCGCGCCACCTGCGGCCTCAAGCTCGCCTCCTGACCCATGGCACACTGCTGGATGTGCAGCCAGTCGCCGTCCAGCCCTTCGATTCGATCGCCGCGCGCGCGGTGGCTCGCGAACTCGGTGCGGCCTTGCGCGGGGCGCGCATCGAGAAGGTATTCCAGCCCGATCGCCTGGAGCTTGCGCTCGTGCTGCGGGGCCGCGGGCGCCAGCAGGTCTTGCTCTCTGCCCGCGGCCCGTTCAGCCGGGTCCACCTCACCGAGCGCAAGCTGGCCGCTCCCGCCAGACCCGCCGGCTTCGTCATGCTGCTCCGCAAGTACCTGGAAGGCGGCCGGATCCGGGAAGTGGCGCAGCCCGGCCTGGAGCGCGTCCTGGCATTCGAGGTCGAGACCCGCGACGATCTGGGCGATCCGGCGATCCGCACGCTGGTCGCCGAACTGACGGGCAGCCACAGCAACCTGGTGCTCCTGGGCGGGCCCTGGCAGGCCGGCGCGCCCATCCTCGCGGCGCTGCGACCGGTCACCGCGCAGATGAGCCGCGTCCGCCAGATCGAACCCGGCTTGCCCTACGAGCCGCCGCCGATCGATCGCGACCGCCAGGATCCGCTGACCGGCGATCCGCTGGCCGCGCTGGCGGTGCCCGGGAGTCTGGCGAAGGCCCTCCAGGGCCGCTTCCACAGCCTTTCCCGGCACGCGATCGCGCAGATCCTCCAGATCGCCGGCCTCGCGCCGGATCGGCCGGCCGCGGGGCTGGATGCCGCGGAGCGCGATCGTCTGGTCGCCGCGTGGACGGCCGCGATGGCCGCCTTGCATGCCGGTGCGTTCTTCCCCCGCCTGGTGGTCGGCCAGCCCTGGGATTACGCCCTGCTGCCGCCCACCTTGGATCCGGTGCCCCCCACGGCGGAAGGGGCCGCCGCGAGCCGCTTGCTGGACGGCTACTACCGGGATCGCTGGGACGCACAGGTGGCCGAGGGCCTGCGTGCCCAGATCTCCCGGCGCATCGCCGACGAAGTCGCGAAGGTGGATTCGCGGCTCGACCAGGCCCGCCAGACCGTGGCCCGCGCCGAGTCGGCCGACGAGTACCGGCGCTGGGGCGATCTCCTCCTCACGTGGCAGAATGCGGTCCCCGGCGGCGCCGCCGAAGCCTCCCTCGCCGATCCCGCCACGGGCGCCACGGTCGTGGTTCCCCTGGATCCCTCCCGTTCCGTCGCCGACAACGCCCAGCGCCACTACCGCACTTACAAGAAGTATCTGGCGGCAAGGCGGATCCAGGAGTCCATGCTGGAGGGAGCCAGGGCCGAGGCGGCCTGGTGGCGCGATCGGCAGGCTGACCTCGACCGGGCGGAGAACCTGGCCGACCTGCGCGCCCTGGAGGCCGCGGTGTCGGACGAGCCTGCGGCGGCCGGCGCCGGCCGGCCGGGGCAGGATGCGGGCCCCGAACGCTATCGTTCGGCGGATGGCCTGGAGATCCTGGTAGGGCGCAACAACCGCCAGAACGACCTGCTCACCGGCAGGCTGGCGCGGCCCGAGGATTGGTGGTTCCACGCCCAGAAGGCGCCCGGATCGCACGTCGTCGTGCGGGCGCCGTCCGCCACCGCGCATCTTCCGGAGAAGACCTGCTTGCAGGCGGCATTGCTCGCCGCCTGGTACTCGAAGGCCCGCACCGACACGCGCGTGCCGGTGGCCTACACCCGGCGCAAGTACGTCCGGCGCAAGCCCGGGGCGGCGCCCGGCTTCGTCACCTACGATCACGAGAGGATCCTGCTGGTGACTCCCGACAGCGCCGATCTTGCGGGCATTTTGCGTCTTAACTGATCCCTTACCCGCCCTTGGTGACTTCTTTCCCTTGTTCCTCCGCACCTCCCCGATAGGGACTGCAGGACAGAGGAGGGAACGAGCGATGAACGTCTCGGCCATTACCGCCAAGCCAACCGTCTCGCGGCCGGTCGCGACGCAGGCACGCCGGAAGCAGGCCGTGCGCACGCTGGCGCCGACCGCGGTGGACAAGTTCGAGTCGCTCATCGGCGTGACCTGGTACAACCGCCTCACGAAGCTCCCGACCAAGTACATGTTCGGCAAGGACCACCCCGAGATCGTCGCCAACCCGCGCATCACGGTGGACTCGGCCGAATTCGCCGAGATCAAGAAGCAGCTGAAGCCCGGCGACGTCATCCTTTGCGGCAACGACGACAGCTTCGTGCACGCCATCTACTACATGGGCAACGGCGAGATCGTCCACTCCCTGGCCCAGGAGAAGCCCGGCCGGGCGCGCAACTGGGCCGATTCGCTCTTCGACGGCGGCGCCTGGCTGGCCGACCGCGCCCCCTTGCCGCAGTCGTGGCGCGAAGCCGTCGCGATGCGCTTCCGCGCCCTGCCGCGCAGCGCCAGCGACGGCCTGGGCGTCATCCACGAGACGCTGGATAGCTACTTCAAGCGCGTGGCCCGCGACAACGTCGTCATCCTGCGGAACCCGAAGCTGACCGACGCGGGTCTCTCGGCCATGAAGACCTTCGCACTCGCCCAGGTCGGAAAGCCGTACGATTACGGCTTCGCCACCTTCGACGACGCCCGCATGTATTGCACCGAGATGGTGGCCAAGACCCTCATGCAGGGCCCCAACGCCCCGCGGTTCAGGGGCATCCTCAGCGGCGCCGGCCCGATCAAGCGCGAGATGTACCTCAACGAGGGCTTCCTGGCCAGCCCGGACCTGAAGCCGATCTGGAAGTCGCAGAGCTACGAGAAGACGCCGTTCGGCAAGGCCAACCCGATCGCGATCAAGCCGTAGGGCGAGCCGCCCTCATAGCGGCGCCCAGATGACCCTGCGCTGTCTTCGTCACCCCAGCGAAAGCCGGGTCTAGCCGAAGTCTGGCTAGATTCCGGCTTCCGCCGGAATGACGCGGGGCGGAGTCGTGTGAGCGGTATCTATCAGGTCCAGAGCGGTTCGTCGGAGACCGGGCGCTCCGGGGCGTTCAGGCGGCTGTTGACGTGGCGGGACAGGACGAAAAGGTAGTCGGATAGCCGGTTGAGGTAGCGCAGGAGCTTCTCCTCGACCGGATTCTGCGCCGCCAGGGCGGTCACCGCGCGCTCGGCGCGGCGGGCGACGGTGCGGGCCAGGTGGAGTTGCGCCCCGGCCGGATGCCCGCCCGGGAGGATGAACGTGCGCAACGGTTCGAGGCCTCCTTCCATCGCGTCGATGGCTTCTTCCAGCCTGGAGATCTCGCCTTCGGCGAGGGCCCAGCGGGCCTTGCGGGCGCCGGGCGGGGTCGCGAGTTCGGCCCCCAGGTCGAAGAGCACGCGCTGGATGTGCAGCAACTGGCCCGCCTCGGCGCCGAGTTCCGGCGGCAGGTGGGCGACGGCCACGCCGAGGACCGCGTTGAGTTCGTCCACGTCGCCGTAAGCCCCGACCCGCGGATCGTGCTTCGGCACCCGCGTGCCGCCGATGAGGCCGGTCGTCCCCTTGTCGCCAGTCTTCGTGTAGATGCGCACCAGGGAAGCTTACACCGTCGGGGCCTCCGGCGTCGGCTTCCAGGCGGCGCACCGGCCGTGCAGGGCCGACACTAGCTGGCCTGGCCCAGACGCTCTTCGAGCTTGGTGACGCGATCCTCCAGGTCCGCCTGTTTCTCCGCCTGTTCTTCGACGGCGCCCGCCATGCCGCTCAAGGACTCGATGATGGCGGATTCGAAGCCGGATGCCCGCTCGTCGGCCAGGTCCATTCGCCTGTCGATGGCCTCCCAGACGGCCTTCAGATCGGCTCGGATGCCTTCGGCATCGGCTCGGCGTGCGTCGCGCTCGGCGCTGACCATGGCGGCGAGATCGCGGAACTTGCCGGCGAACTGCTTCATCATGCGAGCCCTCCTTCGATAGGATGGCACGACAACGGTTGCATGTCAATAAGTTCATCGGCAAACCGTGACTCTCGGCAATCTCGCCCGCTCCTCGGTAGAAACCACGCACGGCCCTGCGGAAGGTTGCTCCCTGAGATGTAAGTCTGCATTGAAGACGGGGGAAGGCTCTTGAGGCCTGCAAGCTGCTCCCCGGCAGCCGGAGCGCTCCGCGCCGTCATGGCGCTCTGCGCCCTGGCCGGCTGCACGCTCTTCGGGCCGCTTCAGGGCGTGCCGCCTGCGGGCGGCGGCGCCGGGGCGCCAACGGGTGCCCTAGCGACGGGGGCGCAGAGCGAGCGAGGCATCCTGCGGATCCGCATCGTGTGGCCCCGGCGCGATCTGCCGGGCTTCGAGGCGCAGGTGATCCCCTTGCGCACCCAGGCGATCAGGCTGATCACCCGCAACGGCCAAGGCGAGGAGGCCGACCGGCGCATTCTCGCCAGGACCATAGGTCCGGCGGAGGTGTCGGCCAGCATCTTCCTCGCGCCCGGCGACGGCTACTCGGTGGCCGCCGCGGCCTTCGGGGAGCAGAATCCGTCCGACGGCGCCACGCCCATCGCCCAGGGCACGGCCGCCAACCTGCCCATTCGCGCCGGAAAGACCGTCCAGGTGCCCATCACGCTCACGGCGGCCTACGCGCCGGCCATCACCGGCCTGGCTCCCGGCACCGGCCCCTTCGGGACCGAGGTGGCCATTTCCGGCATCAGCTTCGGCGCCTCGCTCGGCCTCGATTTCTATGTGACCTTCGCCGGCGTCCTGGCCGCGTCCACGCGGTCGAGCGACACCGCGGCCGTGGCCCTCGTCCCGCCCGGGCCCAGCGGTAATGTCGTGGTCGTCGTGGACGGCGTGCCCAGCACATCGGTCGCGCCCTTCGCCGTCACCGACGGCTTCTTGACCTCGCTGCTCGAGTCGATCGACCTCTTCGAACGCACCGGCCTGCTGGCCGAAGTGCGGGCGGCGCCTACGCCGGCGCCGAATCCCACCCCGGCTCCTGGCACGCTCGGGACCGACATGTCGTCGCCCGCCAATCCGACCCCGACTCCGGTGGCGACCGGGGGCATGGAGGTGAATCTGGAATGACCAAAGTGCGCGCGCTTGCCTTCCTCGCGACGCTGCTCCTGGCGGTCCTCGCTGGCTGCGCCATGCGGCCGGCGGCGTCGACCGCGCCCGAGGCGCCAACCGCCGAGGGCAGGGTGCTCGAACTCGATCCCGACCGCTTTGCAGGCGGCGCCGCGGGCAGGCTGCGGGTCGTCGTGGCCTGGCCGGCGCGGGCGGGCCAGGCGGCCGGCGAGCGGCGCGTCCAGGACTTCACGACGACCACCACGTCGTTCCGGCTCACGGTTGCTGCCTCGGACATGGTGCAGGTGGTGGGCGTCGTCGCCCGCCCGGCGGGCGCGGCCACCGCTTCGGCCCAGATCACCGTCCCCGCCGGCACCGCCCGGTCCCTCCTGGCCGAGGGGCTCAACGCAGGTGGCCGCGTCACGGCGCGGGGCGCTTCGGACAGCATCACGATCCAGGCCGGCGCCGACACGCGGGTCTCGGTGCAACTCGCCACGATCGTCGGCGACGTGCGCGGCACGGCGACCAACCTGGGCACGGGCCTGCCGGCGGCCAACTTGGCCGTGGACGCCGGCGGCGCCACGGCCTCGACGGACGCCTCGGGCAGCTACACCCTGAAAGACGTGCCCAAGGGCACGCAGGTCCTGCGCTTCGGCCCCGGGCCCATCGTGACGCAGCCGATCGTCGTGACTGCGGGGGCGGTGACCGACGCGGCGCCCGTGGGCGTGTCGCTGGGTTATGGCGAGACTCATCGCAGCGCTCAAATGGCCTAGCGCCTCGCTGCCGCAGGCACGGAGGCCTGCGCCACCGATGCCGCGGGTGGGGCCGGCCTCTGTGCCGGCCGCCATGCCGGGGCGGAGTCATGTGGGCGGCGCCATCAGTCCGATTCGCCAAGGTGCAGCGACGGATTTACGGATAGTCACCATTTCTGGGGTGTCACGGCGGTTTCGGCGGCCAAGGCCTACGCCTGGGGAAAGAAGCGGCTATGCCCCCCTACCGTCGTCTTTCGAACCACGAACGGCGGCACGTCGTGGGCGCGCGTGTTCGACCCAAATGACACTCTCGACGATGTGTCCGCCTTGGACGGCGCGATTTTTGCCATGGGTTCGAGCAAGTCCCTGAGAAGGAGTGTCGATTCGGGCGCGACTTGGACGGTCGTGAACTCGCTGTACTTTGGCCTCAGCATCCGTGCATTCGATTCAAACACCATCATGATGGCAGGGGCCGGCGGAGCATGCCCGAGCGATAGTGGGCTGAACGTCTCTCTGGACGGCGGTTACAACGTGGCACAGTGCTACAGCCCGCCGGTCAAGATGCAGAGCCTCTCGGCCGTCGACCAGTCCATCCTGTGGACCAAGGCGCACTGGGGCGAGCCGAACGGGGATCGCGTCTACCGGTCTCTCGACGGCGGCGCGACGTGGACGTCCTCGGTCCCCGGCGTACGAGCCGCCGGCAAGTATGCCCTCGCGGCCTCGTCGGCCAACAGCGCCGTCGTGGTGGGCGAGGGGACCGGCGACGACAACATCCCGACGATTGCCGAGACCGTGGACGGCGGCGCGTCGTGGCAGCAGGTCTTCAAGGCCGGCCAGGCCAGCAGTCCCCTGGAAGCCGTTTCCCGGCTGGGAAACGGCTGGATTGCGGTGGGCCCCGGCCTGGTCGTCATCCGCTACCCCGGGTCGGCCACGTGGACCACGATGGCGGTCCCGGGCAAGAACCTCCGGGCGGTAAGCTTCTACGGCACCGCGGCCGGGTGGGCGGTCGGCGACAACGGACTGATCGTCAAGTTCTGACCTGGTACGGCCGAGGCTAAAGCCTGTCCGTGGCGGTCTCGACCAGCTCTACCAAGGTTGCTCTGGTTTTCCGGCCTGACCAGGCTCGGCCCGCAACCTAGCGAATGGTGGCGGCGGGAGCGCCGGGCTGCGGCCACGCGGTGGCGACGGCGCGGGTCATGAGGGTCGTGATCAGTGGCGAAATCACCACGGCCGCGATCAGCACCCAGATCCTGATCTCGTTGCGCAAGCCGTCGATGCGGGTGTCGAGGCGGCGGACCTCGCCCTCGAGTTTCGCCGAAAAAGTGGCCTCGAGGGAATCGAAGCGCCTGTCGATGGACTCGAAACGCCTGTCGACGGCCTCGAAGCGTCTGTCGACGGCCTCGAACTTGGCGTTCATCACCGCCGCCAGTCCGTCGATCATCCGCATGATCACATCCAGCTTGGCGTCGATGGTCGACGCGGGGTACGAGTCGGGGTTGCGCATGCTAGCCTCCAGCAACTCAAGGGTAAACGATTTATCGTCATTCTGTCAAGAAGCTTGCTTGCGGTGCGACAGCTCTCCTCGCCACGGCCTCCTGGCGGGCCGCAGCGGGCGTCGCGAGGTTCCGACCTACTTCGGCTCCAGCGTAAGGCTCACCGTGGCGGTCTCGCCCGGCTTGACCACGATCGAGTTCGGGTGGTCGATGGCGGCAGCCTTGTAGCCGGCCCGCGCGGCGCGGAGTTCGAAGCGGCCGGCCGGAATTCCGTCGAGCTGGAACTTGCCGTCGGTGCCGGCGTACGTGAAATAGATCGAGCCCGGCACCACGACGATGACGTCCTGCGAACCGGTGCCGGCGGGCGTCACCGTGCCGGCGATCGCGCCGGTGGCGGCGAGCTTGAGCGTCAGGCTGGCCGTCGCCGCCTTGGCCACGCGCAGCTTGAGCTTCCAGGCCTTGGCCGAGGTGCCGGTCGCCTCGAAGTTGAAATCGTCGTCGCTGTCGGGCCGGAAGAAGAACGAGCCGCTGGCGTCGGTCGTCCCGCCGACGAACGCGACGCGGCGAAACGGGTTGGCGCCGGTCAGGCCGGCCCCGGCGTTGCCCGCCAGGCCGCTGCCCGCGTTGCCGATGAGGCCCGACCCGGCGTTGCCGATCAGGCCCGCGCCCGCATTGCCCAGCAGGCCCATGACCTGGGCGTTGGAGGCGATGCCCGGCGGGGCCTCGCGCGCCTGGAATGCTTCGATTTTCACGCCGGCGGCCGGCTTGCCGTCGGCATCCTGCACCTGCCCGACCAGGGGCTCGGGCGGCGGGACCTTGTTGCCGGACCCGGGCGCCGTCGGGAAGCGCAGGACGGACGCCAGATCGCAGCCGCACGCGAGCGCGGCGACGACGAGGGCGCCAGCGGTGATGACCCTCCTCACCAGGAGAGTGTACCCGCCCGGGCCGAGGCGCTACGCCAGGGCGGTCGTGATCTTCCTCACGTAGTTCTGGGTCTCGGCGTAGGGCGGCACGCCGCCGTACTTCTGCACCGCGCCCGGCCCGGCGTTGTAGGCCGCCAGGGCCTTGCGGACGTCCCAGCCGAAGGCGTCGAGTTGCTGCCGGAGGTACTTGGCGCCGCCCAGCAGGTTCTGCCAGGGATCGCGGATGTTCGTCACGCCCAGGCCGCGAGCGGTGGCGGGCATGAGCTGCATCAGACCCTGCGCGCCGGCCGACGAGCCGGCGTTGGGATCGCCGCCCGACTCGGCCTGCATGACCGCAGCGATGAGGCGGGCCGGCACGCCGGTGGCGGCCGCCGCGCGGTCGATGAGTTCCTTCCAGCGCCCCACGCCCGTCCCGCCGGGAAGCGGGCCGTCGCCGATCTGCGCCGCGCCGTCGCGAGGCGGCGGCGTGCCGTCGGCCAGGGCGATGTTGCTGGGCTGGCCGAGGCTGCCGGTCGAACCCTTCGCGTCGCCGGGCAGTTTGAAGACCTGGCCGGGATGGATCAGGTCGGGATTCTTGATCTGATCCTTGTTGAGTTCGTAGATCTCGCGCCAGCGCGACCCGTCGCCGAGCGTGTTCTGCGCGATCTTCCAGAGCGAGTCGCCCCGTTGGACCTGATGCTGCCCCATGTCGACCTACCGTCCCTTCAACCCCGATGGAGATATGGCGCGGCATTAAGGGAGAGTTGCGCCATTTAACACGCATTTGATAGTGGCCCGTGACGCGCGCCCTCGATTTGCCTGCCAGATTGCCGACACTGAAACCGGGTGAATAGCGAGGGGGAGTGATCCATTGAGCCAGGTCCAGCTCATCCAGTTTCCGCGCAGCCGGCGCGCACAGCGGCTGCTGGTGCCGGTCGCCAGGTTGATCGACGAGCGCCTCCAGAGCCGCGCGGCCTACTACAACGAGGCCGCGACCGAGGCTTTCCAGAAGGGTGACTCCGCCGAGGCCGCCAAGGGCTTCGCGCGGGCGCTGCGGCTGGATCCGCGCTGCCCGGTGATCCCGTTCAACCTGGGCCTCCTCCTCCAGAGCGAGGGGCAGTACGAGGAGAGCGCCACGTGGTACGAGCGGTCGCTCCGCATCTTCCCGGACAACTCGCAGTTGCTCTTCAACCTGGGGTTCTGCTACCGGATGCTGCATCGGCTGCCGGAGGCCGAGGAATGCTTCCGCGCCGGGTTGCGCCTGGAGCCGCGCCGCGCCGACATCCTCCTGGTCCTGGGCGTCACCTGCAACGAGCAGCGGGAGTTCGAGGATGCGGCCCGGGCCTTTCGCCGCGGCCTCATGATCGACCCGGCCAATCCCACTCTCCGCGCCTACCTGGGCACCGCCCTCAAGGATCTGGGCGATCTCGAAGGCGCCCAGGCCGAGTTGCGGCGAGCGCTCGAACTCGACCCGCAGCACGCCTACGCGCGCTTCAACCTCGCATGGGTCCGCCGCCTGCAGGAAGCCGCCGCGAGCCGGGAAACGGCCTCCGTCAGGGGCTGAACTCCGCCGAGAGCGCGACATAGGGCGACGCGGTCGCGCGCCGCAACGCCTCGGCCAGCAGCTTCCGGACCTCCGGATCGTGCGGGGCCGCCAGCGCCCGGCGGAACTCGCCCGCGTAGAAGAAGTCGGGCTCCACCCGGACCTCGGCCCGGTACGACGCGCCGGGACCCACGGCCGGAAGCGGGATGGTGACGGCGCGGCCGGGCGCGAGCCGCGTATCGGAGAGCTCGCGCGGCGGTTTCGTCGAGAAGTCCACGACCCGGGCGATGGCGTGCTCTCGCCGCAAATGCGGCTTGCCGGCCGCGTCGCGGCCGATCAGGGCCAGCACCACCCGCGGCGTCGCGTACGTGGGGAACATGTGCCCGACGCCGACGCTCCGCAACGTCGCTCCGGACGCATCGAGGTTCAGCTCGAGGCCGCCCGCGACCGTCGCCGGGTCATGGATGCCCCGGAAGCGGTGCGCCCGGTCCGGCATGTGGCACGCCTGGCAGCTCACGCCCCTGGCGGCGAACTCGCTCGCCCGCCATTCCTCGTAGGTGTTCTCGAGGGGCTTTCCGCCCGGAGCGTCGGCGTCTGGTGCAAACTGGTGGCAACTGGCGCAGAACCGGGATTCCTCGAACAGGTCGGTCCGGACGACCTCTCCGTGTGGCATTTCTTCCGGCCACGCGATGCCCGGGTCGTGGCCGGCCTTGCGCGGCGGCCCGTGCCAGACCCGGCCGCGCATGTGGCACGCGGCGCAGGCGACGCCGGCGTGCTGCAACCCGGCGTCGAACGCCCGGTTGCGCGCTCCGGCGCCGGTGAAGGGCTGCTGCTCGTGCAGCGGCGCGTGGCAGGCCAGGCAGGTCCTGACCTCGCGCGGGCCAAGCTCGGCCAGCTGGG